>Ga0173481_10000116_pt1 | contig 14035 bp, 15 predicted proteins | sample NitcycUS073202C2_FD_136667 | JGI IMG/M metagenome (GOLD analysis project Ga0173481, IMG submission 136667) | Soil microbial communities from Arlington Agricultural Research Station in Wisconsin, USA - Nitrogen cycling UWRJ-S073-202C-2 (version... ... | reverse complement strand
GGTCAGGCCGGCCTTGATCATCGCCACGCGCTCGACGACGCAGCTCACTGCGTCGGGCTGCTCGAGGATGCGTTCCTCGAAGAACGCCCGCACGTCCTCGAGCCGCAGCGGCACGTCGGCGTCGAGGAGGGCGAGCGGCAATCCCGAGGACGACGCCAGAGCGGCGAGGACGTCGCCGGCGTCGAACTCCGATCGGCCGGCATCGACCGCCCCGAGCGCGGCGGCGCGCACGAGACGGAGGAGATTGCCGGGAGGCGACACTCCGGGGAGGAACTGCTGTGCGAGGTCGTACGTCCTGACGAGGGTTCCTTCGTCGGCGGTGACGTCGAGGCCGTCGGTGGCGAGTGCGGCACGCGAGACCTCGATCGCCTCCGCCTGGTCGAGCGTGCGCAGCTGGATCACTTGGAAGGCGCTCGTGACCCGTGGCCGCGAGGCGCGCAACGTCTCGAGCGCCGAGGGCGTGACCTCCGCGACGATCGTCACGGTTCCCGCCTCGACGTGGGGGAGCAGCGCGTCGAGCAGGCCGTGCGGACTGCGGTGGTGCTGCCCCGCGAACAGCGCCTCCTGCAGCTCCGGCAGCACCCAGATCATGTTGCGCCCGCTGATCGCCTGGGTGAGGTCCTTCACCCGGCCGTCAAGCTCACCCACGAAGACCGCGCCGGCCAGGACCTGGGAGGCCGTGGCCTCGAAGACGACGCTGTCGGCGATGCGTTCGAGCGCCGCACGGATGACCGCCGTCTTGCCCGAGCCGTGCTCGCCGACGAGGAGCACGGAGCTGCGAGGGACGCCCGTGAGCGCGGCCAGCACCTGCTCGACGACGTCCGACCGGCGGCCGACGAGGTGCGCGGGCGGATCGTCGAACGGTCGCTTCCAGACACGGCCGACGCCGCCGAGCAACTCCAGGGCCCGCCACTCCTCGAACGCCGCGCGTACCTCGTCGCCCATGTCGGGCCCGTAGCGGTCGAGATACGTCGAGAGGTCGTCGGCCTGACTCAGCGTCACGTGGCCGCTGAAGGTCCCGGCACCGACCCTCTCGCCGGCATCGAGGCGTCGGCGGACGAAATCGACGACGTAAGCGGGGCGAATCCCGTCGACGCGCGCGAGGATGCGGCCGATCGAGGGCGCCACGGCATGCCGGGCGAGCGCGCGGAGCTGGAACGCGTCCTCGCAGTTCGACGGCCGGGGAAGGCTGCGGATTGCCACGTCCGGCCAGTCGGCTGGAACGTCGTCCCGCCGTTCCAGCGCCGCAAGCGCCATCGACGCGGCCCATCCGTCGGGATGCCGGGCGAGCTCCACCACCGCGTCCACCGGCGTCGCCTCGTCGGCGAGCGCGTCGACGGCGGCGAGGAAGGCCGGCTCGAGCTCGAGCGCCTCCGGGACCATCCAGCCCCAGTCGTGGTCCGCCTCGAGCGCCTCGGCGCATGCGTGCGCGGTCTCGACGCCGTCGAGAGCCTCGTGCTCGACGCCCGAGAGAAGGTCCTCGAGGTCGAAGCCGTCCGGCTCGCGGCCTCGGCGCGTCTGCACCCATTCCCAGAGCACCCCGCCCAGGGCCACGAGACCCACGAGCGCCAATGCGCCGACGATCAGGTCGATGACGTGCACGCGCGCGTACCGTCGCGCGCGGCTCCGGCGCCGTCAAGGGAGCGCGTCGCGGGAGGGGACCGTCACGGCACGTCCATGCGGACGAGCTTCCGCACCGTGAGTGCGGTGAAGCCGACGACGACGATCGCGGCCGCGACGAGCGCGACGCCCGCGGAGAGCGGATTGTCGATCGTGGCGAGGCGGGCGCCGTCGAGCCCGTGGATCACTGCGAGGGTGTACCGGCGGATGCTGAGGAAGCGGACACCGTCGAGATAGGCCGCGAGCGTCGCCTCCCAGACGAACACGTAGACGAGGCCCATGAGGAGGGCGTGCCGCGTCGCGAGGCCGGCCCAGGTGAAGAGCGCGGCGTAGGCGGCGGCGCCGACGAGCAGGCCGGCGCCCGTCGCGAGCGCGCCGCCGAGCGCTCCCCCGTCGACGAGGGCAACGGCGACGGACCCGCTCGCGGCGACCGGGAGCCCTCCGACGACGAACGCGGCCGCGAGCTTCGGGAGAACGATGCGCCAGCGCGCGATCGGCTTCAGGGCGAGGTAGCCGAGCGTCCTGTCGACGAGCTCGTTGCCGAACGCCGACGTGGCGAAGAGGAGCATCACGAGCGGGAGGATCGCGGAGCCGATCAGCGTCCGCGTGACGTTGTCCGCGAACCGGGCGCTCGTGGTCGTCGACTCGCCGGTGCGGAAGACGAGCGCCGCGAGGACCGGCAGCGCCACCAGCCCGAGCACGAGCCAGAGGCGGCGGCTGCCGGCGAGCTGACGCACCGTGAGGCCGAAGATCGCCGTCACCGCCCGCTCCCTGTCGCGAGGTACTCGAAGACGCTCTCGAGCGAGTCGTCGAGCGGCTCGACGCGGGTGAGGCGGACGCCGAGCTCGCGTGCGACGGCCGGCAGCGACCGCTGGAGCGACGAGACGTCGCGGCTCATGACCCGCAGGCCGACGGTGCCCGCGATCTCGACCGACTCGACGGCCTCGAGCCCGACGAGCCCGGCTGCGAGCGCCCGCGGATCGGCGCAGTCCACGCGCACGTGGAACGGCCGGTCGTCGAGCTTCTGCCGGATCGCGCGGTAGTCGCCGCTCGCCGCGAGCTTGCCGCTGACCATCAGGTGGATGCGGTCGGCGAGCTCGTCGACCTCCTCGAGGATGTGCGACGACACGAGGATCGTCCGGCCCTCGGCCGCGAGCGCGCGGATCACGTCGCGCAGGTGAAGTCGCTGCGCCGGGTCGGTGCCCGAGAGCGGCTCGTCCAGCACGAGCAGCGGGGGATCGTGCACCAGGGTCGCCGCCAGCCGCATGCGCTGGCGCATCCCGCGCGAGTAGCCGCCGAGCCGTCGGTTCTGGTGCTCGACGAGGTCGACCGTCTCGATCGCACGACGTACGGCGCCGTCCAGGTCCTCGACCTTCTGGAGCCGCGCCGCGAGCTCGACGAACCCGCGTCCCGTGAGGAAGTCGTAGACGGACTCGTGCTCGGGCATGTAGCCGATCCGCCGGTACACGCCGGGGTTCCGCCGCACCGTCTCGCCGAACACCGTGACCCTGCCCTGGGACGGCTGCGTCAGACCGCCGATCGCGCGCAAGAGCGTCGTCTTCCCCGCGCCGTTCGGACCGAGCAGGGCCGTGACGCCGGGCTCCACGACGAGCGACACGTCGCTCACGGCGACGACGCCCGAGAACCACTTCGAGACGCCGTCGACGACGATCGTCGCCTCGGCGGTGGCGCTCATCCCCGCACCAGCCGGTTCGTCCGCCGCACCAGCCACCCGGCGAGCACGACCGTCAGGCCCAGGAGCCAGAGCAGCGCGACGCCGCCCGAGACGGGCCTGTCGAGCTCGTCGCCGAAGATCCAGTGCACGCTGTCGACGAGCGACTGCGGGAGGCTCACGAGCGAGACCGCGTCGGCTCCGCCGCCCGAGAAGTCGTTCTCGGCGATGCCGCCGATCGCCGAGCCGATGAAGACGACGGCGAGCATCGCCACGGTCGCATACGCGCGCCTGGTGGCGAAGGACGAGACGAAGAGCGCGAGGGTCGTCAGCACGGCCGACACGACCGCGCCGGCGGCGAGGAACCGCGGGACGACATCCCAGTTGTCGGCGAGGAACGTGCCGGGCTGCTCGGCGTCCAGGGCGTTCCAGACGAAGAGGACCGCCTCCGGCGCCCACGCCGCGCCGAGCAGCACGGTCCCGAACGCCGCCCAGCGCGCGCCCACGTAGTCGAGCGGCGTGATCGGCCGTGCCGCATAGAGCGACAGCACGCCGTCCCGCCGGTCGGGGCAGATCAGGAGCGGCGCCACGACCGCCGCGAAGAGCGCGAGCGGCACCATCGCCCACTCGTAGTAGTCGCCGTACGACGGGAGCTCGAAGTCGTCGGGGTTGGTCGCGGGGCCGACGAACGCGGCCACGACGACGAGGACGACCATCGGGACGAGCGCGAGCCCGAGCAAGAGCCACGGCGCGACCTTTGCCCCGACACCGCGTCCCAGCCCCAGCGAGATGCGGATCCCGTCCCGCCAGATCGCGCCCCGCCGGGCCCAGCGTCCGGTCCGCTCACCCTCGTACCCGTGGTAGCCGAGATCGAAGATCTCGGCGGGGCCTGAGGTCACGGCGCCGCCTCCGCCTCGCTCGTCTGGGCCGGCTCGCGCGTGAAGACGTCCGCCAGCGAGTGCCGCGCGGGCGCGAGCCGGTAGAGGACCCCGCCGGCGTCGACGATGACGTCGCGGAGCGTGTCGTAGTCGTCGCCCGTGACGGCTTCGAGCGTCAGGCGGCGCCCGTCGAGCGCCGGGGCGAGGCCACGTCGCCGAAGCCCCTCCGCCACGGCGTCCGCGCCCTCGAGGAGCTCGACCTCGAGCGTCTCGGTCTCTTCCGTGAAGCCCGAGACCGCACCCGTTCGCAGGAGCCGTCCCGCGTCGAGCACCACGACGGAGTCGCACGCGCGCTCGACGTCGCCCATCAGGTGCGTGGAGATCACGATGCTGATCCCGAAGTCGCCGCCGACGCGCCGGATCAGCTCGAGCATCTCGCGGCGGCCGAGCGGGTCGAGGCCGGCGGTCGGCTCGTCGAGGAACGCGATCACGGGATCGTGGACGAGGGCCTGGGCGAGCTTGACACGCTGCTTCATTCCCGTCGAGTAGGTCCCCATCTGCCGGTATCGCTCCTCGAACAGCCCGACGTGACGCAGTACGTCGGACGCCCGCAGGCGGGCCGCCGTCGACGGCAGGCCGCTGATCCGGGCCATGTAGGCGAGGAACTCCGCCGCCGACACGTTGCGTGGCAGGCAGTCGTGCTCCGGCGCGTAGCCGACCCGTGTCCTCACCTCGGACGAGCTCCGCGCGTCCCGGCCGAGCACCTCGGCGGAGCCCGAGTCCGGGTCGAGCAGCCCGAGGAAGAGCTTGAGCGACGTGCTCTTGCCCGCCCCGTTCGAGCCGAGCAACCCCGTGATCCCCTCGTCGATCTCGAAGCTGACGCCGTCGAGCGCGCGAACGGAGCCGAAGGTCTTCGTCAACTCGTGTGCCCGCAGGAGCGCCATGGCCCCGGAGGCTAGCCGCGCGTCAGGCCGGCGGCCCTACGAGTGCGCGCAGGATCTCCTCCTCCTCCGGGAACCGGCCCTCGCGCTGCTTCGAGAACACGAGCGCCCCGTCGGCGACAACGTCGTACTGGCTGTTCGCGCCCTCCGTTGCGGTGGCCTCGTGCCCTGCGTCCTTCAACACGGCCACGAGACTCGCGGCCCGGCGGTCGTAGCCGTTTCAGACGGGGCAGTAGAAGATCTCGACGCGCATGCCTGGAGGCTACTACCCGAGACGCGGGCGGTGGCGCTCGACGATCGCCGCGGTGTCGACGCCTGTCGGCAAAGTCCCGTAGGCGCGTCCGCCCTCCCCGCCGAGACGGGTCGCGCAGAATGCATCGGCGACGTCGGAGGGCGCGTGCCGGACGAGGAGCGACCCCTGGAGGCAGAGCGCAAGCAACTCGACGAGGCGGCGGGCGCCTGGCTCGTCGGCGGCCTCGAGCTCGGCGTCGAGCCGCTCGACCGCGGCGTCGAGGTGCCGGTCGGCGCCGCGGGCCAGGGCGAGCTCGTCCCGGAACGCCTCGCGGCTTTCCGGCTCGCGCCCGAGCGCCCGGAGGACGTCGAGGCAGTTGACGTTGCCCGACCCCTCCCACACGGAGTTGACCGGGCTCTCGCGGTAGAGGCGCGGCAGGCCCGACTCCTCGACGTAGCCGTTGCCGCCCAGGCACTCGAGCGCCTCCGCCACGAGAGGCGGCGTCGCCTTGCAGACCCAGTACTTCGCGACGGCGGTTGCGAGCCGCCTGAACGCGTGGTCGCCCTCGTCGAACGCGCGTGCGATCCGCAGTGCCGTGACCGTCGCCGCCTCGGAGTCGAGACAGAGGTCGGCCAGCACGTTGCTCTGGAGCGGCTGGTCGATCAGCTGCCGGCCGAAGACCGCGCGGTAGGCCGCGTGGTGCGTCGCCTCGGCGACCGCACGGCGCATGAGCGCGGTCGAGCCGAGCACGCAGTCGAGCCGCGTGTGGACGACCATCTCGATGATCGTCGCGACGCCGCGGCCCTCGTCGCCGACGCGGTGCGCGACGGCGTCCTCGAGGCGGATCTCGGCCGAGGCATTCGAGCGGTTGCCGAGCTTGTCCTTCAGACGCTCGATCCTGAAGCCGTTCCGTGTGCCGTCGTCGAGGAGCCGCGGCAGGAGGAAGCAGGTCAATCCGTCGCGCGCCTGCGCGAGGACGAGGAACGCGTCGCTCATCGGCGCCGAGCAGAACCACTTCTCGCCGTTGAGCCGGTAGACGTCGCCGGAGCGGTCGGCGACCGTCGTGTTCGCGCGGACGTCCGACCCGCCCTGGCGCTCGGTCATCGCCATCCCGCAGAGCGCTCCGGTCTTGTCGAGGTGGGAGCGTGGCCCTGGCTCGTAGTGGGTGGACGTGAGGCGCCCCTCCCACTCGCCCGCGAGCTCGGGCGCCGACGCCCGGAGCGCCGGAACCGCCGCGAACGTCATCGAGAGCGGACATCCGACGCCGGCCTCGGCGTAGCCGAGCGTCATGAAGAGGACGGCGCGAACGACGTGACCGTTCTCCTGCTCGCGCCAGGGAAGGGAGTGGAGCCCGTGCTCGACCCCGAGACCGAGCAGCTCGTGCCAGGCCGGGTGGAACTCGACCTCGTCGATCCGCTCGCCGAAGCGATCGCGCGTGCGCAGAACCGGTGGGTACTCGTTCGCGAGGCGACCGAGCTCGAGTGGCCCCTGGCCGCAGTGCGCACCGAACGCGGCGCAACGCTCCTCCTCCGCCCCGCCGCCTTCGCGCCGGAGTGCCTCGACGAGTGGGCGGTTCTCGGAGAACAGGTCGTAGCCCTCGAGCGGCGGCGGCTGGTTCACGGCATGGAGGAAGGCCCCCGTCGTCATCAGATCGTCTTGAACTGCTCGAAGGGCTGGCGGCAGGCGTTGCAGTAGCGGAGCGAGCGGCACGGGGTCGGGCCGAAGACGTTGTCGAGTCGCGTGTCCGTGGAGCCGCACCACGGGCACTCGAACGGCCCGCGCTCGAGCTGGAGGAGCGTCGGCGCGCCGGCGCTGCGGGGCGCGGGGGGTGCGAAGCCGGCGTCGCGCAGCTTCTCGCGGCCCTCGGGCGTGATGCGGTCGGTCGACCACGAGTCGTCGAGCACGACGTGGACGACGGGCTCGGCGCCGAGCCCGCGCACGGCGTCCTCGATCTGGTGGCGCATCGTGTCGAGCGCGGGACACCCCATGAACGTCGGCGTGAAGTCGACGTCCACCCGGTTGCCGGCGACGCGGACGTCCGCGACGACCCCGAGGTCGACGATCGAGATCACGGGGATCTCGGGATCGGGGATCTCCGCGAGCGCGCGCCAGACCGAATCGGCTTCGAGTCGCGCTCTGGGGCGCGGCTTCAGCCTCGCACCTCTTTCTTCGGGCGCTGCGCTCACCACCGCGCTCCCGCCGGAGCCGACCGGCGCACCATCGTCATCTCCTCGTGAAGCTCGGCCAGCTCGGCCTCGTGGCGCCCTCGCGCGATGGGCGCGACCTCCTGCATGGCGCGCCCGAGCTTCGCCTCGACGCGCCGCACGAGCTCGGGACGCAGCGCGTCGTCCAGGACGCCGAGCGCGTACGGCCAGAGCTCGTCGAGCGCCTCGTCCAGGCGTCCGCGACCCTCGTCGGTGCCGAGGAGCCGGTCGATCCACATCTCCGCGTGGATCCGGTGGTACACCTCCTCGCGGTCGATCTTCGCGGCGATCCCCGCGAGCTCCTCGTCGTCGGACTCCTTCAACGCGTCGAGGCGGATCGCGTCAGCCGTCTCGTACAACCAGTGACGCGCGATCGTCCGCGCCCACTCGAGCCTCCTGAGCTCGACGAGGGGCGCAGAGCGGTACTCCTCGAGCGGACGATCGAACGCGAGCGCGTCGGCGTCGGTGCCGAGCTCGCGTGCGGCGAGCTCGTACAGCGCCCGCGCGTGGCCGATCTCGTTCTGGGCGATCGAGGAGAACGCAACGTCCTCCTCGAGGAACGGCGCGATCCCCGTCCACTCCGAGTTCCGCCAGCCGAGGATCAGTTCGTCATCCGCCAGGCTGAGCAGGAGCTGCGCCCGCTCGTTCACGTGCCTCCTTCAGTCGTTCCTTGATCGAATAGCCGTCCACGCGACGGTACTTGAGGTCGAACTCGTCGACGAACTCCCCGATCTCGTTGACGGCCTCGCGGGGGACGAGCCAGAGCGCGTCCGACTCTCCGCGGCGGCCGTACTGCTCCCGGGCGTAGATCTCGGCGAAGCGCTCGTCGGGCGCCACGATCGACCCGGCGTGCTGCATCGCAGAGCCGGCGCGCTCCCGTCGGAACACCTCGTAGACGGCGGTCATGCCGCCTCGGCGAGCACCGCACGAGAGACCCACTCGACCTCGGCCCGCGAGAGGCGGCGGAAGGCGATCCGCTCGGCGGACGCCGGCCCGTGGCCGGAGACGACCGCCGTCAGCTTGTCCCAGTCGGGCTCCGTGTACTCCCACGTGCCGTCGTCCGCGCGCCGGAGCTTCGGGTCGGGGAGCGTCAGGCCGAGCTCCCACACCTGCGACACGTAGCCCTCGAGGAACTGCTGGCGCGCCTCCTCGTTGCCCTGGCTCTTGATCCGCCACTGCACCATCGGATCCTCGTCGGCCGGAATCGGGTTCCCGTGGAACATCATGAGCGGCTCCCACCAGCGGTCGAGCGCCTCCTGCACGAGCTCCCGCTGACCGTCCGTGCCGGTGACGAGCGTGAGGATCACGTCGCGGCCGTGGAGGATGTGGAACGACTCCTCCCAGCAGATCTTGCGCATGATCCGCGCGTACGGCGCGTACGAGCACTTGAGCAGGGCCTTCTGCGAGATGATTGCGGCCGCGTCGACGAGCCAGGCGATCACGCCGACGTCGCCCCAGGTTCGCGTCGGGTAGTGGAAGACGTTGTGGAACTTCGAGCGGCCGGCGATGAGGTCGTCGAGGCACGCCTCCCGCGGCTTGCCGAGGTCTTCGACGACGCGGTAGAGGAGTTGCGCATGGCCGACCTCGTCCTGGATCTTCGCGGTGAGGGCCAGCTTGCGCTGGAGCGTGGGTGCGCGGAGGATCCAGTCGCGTTCGGGGAGGACGCCCATCAGCTCTGAGTTCGCGTGCATCTCCACGAACTTCGTGAGGCGCTTGCGGTACTCGTCCGGCATCCACGCGCCGGTCTCGACGAGGCCTCCCGACTGGACGTGGGCGAGGAACTCCGCTGTACGACCGTCCACGCCTCGATGCTACCGAACGATCGGTAGCATCGTCCACATGGCCACGAGGCGCGACGAGCTCGTCGCGGTCGCCGCGCGGCTGTTCGCGGAGCGCGGCTACCACGGGACGTCGATGGCCGACCTCGCCGAGGCGATGGGCGTCCAGAAGGGGTCGCTCTACTCGCTGACCGGCTCGAAGCAGGACCTGCTGGTCGTGGTCACGCGGGAGGGTGCGGCGGCGTTCCATACCGCGCTCGACCGCGTTCCGGAGGACGCCGATCCTCTCGCCCGGATCGGGGCGGCGCTGCGCGGCCATCTCGCGGTCGTCGCCGAGCAGGCGGACACCGCCACCGTCTTCACGCGGGAGTGGCGGTTCCTCGAGGAGCCCGAGCTGACGGCCTTCCGTGACGAGCGGCGCCGCTACGAGACGCGCTGGCGCTCGCTGCTCGCGGAAGCCGCAGAGCGGGGAATGCTGCGAGCCGATCTGGATTTCGAGGCGACCGTCTTGCTCGTCCTCTCTGCCGCCAACTGGGCCTACACGTGGATCCGGCCGGGAGCCGACACGGATGCGCTCGCCGACCGGTTCTTCGCGGTCTTGCTGGACGGCGTCAGGGGGTACGCGACCCGCCCGGCGTAGGGTGTCGCGCGTGGGCGCGCTCCTGATCGTCAACCCTCACGCAAGCCAGGTCTCGGAGGAGCTCGTCGAGCGGGTCGTCGCCGAGCTGCCGAGTGGCCTGGACGTGGCCCGCACGTCCGGGCCCGGCGAGGCGACCGCGATCGCGCGAGAGCGCGAGGCCACCGTCGACGCCATCTACGTCCTCTCGGGAGACGGCACGTACAACGAGGTGCTGAACGGGGTCGAGGGCCGGGTGCCGCTCGGTTTCCTCCCCGGCGGCGGGACGAGCGTGCTGCCGCGCGCGCTCGGCCTCGGGCGCGAGGCAACCGCAGCCGCACGGCTCGTGGGGCGGGGAGCGACGCGGCGTATCGGGCTCGGCCGGGTCAACGGCCGGCGCTTCGCGTTCAACGCAGGCATCGGTTTCGACGCGGAGCTCGTTCGACGCATCGATGAGCAGGGTCGTGCCGACGACGGCCGCCGTCCCGGCGACGCAGCGTTCGTGCGGGCCGCGGTCGGCCTCGTCACCGGGCGACGGGGCCGCTTTCCGCCGTCGCTCGAAATCGAAGGCGCTGGCCGGGCGGCGTTCGCTCTCGTCGCGAACTGCGATCCCTACACCTACGCCGGGAAGGTTCCCATCCGAGTGTCGCGCGGTGCCTCCTTCGACCTGGGCCTCGACGTCGTCGCGCCCCGGTCGGTGAGCCCCGGTGGGATCCCGCGCCTCCTCGTCGAACTCCGCCGCGGCGCCGTCGGGCGTCCCGGCCTGACCGTCCTCCACGACATGGAGCGCGTCGTCGTTCGCTGCGACGAACCGATGCCGCTGCAGATCGACGGCGAAGACCTCGGCGACGTGGTCGAGGCGGTGTTCGAGTCGGAGCCGCGCGCGGTGGACGCTCTCGTGCCCGGCTCGGGCGGTTAGCCGGCGCGGCGGGCGCGCGGGCCGAAGAGGTCGGACCAGCGGCGTCCGATGCCCTTCGCGAACTGGGTCTCGAGCATGCGGAAGTGCTCGTCGAGCACCTGCTCGAGCGCGTCCTCGTCGTGCCGCCGCATCGCGTCGATCTGGCGGCGGTGGACCTCGAGCGTGCGACCGTCGTAGGCGACGCCGCCCGAGTACGCGTCCCGGATCGGCGAGAGCCCGCGTGCGACTCCACGCATCGCCGTCTGGATCGTCTCGTTGCGGCAGCTGCGCACGAGGGCGCGATGGAACATCGCGTCTGCGCGCATCACACTCGGTCGCTCCCCGAGATGCCGCTCGAGGAGCTCGATCGTCCGTTCGAGCTCCACGAGGTCGGCGGGCGTCGCCATGCGCATCGCCTCGTGGACGACGGCGCGCTCGAGGACGCGGCGCGCCCGAAGGACGTCGACGGCGGCCTCCTCCTCGAGCTTCACCGCCGTGAAGATCGCCACCGACGGGACGAGGTCGGTGACCACGAAGATCCCGCCCGACTTCCCGCGGCGCACCTCGACGAGGCCCGACAGCTCCAGGACGCGCAGCGCCTGGCGGAGCGTCGGCTTCGAGATTCCGAGCTGCTCGGCGAGCGCGCCCTCGTTGGGGAGCCGGTCGCCGGTGCGCAGGCCGGCGCGCTCGATCGCCTCGGTGAGATGCTCGATCGCAGCCTCGAACGTCCGTGTCGCACGGACGGGCTCGACCTCGAAGCTCGGTGCGGGTGGCATCGCGGCGCAGTCTCGCAGGGTTCGTGGGAGCGCGATGCGCAGGGCGAAGAACAGCCTCAGAGACTGTTTTCTGTCAACCCCGAAACGTGCCGAATGAATGCCGGTCGCTCCACAGGCTCGTTCTCCCTGCACGTACGAGCATCGATCTCGCTGTGCTTCGCGGAAGAGACGCGTCGGTTCGGGCCGACTTGACGGCACCCGTCTCTGAGACCGGCTTGACAGCAAAAGGGAAACGCTGTTTCACTTCATGTGATGGACGCCGTCGAACAGGGCCTTCGAAGGGTGATCGGCGACGGGAACGAGCCCGACCGACGGGTCGAGGGGCTCGACGACGACGCGCTCCTCGAGCTCCACCGCTCACTCGTGCTGCTGAGGACGTACGACGAGCGCTCCGTGGTCTACCACCGCCAGGGCCGGATCGGCACGTACGCCATCTACCGCGGGCACGAGGCGATCCAGGCCGGGCTCGTCCATGCGCTCGAGCCGCGCGACTGGATCTTCCCGAGCTACCGCGACTCGGCGATCGGGCTGCTCCGCGGGCTGCCCGCCGCGACGGTGCTCCAGTGGTGGCGCGGCCACCCGTCCGGCTGGTGGAACCCCGAGGACGTCAACGTCGCATCGATCTGCGTCCCGATCGCGACGCAGGTGCCGCATGCCGCAGGGCTCGCGTGGGGCCTCGCGCTCAAAGGCTCGGATGCCGTCGCCGCCGTCCTCTTCGGCGACGGCGCGACGTCCGAGGGGGCGTTCCACGAGGGGGCGAACATCGCAGCGGTCGTCAAGGCACCGCTCGTCCTCGTTTGCAACAACAACCAGTGGGCGATCTCGACGCCGCTCAGCGCGCAGACCGCAGCGGCACGGCTCGCCGACAAGGCGGTCGGGTACGGGATGCCCGGCCTCCGCGTCGACGGACACGACGTGCTCTCGGTGTACGAGGCCGTGCGGGAAGGGGTCGCGCGCGCCCGCGCGGGCGAAGGCCCGACCTTCGTCGAGGCCGTCACGTACCGCTCGGCGCCGCATGCCACCGCCGACGACCCGAGCCTCTACATCGACCCCGACCGCGTGGCTGCGGAGCAGGAACGCGACTGCGTCGCGCTCTACGAGGCGTACCTGACCCGGCTCGGCCTGCTGGACGACGCACGCATCGACTCTGTTCGAGAGGAAGCGCTCGCGACCATGCGCGCGGCGATCCAGGCGGCCGAGGACGAAGCACCGCCCGACCCGGAGCTCGTCTTCTCGCACGCGTACGCGAATCCGCCCGCGTCGCTCGCGCAGGACCTCGAGGAGCTCCGAAGGGTGCACGCGTGAGCGCGACCGCGGTGGCGACCCGCGAGCTTCTCCTCGTGGAGGCGGTCAACGACGCGCTGCACGTCGAGCTCGCCCGCGACGATTCGGTAATGGTGCTGGGCGAGGACGTGGGGCGCCTCGGCGGCGTCTTCCGGGCGACCAGCGGCCTCCGCGACGCCTTCGGCGCCAACAGGTGCGTCGACACGCCGCTCTCCGAGGCCGGGATCCTCGGCGCCGCGGTCGGCCTCTGCATGGCCGGCTGGCGGCCCGTCGTCGAGATGCAGTACGACGCCTTCTCCTACCCCTGCCTCGACCAGCTGATCAACCACGTCGGCCGCTACCGCTGGCGCACCGGCGGGACAATGGCGTTCCCGCTCGTCGTGCGGATGCCCTACGGCGGCGGCGTCCGCGCGCCGGAGCTCCACGACGACTCGCCCGAGACGTACTACGTCCACACGCCGGGCGTCAAGGTCGCGGTCCCGGCCACGCCGGCAGACGCGAAGGGGCTGCTCGCCGCGGCGATCCGCGACCCGGACCCGGTCGTCGTGCTCGAGCCGAAGCTCGTCTACCGCACCGCGCGCGGCGCGGTCCCGGAGGGCGAGCACGTCGTCGAGCTCGGCAGGGCGCGGGTGGCACGGGAGGGCAGCGACGTCACGCTCGTCGCGTGGGGCGCGATGGTCGGCGTCTGCGAACGGGCGGCGGACGCGCTGGCCGCGCAGGTTTCGGCCGAGGTGCTCGACCTCCGCACGCTGAAGCCGCTCGACGAGGAGTCGCTCCTGGCGTCCGTGCGGAAGACGGGAAAGTGCGTCGTGGTGCAGGAGGCGCCGCGCACGTGCGGCTTCGCCTCCGAGGTGGCCGCTTTGCTCGCCGAGCGCGCGATCCTCGACCTCCACGGCCCGGTGCTCCGCGTCACGGGGTACGACGTGCCGTACCCGTACTGGCAGCTCGAGGACTGGTACATGCCGTCCGTCGAGCGCGTGGTGGACGCCGTCCAGCGGGTGCTCGCCTTCTAGGCATCCGGCTCGTCGATCGCGGCGACGATGCGTACGTTCCCGAGCGCCGCCCGCCGGCAAAGCGCTTCGACGGCGTCCCGGGAAGACGCTTCGACGAGGTGGAAGCACGTCTCGTCCTCGGGC
>Ga0173481_10000113_pt1 | contig 14056 bp, 13 predicted proteins | sample NitcycUS073202C2_FD_136667 | JGI IMG/M metagenome (GOLD analysis project Ga0173481, IMG submission 136667) | Soil microbial communities from Arlington Agricultural Research Station in Wisconsin, USA - Nitrogen cycling UWRJ-S073-202C-2 (version... ... | reverse complement strand
CCGGTGACGCGGCCCTCGTCGCGCACAACGCGCGCTTCGACCTCGCCTTCCTGGACCGTGAGGTGGAGCTGCTCACGGGACGGCGGATCGCTTCGCCGGTCGTCGACACCGTCTGGCTCGCCCGGCGCCTGCTGGGCGAACGCACGCGTCGGGTCGGGCTCGCCTCGCTCGCGCACTTCTTCGGCGTCGCGACCGAGCCCTGCCATCGCGCGCTGCCCGACGCCCGCGCGACCGCGGAGATCCTGGTCGTTCTCGTCGGCCTCGCCCAGGAGCGGGGCGCCCGGACGCTCGCCGATCTCGTCGAGCTCGCCGCGCCGCGCGCACGGCGACTCCATGTCAAGCGCTCGCTCGTCGCCGACGCGCCGAGACGCCCGGGCGTCTACGTCTTCCGCGGCGCCGGCGGGCTCGCCCTCTACGTCGGACGCGCGCGAGACCTGCGCGCGAGACTGCGGTCGTATTTCGCCGGCGGTCGCCAGCGGCCCTCCGTCGAGGCCGCTCTGGCTGCGCTCGAGCGGGTCGAATGGCGAGAGACGGGCTCGGAGCTCGAGGCGGCGCTCGAGGAGCTACGGCTGCTCCGCGAGCTCCGTCCTCCCGCCAACGCCCGTGGCACACGGCCCGACCGCCATGTCTACCTCCGCCGGCGCGCCGGCCGCTGGACCGTCACCGTCGAGCCGACCTGGCTCGGCCCGCTCGCGGGCCGACGGCTCGCGCGCGCGGCGGCTCGTGCGCTCGACGGCCACGAGTCCGACGACGTCGCCGCCGCCCTGCCCGTCCTCCGGGCGCGGCTGCGCCGGCTCGGCGGTGAGCTCCGCTTCGAGGATGCCGCGCGCCTGCGCGACCGGATCGCGGGCCTCGAGGAGGCGATCGACGCGCTGCGCGAGCTCGAGCGGCTGCGCTCGCTCTCGGCCTGCATCGTCGTCCCGGCCAGGCAACCCGGCTTCGTGCGCGCGCACGCGATCACAGGCGGCCGCGTCGCCGCGGTGCGCCTCGTCCCCCGCGGGGGCGGCTCGGTGGGCGAGATCGCCGCACTCGTCGGCGAGGCGCTCCGCGCAGAGCGCTCGATCGCGCCCGAGGACGCCGACGAGCTGCGGCTCGTCGGCTCGTTCCTGCGCCGCCCGCCGCCCGAGCTGCGGGTGACGCGGCTCGATCCCGGCGCGATCCGCGCCGCGATCGACGGGATACCCTTGGCCGCGTGACGAGCGACGCCGCAGGCGCTCCGACCCCGTTCGCCGATCGCCTCGCCGACGTCGTGGAGCGGAAGCGCTCCCAGCTCGTCGTGGGCCTCGACCCCGTCGTCGATCTGCTGCCGGTCGAGCTCCGGGGCGAGGCGGCCGAGGGCCGCGCGGCGGCGGCGGGTGCGGTCGAGCGCTTCTGCAGAGGAATCGTCGACGCCGTTGCGCCGTACGTCGTCGCGATCAAGCCGCAGGCCGCCTTCTTCGAGGCGCTCGGGAGCGACGGCTGGCGGGCCCTCGAGCACGTCTCGCGCTACGCGCGCGAGGCGGGGCTCCTAGTGATCGCCGATGCGAAGCGCTGTGACATCGGGTCGACGGCACGGGCGTACGCGGCCGCGTTCCTCGAGCCGCGAGACGGCGGCCCTCCGCTCGCCGACGCTCTCACCGTCGGCCCATACCTCGGTCGCGACTCGGTCGACCCTTTCCTCGCCGCCTGCCGTCGAGACGGCGCAGGGCTGTTCCTGCTCGTGCGCACGTCCAACGCGGGCGCCGCCGAGCTCCAGGACGCCGTCCTCGCGGACGGGCGACCGGTCTGGCGCCACATCGCCCAGCTCGTCGACGAGTGGGGCGAGGAGCTCGTCGGCGCCTGCGGCCTCTCGAGCGTCGGGGCCGTGGTCGGCGCCACCGTGCCCCGCATCGTCGGCGAGGCGCGCCGGGAGATGCCCCGTGCGATCATCCTCCTCCCGGGCGTGGGCGCCCAGGGCGCCACTCCGGCCGACGTCGCCCGCGCGTTCACGAGCGGGCCGTCGAGCGCTGTCGTCAACGCGTCGCGCTCGGTCATCTACGCCTACCGCGACGCGCCGCAGGACGACTGGCGCGCCGCGGCCGGTGCGGAGGCCGCGCGGCTGCAGGCGGCGGTGTGGGCGGCGGCCGGCTGGTGAGCGTGGCAGTACCCTTCCGCGCCGTGACCCGGCTGCTCGCCGTCGTCGTCGCCGCCCTCGCCCTGTGCGCCGCCGCGCAGGCCGCGACGCCCGTCGTCCAGGCGCGCGCGTACGTCGTACAGAGCTCGGTCGACGGCCATACGCTCGCGGCGCGCGAGGCGACCACTCCCCGCCCGATGGCGAGCATCACGAAGCTGATGACGGCGTTCGTCGCCCTGCGATACGTCTCGCTCGACGACGTCGTCACGGTGCCTGCGGCCGCCGCGGCGATCGGCGAGTCGTCCCTCGACCTCAGGGCCGGAGAGCGCGTGCCCGTGCGGGACCTCGTGATCGGAACGCTCGTGCCGAGCGCGAACGACGCGGCGACAGCGCTCGCGGTCACCGCTGCCGGGTCGGTGCCGAGGTTCGTCGCGCTCATGAACGGCGAGGCACGCCGCCTCGGGCTCCGGCGGACGCATTACCGCAACCCGCACGGCCTGGACCAGCCGGGACACGTCTCGACGGCGCGAGACATCGCGGTGCTGCTGCGGACGGCGCTCCGCAACCCGGTGATCCGCGAGTACGCGGGAATGCGGCGCGCGAGGCTTTCCGACGGCCGCGTGGTCGAGTCGACCGACAACCTCCTCGGGCGCGTCTCCGGCATGGTCGGCGGGAAGACCGGCCACACGGCGCTCGCGGGGTGGTCACAGGCCGCGTTTGCCCGCGTCGGCGGCGTCGGGATCACCGCCGTCGTGCTCGGCTCGCCGAGCGAGGCGCAGCGCGACGCCGACCTCGCGGCCTTGCTCCGCTATGGCCTTCGGAGCTACCGGATGTCGAAGGTCGTCGACCCGGCCCGCACGTACGCCACGATCCCGGTCGGCTGGGGCCGTCCGCCGGTCCGCGCCGTCGCGCCGCGGGCGATCGTGCGCCCCGCCTCTGCGCAGCGCCCCCTCGTGGAGCGCGTCGTGCTCCCGGCGGTTGCGACACTGCCCGTCGCGGCCGGGCAGCGCCTCGGCACGCTCGTCGTGACCGACGGGTCGCGCGTCGTCGCCCGCTCCCCGCTCGTCGCCGCAGGCTCGCAGAGCACACCCGGCCGGCCGGCGAAGGCCTGGTGGGTCGCCCGGCGCACGGTCCATCATCTCGTGGAGGCACTGCCGTGATCGTCACCGTCACCCTCAACGCGGCTCTCGACCGCTCGCTCACCGTCCCGACGCTGCAGCTCGGCCAGCGCCACCGCGCGAGCGAGGTGCTGACGCTCGCCGGCGGGAAGGGGATCAACGTCGCACGGGCCCTCAAGCGGCTCGAGGTGCCCGTGGTCGCGACGGGGCTCGCCGGCGGGCGGACGGGAACCCGGATCGTCGAGGAGCTGACGGGCGAGGCGATCCTCAACGACTTCGTCCGGATCCGCGACGAGTCGCGCACCTCGACGCTGGTCGTCGACCCGACGTCGGGGAGGCAGACGGAGATCAACGAGTGGGGGCCGAAGGTCTCGGAGGCCGAGCTGGGGATGCTGATGGACAAGCTGCGCTACCTGTCGCGTGGGGCGGATGCGGTCGTGTTCGCCGGGTCGCTGCCGCGCGGGGTGAGCGACACGTTCTACGCCGACGCCGCGCGAGAGCTTGCGCGGCGTAACGTGCGCGTCGTCCTCGACGCGGAGGGCGAGCCGCTCCGCCTCGGCGTCGACGCTGAGCCGTGGCTCGTGGCGCCGAACCAGCACGAGGCCGAGCAGCTCGTCGGCCAGGAGCTGAACGACGAGGAGGATTTCCTGATGGCCCTCGACGCGATCGCGGAGCTCGGCGCGCGAAACGTGCTGATCACGGTGGAGAGCGGCTGCTTCGCGCTCGTCCGCGAGGACCGGCAGGTGCACCGCTACCGCGCGGTCGTGCCGCACCTCGAGCCCATGTCCGTCGTCGGCGCGGGCGACGCGCTCCTCGCGCAGTGGCTGATGTCGGTGCTCGACGGCGTTCCCGCCGCCGACGCCTTGCGGCTCGCCTCGGCGACCGGCGCCGCCTCGGTGCTCGACGTGGGAGCCGGACGCTTCGACCCCGCCGAGTCCAAGCGCCTCGCCGCCGGCGTCGAGGTCCACGAGCTCCAACCCGTCGGTTAGACCGCGAAGCGGCCGGGGCGTCCCGCGCCGCTGTTACGATCGATTCACTTGGGCGACCCGCGGGACAAGTTCGCGAAGGAAGGCCTCACCTTCGACGACGTCCTGCTCGTCCCGGCCGAGTCGGCCGTCCTCCCGAACGACGTCGTCACCGCCACGCGTCTGACGCGCACGATCGCGCTCGAGATCCCGCTCGTCTCGGCGGCGATGGACACGGTCACCGAAGCGCGGATGGCGATCGCGCTCGCGCGGCTCGGCGGTATCGGCGTGCTGCACCGCAACCTCTCGATCGCCGACCAGGTCGGCGAGGTCGACAAGGTGAAGCGCTCCGAGGCGGGAATGATCGTCGAGCCGGTGACGCTTTCACCCGATGCCCTCGTCGGCGACGCGCTCGAGCTGATGCAGCGCTACCGCGTCTCCGGGATCCCGATCACCGACGACGACGAGCGGCTCGTCGGCATCCTCACGAACCGCGACCTCCGCTTCGGCGTCGCTTCCACCATGCGCGTCGCCGACGCGATGACGAAGGAAGGTCTCGTCACGGCGCCCGTCGGCACGACGCTCGAGGAGGCGCAGGCGATTCTCGGCCGGCACCGCATCGAGAAGCTTCCGATCGTCGACCTCGAGGGCCGGCTCAAAGGACTCATCACCGTGAAGGACATCTCGAAGCGCGAGGCGTATCCGCTCGCGACGAAGGACGAGCGAGGCCGGCTCCGTGTTGCTGCCGCGGTGGGCGTCGGGACGGACGCCGTCGAGCGCGCCGCGGCGCTCGTCGAAGCCGAGGTCGACGCGCTCGTCGTCGACACGGCGCACGGCCACTCACTCGGCGTCGTGGACATGGTGCGCCGCCTGAAGGACGCCCACGACGTCCAGCTGATCGCCGGGAACATCGCTACGGCCGAGGCGGCCGAGGCATTGATCGACGCCGGGGCGGACGCGATCAAGGTCGGCGTCGGCCCGTCGGGGATCTGCACGACGCGGGTCGTCGCCGGCGCGGGCGTGCCGCAGGTGACCGCGATCTTCGATTGCGCGCAGGCGGCGTCCGACCACGGCGTCCCCGTCGTCGCGGACGGCGGCATCACGTCGTCGGGCGACGTCGCGAAGGCGCTGGGCGCCGGCGCGGACACGGTCATGGTCGGGGGCATGCTCGCGGGCACAGACGACACGCCCGGCGGCGTGATCGTCGTCCAGGGCGAGCGCTTCAAGGAGTATCGCGGGATGGGCTCACTCGGCGCGATGAAGGCGCGAGGCTTCTCGAAGGACCGGTACTTCCAGGGCGACGTCGAGGACGTCGCCGAGCTGATCCCGGAGGGCATCGAGGGCCGCGTGCCCTACAAGGGGCCGCTCGGCCCGATCATCCATCAGCTGGTCGGCGGCCTCCGCCAGGCGATGGGGTACTGCGGCGCCGCGACGATCGAGGAGCTCAAGGAGGCGCGCTTCGTCCGCATCACGGGAGCGGGCCTGCGCGAGAGTCATCCGCACGACGTGACGATCACGAAGGAGGCCCCGAACTATCGCCGAGGCTAGCGTGGGAACGGTGTCGCTGCCAGGCTCGAGCCTCGCACCGACACCGTTTCAGCCCGAGCAGCCGTCCGAGCCGGCCCCGGAGGACCGCCCGGTCCTCGTCCTCGACTTCGGCGGCCAGTACAGCCAGCTGATCGCGAGACGTGTACGCGAGGCGCGCGTCTACTCGGAGCTCGTCTCGCACCGGCTCGCTCCCGAGGAGATCTCGCGTCGCAACCCCGCGGCGCTGATCCTCTCCGGCGGCCCCGCGTCCGTCTACGCCGAGGGCGCGCCGCTTGCCGACCCGGGGATCTTCGAGCTCGGTGTCCCGACGCTCGGCATCTGCTACGGGATGCAGCTCATGGCCCGAGAGCTCGGCGGGAGGGTCGAGGCGAACGACGTCTCCGAGTACGGCAAGGCCGACGTCTCGCTCGACGGCTCTGCGGCGCTCTTCCACGACCTCTCGCCCGAGCAGGTCGTCTGGATGAGCCACCGCGACTCGGTCACGGCGCCGCCCACCGGCGCGCGCGTGACCGCCTCCTCCGAGACGACGCCGATCGCCGCGTTCGAGGATCCCGACCGGGGGCTCTACGGCGTGCAGTTCCACCCCGAGGTCGTGCACACGCCGCAGGGCCAGCGGATCCTGGAGTCGTTCCTCTACGACGTCGCGGGCGCTCCTCCGGCCTGGACGCCGGCCGCCGTGATCGAGGAGCAGGTCGAGCGGATCCGCGCGCAGGTCGGCTCGGAGCGCGTGATCTGCGGGCTCTCGGGCGGTGTCGACTCCGCGGTTGCGGCCCTCCTCGTCCACAAGGCCGTCGGCGACCAGCTGACGTGCGTCTTCGTCGACCACGGGCTCCTGCGCGAGAACGAGGCGGAGCAGGTCGTCGAGACCTTCGGCCACCACTTCCACGTCCCGCTCGTCTCGGTCGACGCGCGCGAGCGGTTTCTCACGCGGCTCGCGGGCGTGAGCGAGCCCGAGGAGAAGCGCGGGATCGTCGGAGAGGAGTTCATCCGCGTCTTCGAGGAGGAGGCGCGGCGGTTGGGTGACGTCCGCTTCCTCGTCCAGGGGACGCTCTACTCCGACGTGATCGAGTCCGGCGGCGACGTCGGGGTCGCGGCGAAGATCAAGTCGCACCACAACGTCGGGGGCCTGCCGGCCGACATGCGGATGGAGCTCGTCGAGCCGCTCCGCTCGCTGTTCAAGGACGAGGTACGCCGGGTCGGCGAGCAACTCGGGTTACCGGAGCGGATGGTATGGCGTCACCCGTTCCCGGGGCCCGGCCTCGCGATCCGGATCATCGGCGACGTGACGGAGGAGCGGCTCGCGATCCTGCGCGCCGCGGACGCGATCCTGCTCGAGGAGGTGCGCCGCGCGGGGCTCTACCGCGAGCTGTGGCAGTGCTTCGCCGTACTTCCGGCGGTGCGCTCGGTCGGCGTCCAGGGCGACGAGCGGACGTACGCCTATCCGGTGGTGATCCGCGCCGTCACGTCGGAGGATGCGATGACCGCCGACTGGGCGCGGCTGCCCTACGAGCTGCTCGACACGATTGCGGGCCGGATCGTGAACGAGGTTCAGGGCGTCAACCGGGTTGCGCTCGACCTCACGTCGAAGCCGCCGGCGACCATCGAGTGGGAGTGAGGGCCCCGCGGAGCGTGGCCCTCACTCCCACCTGGTCCTGGGACGCGGCTTCAGCCGCGTCCCGGCATCTCGGGGCGCCACAGCGCCACGTCGACCACCCCGCGCGGATCCACGTCCACCGCGACGCGCTCCCCGACGCGCGGCACGTCGACGCCGACGACGACCGCCTCGAGCTCGCGTCCACCGTCCTCTCGCACGCGCAGGCGCACGACAGGGCCATCGCGGTCGGCTGCCACGACGACGGCCCCCTCGCCCGGAAGGACCCCGACCGCCTCGGGTCGGACGACCGTTGCGTGTTCGCCGTCCGAGAAGACGTTCGCCATCCCGAGGAAGCGCGCGACCCACTCGTCGGCCGGCCGGGCCCAGAGGGCCTCGGGTGTCGCGACCTGAGCGATGCGCCCGTCGCGGAGCACCGCGACGCGGTCTCCGATGGCAAACGCCTCGCCGACGTCGTGGGTGACGTGGACGACGGTCAGCGCAAGGCGCTCGAAGAGGCCGCGAAGGTCGTCCTGCAGCCGTTGCCGGAGCGGGCCGTCGAGCGCGCCGAGCGGCTCGTCGAGGAGCAGCACACTCGGGCGCGGCGCGAGCGCCCTCGCGAGCGCCACGCGTTGTGCCTCGCCTCCCGACAGCGTCGTCACGTCGCGCCGCTCCATCCCGGCGAGGCCGACGAGCGCCAGCGCCTCGACGACTCGACCGTCGCGCTCCGCCTCGGGTAGGTGGGCCACCCGCGGCCCGAAGCCGACATTGCCTGCGACGTCGCGATGCGGGAAGAGCGCCGCGTCCTGGAAGACGAGGCCGATCCCGCGCCGGTGTGGCGGGACGCCGGTGACGTCCGCGCCGTCGAGCAGAACGCGGCCGGTCGTCGGCCGCTGGAGCCCCGCGGCGACCCGCAGCGCGGTCGACTTCCCCGACCCGCTCGGGCCGAGCAGCGCGAGCCGCTCGCCGGCGCCGATTTCGAGCGACACGTCGTCGAGGATCTCGCGGCCGTCGATCACGACACCGATCTCCTCGAGGGCAAGCCTCACCGCGGCCGCCGCCTCACGAGCGCACGCTCGGAGAGGAGCGCGACGGCCGCGACGAGCGCCATCAGCACGACGCAGAGCGCCATCGCCGCACCGCTGTTGGCCTCGCCCGGGCGTCCGAGGAAGCGGAAGATCGCAACCGGCACGGTCGGCCAGTCGGCGCGAACGACGAAGATCGTCGCGCCGAACTCACCGAGGGAGACGGCGAACGCCAGCCCTGCGGCGACCGCCAGAGGCCGCGCCAGAAGGGGCAACTCGACCTCGCGTCGCACCTGGGCGGGGCTCGCCCCGAGAATCGCCGCCGCCTCTCGCAACCTCACGTCGAGCGCGCGCAGCGCAGGCACGAGCGAGCGGACGACGAACGGCAGCGCGACGAGCGCCTGGGCGAGGGGCACGATCGCCGGCGATGACCGGAGGTCGAGCGGCGGGTCGTCGAAGGCGAGCAGGAACCCGAAGCCGAGCAGCGCGGCGGAGGCGCCGAGCGGCAGCATCAGCGCGACGTCGAGCCCCCTTCGCCCACTCGCGACCGCCACGGCGGCCGGGATACCCACAGCCAGCGCGATCGCCGTCGCAGCCGTCGAGAAGAGCAGCGAGTTGAAGATTGCGTGCCAGGGCGCCACGAACAGCGCCGGCGTCTCGTGCGCGAGGGCGCTGAAATGGTCGAGCCCGTAGCCGGCGCCTACCTGCAGCGAGCGCAGCACGAGCGCGACCGGCGGCAGCGCGAGCAGGCCGAGGGACCCGAGGACGACGACCGCCACGGCGATTCGCTCTCCACCGACCGGCCGCCGTGCCGCGTCACCGCGCCGGCGGCCGCCTCCGAGCCGGCGCTCGAGCCTTCCCGAGACCAGCACGGCGGCGGCCACGGCCGCCAGCTGCAGGAGGCCGAGCGCAGCGGCGGTGCGGAGGTCGAAGAGGCGGGCGGCCTGGTTGTAGATCTCCGTCTCGAGGGTCGAGTAACGCGGCCCACCGAGAATCAGGATCACTCCGAACGACGTGAAGCAGAAGAGGAACACGATCGACGCCGCCGACGCGAGCGCGGGCGCGAGGAGCGGCACCGTGACGCGGAGCTGACGGTCGGCGGGCGACGCTCCGAGCGTGGCCGCCGCGTCCCAGAGGCGCTGGTCGAGGCCGGCCCAGAACGCGCCGACGATGCGAACGACCACCGCGACGTTGAAGAAGACGTGCGCGAGCAGGATCGCCCACACCGACCGCTCGACGCCGTCCGGGAGCAGGGCGACGAACGCGGTCGCGACGACGACGGTCGGGAGGACGAAGGGGACCAGCACGAGCGCCTCGACCAGCGAGCGCCCCGGGAAGCGGAATCGTGAGAGCGCCCAGGCGAGGGGCAGCGCAGCGATCAACGTGAGCACCGTCGAGACGGCCGCCTGCCAGAGGGTGAACCACGCGACGTCACGGGTCGTCGAGGCGGTGAGCACGTCGAACGGCACGTCCGGCCGGCCGTCGACGACGAGGCCTCGCCCGAGGATCGCGCCGAGGGGCCAGGCGAAGAAGACGGCGAGGAACGCGACGGGGAGGACGACCGTCGCGGCGCGGCCGGCCGCGCTCAGCGCACGACGATCTCGGTCCACCGGGCGACCCAACGGTCGCGGTTCGCGTCGACCTGGGCCGCCGGCAGCTGCAGCGGGTCGCGCGGGACGATTGCGTGCTTCACGAACGCCTCGGGGAGCGGCACCCCGGCCCGCACCGGATAGACGAACATCGAGCCCGGGACGTCGGCCTGGAACCGCTCGGAGAGCATGAAGTCGATCAGCTTCCTCGCGCCGTCCTCGTTGTGCGCGCCGCGCAGGACCCCGGCGTACTCGACCTGCCGGTAGCAGCCCTCCTCGACCGCGGCCGTCGGGGCGGTGGCGAGCGGCTTCGACGCGAAGATCACCTCTGCGGCCGGGCTCGACGCGTACGAGACGACGATCGGGCGCTTGCCCGGGCTGCCGGAAGCCCCCGAGAACTGCTGCGTGTATGCCTCCTCCCAGCCGTCCACGACCCGCACGCCGTTCGCGCGCAGCCCCCGCCAGTACGTCTGCCAGCCCGGGTCCCCGTAGGTGGCGACCGTCGCGAGCAGGAACGCCAGGCCGGGCGAGGACGTCGCGGGGTTCTCGACCACGAGCAGGTTGCGATAGCGGTCGAGGATCAGGTCGGCGAGCGTCTTGGGCGGCGGGACGTGGCGGGACGCGAACCAGCGGCGGTCGACGTTCAGGCACACCTCCCCGTGGTCGATGGGCGTCACGTGTGGATCGGGATTCGCGAAATCCGGCTCCACCGTCGAGAGCTCGGGCGATCGGTACTCCTCGAGCAGGTCGCCGCCCACGGCCCGCGAGAGGACGCTGTCGTCGATCCCGAAGACGACGTCGCCCTGAGGGTCGCCCGCGGTGAGGAGCGACCGGTTGAGCACCTCGTTGGCATCGCCACCCTGCAGGATCCGGAGCGTGAGCCCGCTCTCGCGCTCGAACGCCTGCTCCACGGCCTTGGAGACCGCGAAGGAGTCGTGCGTCACGAGGACGACGTCGGTCGGCGTGTCGTCTCCGCCGCAGGCGGCGGCCACCAGCGTGGCCGCGACCACTGCCGCGGCCGCAGCGCAACGGAGGAGGACGCAGCGACTCATCGCCGTCGGCCCTTTCCGGCGGCGTCGGGGCGCACGGCGAGGAGGACGCCGCGCGCCACGCTGACGCGGGCCTCCGTCGCGGCGAACACGTTCGAGACGCCGCGGCTCGAGCCCGGCTCGAGCGCCTCGGCCGACAGCGCGTACTCGAGGCCGTCCGTCGTGACGCCCTCCGCCGAGCCGCCGAGCGCGAGCAGCGTCACGAGCTCTCCCGGCTCCCCACGAAGCACCCGCTCATCGTGGATCACGTGCACGAGCGCTTCACCGACGAGCGCGTCGAGCTCGAGCGCGTCGTATCGATTCGAGCCGAGGAGCAGGAGCGAGGCGAGCAGGTGGTCGAGGCGGCCCCCGTCGCTTGCGACCACGAGCACGCTCTCCGCGCCGAGTGCAACGGCCTCGTCGAGCGCGAGCTCCAGATCGGTGGCGTCCTTCGCCTCGGGGTGTCGCACGACACGGATGCCGTCGGCCTCCGCGCGCTCGAGGGCCGCGTGCGAGACCGAGTCGAGGTCGCCGACGACGACGTCGACCACGAGGCCGAGGGCCGCCGCGCGCTCGAGCCCGCCGTCCGCGGCGACGACCGCCCGGGCCGAGGGCACCTCGACGACGGGCCCCTGGCCCGAGGCGACGACCACGACGTCCGGCTGGATCACACCTTCCTCCGCTGGCATTACCCAGATCAGGTTCTGCGGGTCGGCGGCGCTCCAGCCGCCCTCTCAGCCCGGTTGCCCGAGCTCCCCGGTTCGCTGCCGCAATCCTACAGCGCTTCGGCGCTCGCCTCGTCGGTCTCAGGATCGCCGGTGCCGGCCGCAGATCGGGCGCGCGCCTCGAGGCTTGGCACGAGGCCGGGATGGAGCACGATTCCGTCCGCGACGCTCGCCGCGCCGCGCGTCCCGATCACCGCCCCGTCGTCCTCGTCCGCAGGCGCTTCGAGCTCGGCGTCGTCGGGCTCGAGCCAGTTCTCGATCCGAAGGCCGGGAACGCGGTCGTAGAGACGCGCGCTGGCCGTGACGAGCGTGAGGTCGTGCGACAGCGCGATCGCGGCGATGCGGAGGCTCGGCTCGTCGAGTCGGACCCCGACGCCCTCGAGCTGAGCTCGCAGCGCGCCATAGGCCTCCGCGGCTTCGTGGTCGAAGGGAAGCACCGTGGTCGCTGCGGCGATGAGCTCGCGGATGCGGGTCGTCAGCTCCTGGTCGCCGTTCCGCGTCGCGGCGTACACGATCTCCGCGACGGCGACCGCAGTCGTGCACTGCTGGTCGCCCGGCGTCCGTGCGAGCCGGCGGACGAGTTGCATCGGCGGCTCGCGGAGGAGGGCCGCAGCAAGGATGTCGGTGTCGAAGCAGTACATGGTCATCCCGCCTCCGGCGGCTCGCGGTCACGCGCGACCGATCGGAGCGCGACCACTTCGGTCACCGTCTGGAAGAGGCCGGGCCGCGTGGCGGCGGCGCCCGCGAACGCCCCAAGCCCCAAGGGCCGGTCGTCGTCGAGCTCGGCCGGCACGGGAACGATCGCGGCGACCGGAGATCCATAGCGCGTCACGACCATCTGCTCGCCGTCGACGACGCGCTCGAGGATCTCGGTGAGGCGCTCGCGCGCCTCGGTCAGGCCGATGGTCGGGGTCATGTGAGCGCTCATGATGACAGCGGCGGGCAACCTCGTGTGCCGTCGCGTCGCGATCCGGAGGCAGGGAGGCTGCTACACTCCGCCGCCGGCGGTCACGCGACCGCCCTCTTTCCGAGCAATGACCACCTACACCGCCAAGCCGGGCGAGATCCAGCGTGATTGGTACGTCGTCGACGCCGAGGGTGAGACCCTCGGTCGGCTTGCGACCGAGATCGCCGACACGCTCCGCGGCAAGCGGAAGCCGGAGTACACACCGCACGTCGACACCGGCGATTTCGTGGTCGTCGTCAACGCGGCGAAGGTGCGCGTCACCGGCAAGAAGCTCGACGAGAAGATGGTGCGCTGGCACTCCGGCTACCCGGGCGGCCTCAAGGAGCGCACCCTGCGCGAGCAGCTCGAGCGTCGCCCGACCGAGGTCATTCGCAAGGCGGTCAAGGGCATGCTCCCCAAGAACAGGCTCGCGGCCGCCCAGCTGCGCAAGCTCAAGGTCTACGCAGGCCCGGAGCACCCGCATGCGGCGCAAGCCCCGAAGACGCTACGAGAAAGGAGTCGGGGACAGTAAGCCTGTTCCCCGATGGAGCTTCCTATGGCTGAGATCGCCCAGTACCGCGGCACCGGCAAGCGCAAGACCTCGGTCGCGCGCGTGATCCTCCGACCCGGCGACGGGACGACCTGGATCAACGGTCGCACGCTCGAGGACTACTTCCCGCGCGCCACGCACCGGACTCTCGCACTCAGCCCGCTCAAGGTCGCGGACGCCGAGGGCCGGTACGACCTGCGCGTTCGCGTCCACGGCGGCGGGATCAGCGGACAGGCAGGCGCCGTCCGGCACGGCATCGCCCGCGCCCTCGTCGACGCCGATCCCGAGCTTCGTATTCCCCTCAAGCGCGAAGGGTTCCTGACGCGCGACGCACGCCAGGTCGAGCGCAAGAAGGCCGGCCTGCACAAGGCGCGCAAGGCGCCGCAGTTCAGCAAGCGGTAGCGCCGCACCCCTTGCGGGATGCGCCGCTAGGAACCACGCTACGGTGGAGGTGGCGTCGATGGCAGGAACGGATGCCGTTGGTCTAGCGCGTTCCGGGGCAGCTGGAACGCGCATGTGGTTCGGCACGGACGGCGTTCGCGGCATCGTCGACGAGGCGCTCACCGAGGAGCTGGTCGAGCAGCTCGGCCGCGCCGCGACGCTGTGGTCGGGCCGTGGTCGCGTTCTCGTCGGCCGCGATACGCGTGAGTCCGGCCCGCGGCTCGAAGCGGCGCTCAGGCGCGGGATCGTCGACGCCGGCGGTACGGCAGTGCTCGCAGGCGTGCTGCCCACGCCGGCGGTCGCGCTGCTCTCACAGGATCTCGGCCTCGTCGTCTCGGCCTCCCACAACCCGCCGGAGTACAACGGCGTCAAGGTCTTCGACCGCGAGGGGCACAAGCTGACGGACGCGGACGAGCTCGAGATCGAGGCGCTCGTCGG
>Ga0173481_10000112_pt1 | contig 14070 bp, 11 predicted proteins | sample NitcycUS073202C2_FD_136667 | JGI IMG/M metagenome (GOLD analysis project Ga0173481, IMG submission 136667) | Soil microbial communities from Arlington Agricultural Research Station in Wisconsin, USA - Nitrogen cycling UWRJ-S073-202C-2 (version... ... | reverse complement strand
TAGCCAATGCGGCTGGTGCAGCAGTTTTCTTATACATTCCTGCCAATATTGCAATTGGTATCAAATATGGCAGCATTAATAGAAATTGGGATGGAACTGCAGTCCCTACAGCTTGCAGACCTAATTGGAAGGCATCCACGAATCCAAATGTTAATCCTCCCAATAATACATAGAATGGTTTCCATCTACCAAATATGACTACCGCAAGTGCAATCCATCCTTGACCTGCCGTAATATTTTCTAAAAAGTAACCTGTTGTAACTAGAGCAAAGTACGACCCAGCTAAACCAGCAAGCACTCCACCAATTATAACTGCAAGATAACGTATTTTGTAAACGTTTACTCCTAATGCATCTGCTTGCCTGGGGTTTTCTCCTACAGTTCTAATTTTCAAACCTAGACTTGTCTTAAATAGAAAAATATGAATAAGCGGGACTAGTAAAAATGCCAAATAAACAAAAGGATCGTATCGAAATATCGCTGAGCCAATTATTGGTATATGACTTAGAAATGGAATGTCTATGCCAGGAACCTCATTAATTTTAGGTGCTATTGTTACAACTCCAAATGCTAATCTAAATAACAAAGCTGTTAATCCGACACCCAAGAGCCATATTGCCAATCCTGCGACTAGTTGATTAGTCCGCAGAGTTACACTCATGAATGCCATTAAGACAGCCATTAAGGCCGGACCGAAAATTGCCAATAATAAACCCACAAACACATTTCCCGTAAAATAAGTTCCAATAAAACCACCAAATGCTCCCATCAACATCATTCCTTCTAACCCTAGATTTAATACTCCTGCGCGTTCAGCTATTGTTTCTCCAAGGGCCGCAAAAACGACAGGTGTACTCAGACGAATTCCCGATACCACTATACCTATTATAAAATCAGATTCTACCAGCTTTATATGACACCTCCCCTCTTTGTAACTGGGAGACGAGTAAATAATTCGCCTATGAGAACAAAAATCAGCACTAATGCCTGGAGTGTCGGAGCAAAAGAGCTGGGTATACCCAATGTTCTATACATTACCTCAGATCCCGAAATAAGAGCAGCGAAGAAAAATGCCACTATTGATACACCTATAGGATGTTGTCTACCCAGCAACGCCACTATTACTGCTATAAAACCATATCCTGGAGAAATTCCTTCTATTAAATAGCGCTGTACGCCTGTTACTAGGACTGCACCGGCTAGTCCAGCAAGCCCGCCGCTAATTCCCATAACTACCAGTATACTCTTAGAAACATTCATGCCAGCATATCTAGCAGCCTTGAGATTTGCGCCAACACTCTTAATCTCAAAGCCAATTTTGGTTTTAGATAACAGTAAGTACGTTGCGATAGTCGCTAATGCGGCAATGATTATCCCTGCATGCAGACGAGTATGAGGTAGTATAATGGGCAGCTGTGACTGAGGAAAAATTTCAGGACTGTATGGGTTAAAGCCAGGAGCCTTGATAGGCCCATGTAATAAATAGGTAATAAAGAGAAGGACAATAAAGTTCAATAAAACAGTAACAATTATTTCGTTGACTCCAAGCTTGACTTTAAGTACAGCTGGTACCAATCCAATAGAAGCTCCGAAAATAAATCCAATAATTAAAGAAAAAGTAACGCCTACTATTGGCACTGCACTGATCACTGAGATACCTGCTAAAGCAGCGCCCAGTGCACCCATGTAAAGCTGTCCTTCTGCACCTATATTCCATATTCTACACTTGAATGCTAACGCTACTCCTAATCCTGTTAGAAGTAATGGCGTAGTTTTGACGAGTGTGTCCGCTATGCCTCGCATGCTTCCAAAAGCTCCTTTTAGCATGACGCTGTAAGCAACTACTGGATCAACACCAGAAAAAGAAAGTATTATTGCCCCTATCAGAAAAGCGAAACCAGCGGACATGTATGGAGCAAAGGACAAGAGCTTCGGTCGTTTTTTTTGCAATTCGACTTTCATTTTTAAACTGTTTGATCCTCTCATAAATTGGACTCTGCTACCTTACCGCCCATTAAAAGACCTAACTGATCAACATCAGCTTTTTCTCTTTCAACAATTGTAACTATTTTACCTTCATATATCACTCCTATTCTGTCACTAATAGAGAGGATTTCATCTAGATCGAGTGACAACAACAAGACCCCTACTCCATTGTCCCTTTGTTTAATTAACTGCCTGTGAACATATTCTGTAGCACCTATATCTAACCCTCTAGTTGGACTGTGGACAACCAGGACTTTAGGATTTCTTGATAGCTCTCTTGCAAGAACAATTTTTTGTAAATTGCCCCCAGACATTGATCTGACCGGAGCGCTTAATCCTGTTATTTTTATATCAAAATCGGAGATCATCTTTTCTGCGAATTCTTTCATTTCATGCTTCTTCAAGAATAATTTCCCCGAATAAGGTTCAGCGTACCATCTATCAAGAACCAAATTTTCTGCAATAGTGTATTCCAAAATTAGCCCAGTGTGAAGGCGATCTTCAGGGACATAAGCTAGCCCCCATTCTCGAATATGTTTTGGAGAGATGTTTTCAATAGGTTTGGAATCCATGATAATTTGTCCGCTGCGCATTTTCCTCAAACCTGCTATCAATTCAGCAAGTTCACTTTGACCGTTGCCATCTACTCCTGCTATACCTAAAATTTCTCCTTTATGCAACTCAAGAGAAAGATCTTTAATAAATAATACATTTGAATTGTTTACCGCATACACATTCATTAACTCGAGAATTGTATCAGATTGGTTATTTGCTGGACTTTCTATACTGGTCTGGTTAACAAACGACCTTCCTATCATCATTCTTGCAAGTTCTGTCTCACTAGTATCAGTTGTTTTAACTGTGCCAATAACCTTACCGTTCCTTAAGACGGTAACTCTGTCACTTACTTCCATCACTTCTCTTAGCTTATGAGTTATAAATATAATAGACAAGCCTTGGTTTACCATCGATTTTAACACTACAAATAATGCTTCTTCCTCCTTAGGCGTAAGCATTCCAGTCGGCTCATCAAGAATTAGTACATCTACATCTCTGTAGAGAGCTTTTATTATTTCGACACGTTGCTGCTCACCTACAGATAAATTGCCAACAATTGCATTAGGATCTACCTCAAGACCATATTTATTGGATAGTGATAGTATCTTTTTCTCAGCGTTTTGTACATCTAAGAAAATCCTTCTATTCGTTTTTAACCCCACAATTATATTTTCACTAACCGTATGAGGCGGAGTCAATAAGAAGTGTTGATGTACCATTGAAATCCCAAGATCAATAGCGTGTAAAGGCGACTTAATTGCAACACGATTTCCCCTTACGTAAATATTTCCGGAGGTTGGTTGATACATGCCATATAATATGCTCATTAATGTTGTTTTTCCGGCTCCATTTTCACCAAGAAGTGCATGAATCTCGCCTTTCATCAAATCAAAGTTGACGTTGTCATTTGCCATCAACTCACCAAACCTACAGCTAATTCCTTTCATAATGACAAGCCGATCTCCATCATGCTCAATGCTTGACGGAGTATCTGTCTGGTGATCTACTTGCTCAAGAGCATTATCCCTCTTAAATTTTCTAAAATATTTTGTTGTTATGTTAGAAATCTCCGATGTTTCATGATTCATTTCGTATGGATCAAAAAAATCAAGGAGTGGCCATAGTTCTTTCTGGAACTGTAATCTTTTTATTGATAATATCCTGATTCAATTGAGTTAATTTAGTTTTTACATTCTGGGGCACTTTACTATCCAAATCATGAAATGGTGCTAAATACACTATGCCGTCACCAGGAGCACCCTTGGATGGTTCTAATCCCGGCTTGAAAATTTCTCCTTTGAATTGACCATTTTTAGATTGTGTGTAAGCTTGATCATACGCCTTATCCATGTCTAATACAAAAGAAGTAAGCACTGTATTTGGCGCCAATCTATTCTGGTCTGATACAGCGCCAAATGCATAAATACCCTTGTCTTTTGCCGCGTCAATTACACCATGCCCGGAGGTATCTGCAACGTGAAGCAGGAAATCCGCACCAGAATTTATTTGAGCGAGTGCTGTTTCTTTACCCTTTGCAGGATTATTCCACTCGCCAACGTACGAAGTAAGTATTTTTATCTTTGGATTTATGTATTTTGCACCTTGCTTGTAGCCCTCAACAATATTAACAACGTTGGGATACTCCTGTCCGCCAACAAAACCTATCGTCCCTGTTTTAGACATCATTGCGGCAAGCGATCCTAAGAGAAATGATCCTTCTTGCTGCATTGGAAATATTGAAGCTACATTAGTAGCTTTAACAAGTCCAGTCATAATTACAAATTTTGCATCTGGATAATCCTGTGCAACTTTAATTGCAGGATCTCCCCATTGAAAACCTTGAGCAATAATTAAATTAAAGCCAGCATCACCATATCCTCTTAGCGTATTTTCAGTATCTGGTATTGCCACGCCATCTGCTGTTTTAAGATCTATATGGTATTTTTTTACTAATGCTTGCATACCGTTAAAACCAGCCGCGCCCCATCCTCCATCACTAAATTTGCCATCAGTCACAAATGCTACCTTTAGAGGTGCTGGTTGTGCATGAATATTGGGTGACAATTGAAATGCGTTGCTGAGTCCTAGAATTAAGCCTGTTGCTATCACGGAGAAGAGAAGAATACGTAAGTCTACACTTTCTTTTAAGTGCATACAGCATTGATCTTATGCGTCCTATTATAGTTTGTTTGATATTTTTTTATTCATATATGTTTAATAGATGTTATATTTATATACTCTATTAAATTTTTTTTATTTTTCAAGATTATTTGGTGTATAAATTTGTTAATGAATACGAAGGAGATTATATCGCAAGATACATTGTTTTTGCTTAAAGACGGTATGCCATCAATAAAAAATCACGATTTAATGCTCCAGATTTTTGTTTTATGCCTTTAAGTTGTTATCTTTTTTAACCTTATATATTAATTAATGTAAAATAGATGCTGTAGTATAGCTTGCGATTTGAAGTTCTCTACCATGTAAAAATTAGGCAGAATTTTTACAGAGATTCGCTTCAGCTAATGAAAATATCTAGCAATATTAAACGCCAACCTGGAATACAAGAGGCAGCTGTCATAATGGGTACGAGGACTAATAAGCAAATCCTAGTCAAACTTGGCTTTCCTGAAGACAAAATTAAGCATGCAAAGGAATCTGATTCAATAATAGCTATCAAGGCGCAGGATAAAAGATCATTGGAGTCGGTCTTGACAAGGCTTGACAATTTACTTGAAGGAACTGACAGAATACATGGCACAGACCAAAGTGGTCAAATTTTGGATCTAGATTCTGCATTAACATCTATGCCTAATGCTAATTTAGCTCTAATCTCTATTCCTGGTGAACATGTAAAGGATCTTTCCTTAAGGTTAATCGATGCTGGCATCCATCAACACATATTCAGCGACCATGTATCTATATCAGACGAGCTGGCAATAAAGAAATATGCTTCCAATAATGGCATTTTAGTTTTAGGTCCAGGATCTGGAACGTCTATCATTAACGGCAAAGGTATAGGTTTTTCAAATATAATAAGAAATGGACCTGTTGGAATTGTAGCAGCAGCCGGCACCGGATTACAAGAAGTATCCACGCTACTAGATCAATGCGAAATTGGTATTAAACATGGATTAGGGGTTGGGGGAAATGATCCCAAGGACGAGATAGGAGGAATAATGATCATAGAATCAATAAAGGCATTGGAGGCTTGCGAGGATATTGAAATAATTGACATAGTATCAAAACCGCCTTCTTCTCAGGTAAAAGAAAAAATTACTAGCTATATCATAAATAAGGGGAATAAAGATTATGTTCTAACTTTTATGGGCACAACAGAAATGACCAACTATCATGTTAAAAAAAGAAAGGTAACTGAAGTAAACACCCTGACGTCTTCTGTATTGGCTGTTGCAAAGCAGTTGGGTGAAAACAATTTCAAAAAAGCAATAGAGGCAATTTATATTCCCTCAAAGACTTTGCGTAAGAGATTGGAAAAGGAATGGCTAAAATTGCAAAAGAATCAGAAATATGTAAGAGCACTTCTTACAGGAGGCACCTTTACCTATGAAGCTCAGATGATTTTAAATGGAATCCCTTTAAAAGATATCTATTCGAATGTTCCTATTGGTGGTTCGCAAGCTTTACTTAATACTTCAAAAAGTCAGATGAATTCTGTTATTGATTTAGGAGAGGAGGAATTTACCGAAGGAAGGGCGCATCCTATGATAGACCCAACTATAAGAAAACTAAGAATAGTCGATGAATCTATAGATTCAAAAGTAGCAGTAATATTATTGGATTTTGTCCTGGGCTACGGATCGAACCCTAATCCTGTTGCGGCAATTATAAACGAAATTAAGGATGCAAAAAAATATGCAGAGAGGGAAGGCAGGCACCTCAGCATAATAGCTCATGTATGCGGCACTAAAAAAGATCCCCAAAATTATGAGTCTAGTGTACAGCTGCTCAAAAGGTCGGGTGCAATTGTCATGCCAACTAACGCTTTCGCAACAATTGCATCTGCAACAATAGCTTCCAGAGGCAAGATAGATTTAGAACAGATTTATGCTAAATACATTGACTTAGGTGGCATTGTTGGTTAAACACGATTTATTTAATTCAAAACTGAATGTCATAAATCTTGGTCTTGATATCTTCTTTCATTCTCTGCAAGATCAAAGTGTAAATGTAGTTCAAGTTGATTGGAAACCATCTACAAAACTCGATAAGGAGACCGAGGATATTCTCTCCAAAATACTCTAGATAAAATTGAAAAATGCGTCTACGGGAAACGATGACTGGATTTCATATGAAAAAAATAAATGCTTACTTGATTGTCGCTGGATAGGATGCCGATATTTACCACAAATATCTATAGCTGCAGCACACAAATGTCTCGGCAAGGTCATCAGTGTTTTCGATACTAATATGAATATCAAAATGATTAACGATGAACTTTTGGTTATTACATTAGGAAAAATTCGATCACCTATTAGTATGAATGTATTTCCAGTGTCTAACATATCCAGTGGATTCAGACAAATTGTGTCTTACGGATCCAAGTTAAGAAAACAAGACAATGAAACGTTATCGATAGGGACGGCTATTCTTATAAACATCAATAAATCTACAATTTACAAAAATAATTTTGAAAGACCTTGTTATGAGCTTCTGAAAAGATTTGTTAATGTTAGTGATAAGATATTCGATACACTGTTGAAATCAGCTAGAAGAGATTGCTTGTTAGATCCTGATTTTACCACTACTGGATTATTATCCAAAACCTTAGTGGAATTACAACACTATACATCCATTGAAGATAGTAAAAAGTTTGTCGAGAGATTATCAAATAGTTTGCTTGAACTGTGTGGAAGAGGACCAGGATACACTCCCTCTGGTGACGATTTTATATCTGGTTATTGTGTACTGTTTAACAATTTATCTGATTTTTTACATACTGCCCCCGTAATATTGCATAGTAAGAAAGTGTCCCGCAGCACAACATGGATGAGCTCTAAATTCATAGAGTATTATGAAAAAGGTATTGTAGATGACCAAATTCAGGAAATGATAAATTCTATATTTACTGGAGATCCAGAGAAGTATATGTCTTTATTACGTCAAATCAGTTATAGAGGACATACATCAGGATCTGATATTGGTATAGGCATGACTGCTGCGTTGTATACATTTATCGATCGAGAATTCCACACAGAACTTCTTAGCATATTTCCACGTAAAAGGGAAACTAAAGTGACAATATGATGATTTTTGTGATACTTTTATAGAAGAATTACATGTATATTAATAATAATTTTCTAATATTATGATAAATGAAAATTTTCGGCAAAGTTATTAAATACTGTTAAATAAGCGAGCAAACAAATATCCTTCTTGATCTCTCCCGAGCCTTTAGTTATTGCATTGGGAGGAAACGCGTTACTTCAAAGTGGACAAAGTGGAAGCTTTGAAGAGCAGGATGCAAATTTCCAACCTGCTGCAAGTAAAATAGCGGATCTAATTCAAGGCTACAGAGTGGTGGTAACTCATGGGAACGGACCTCAAGTAGGATATATTCTTTTGAAAAATGAAATTGCCAAGAAGTATGCACCTCCTTTTCCGATCGATGCATGTGGGGCACAGACCCAGGGCTGGATAGGCTACATGATCCAACAATCATTAAAAAATATATTGAATACTAGAGGAATGGAGAAGGAAGTCATTACTATAATAACTAGAGTCAAGGTTGATAAGAATGATCCCGCTTTTCAAAACCCAACTAAGCCTATCGGTCCGTTCTTCAATAATGATCAGGTTGCATCGATTATGGCTGAACGACCTGACTGGACAATAAAGGAGTATACGGGTAGAGGATACAGGCGAGTAGTACCATCTCCAAAGCCGCTTCACATAGTTGAATCACATGCAATTTGTACAATGGTCGATGCGGGATTCCTAGTGATTGCATGTGGTGGCGGAGGTATACCAGTGATAGAGAAGAACGGTACTCTTATTGGTGTAGATGCAGTGATAGATAAAGATCTTGCAAGTGAAAGATTGGCAACACTTATCGGTGCGACAAAGTTGGTACTTTTAACAGATGTAGATGGTCTGTACGAGAATTATGGTAAGAGTAACCAACAGCTTGTTTCAAAGATAAGACTTAATGAAATTAATAAACTTAAGATAGCAGATTTAGAAGACGGTGACATGGGTCCAAAAGTACGTGCTTCTATAAAATTTATAGAAAATGGCGGGAAAGAGGCTATAATTGGTAATCTGAAAAGGCTTTCAGAGTCGTTAAACGGTACCACCGGAACTCATATCGTACCATGAATTTTCATTGTCTTGCTTAAACCAAAAAGTGGAAATTTGGATAAATCAAAATGGATAAACCTATAAAAAATAAGATAGAAGAAGCAAATAAAATAGCAACAGAAAAGATTCTTAAATCGCGGCCGCTGTTGCTTGATATAAAACCAGCTATCGATGTCTTGCCCAATATGAAAAAGAATTCGATATTTCATGCTGGCCCTCCGATTGAATGGAAGAGAATGTGTGGTCCTATGAAAGGTGCTATAGTAGGTACCATGATTTATGAAGGGTTAGCCGAAAATTGGACTCAAGCCGTAAAGATGATTGAATATGAAGAAATTGAGTTTTCTCCGAATCACGATCATGATGCTGTTGGTCCTATGGCTGGCGTTATCTCACCATCAATGCCTGTATTAGTTGTGAAAAATGACACGTATGGAAACATATGTTATGGCCGTTTTGTGGAGGACAGGGTTCAGTTTGGACGTTTTGATATGGGTGCAGTAGAAACCTTGAAGTTTTGGTCAGAAACATTGGCGCCTGGTTTGGGAAAAGCAATTAGGAAGAGCAAAGGATTGGATTTAAAGAGTATAATGGCAAAGGCTTTGCACATGGGGGATGAATTGCACAATAGACCTGCTGCTGGGACGTTGTTATTCGCCAGTGTTGTAATGCCATATCTTATAGAAGTTGTAGATAGGGATAATTTGGTAAAGACTGCAAAATACTTTTCTGAAAATGAGATATTCTTTTTGTGCATGAGTATGGCTGCTTGCAAAGCAACTATGAATGCGGCAAGTGAAATTGAATACAGCACGCTTGTTACTGCCATGGCCAGAAACGGGACTGATTTTGGGATAAAGGTCAGCGCGCTAGGTAATAAGTGGTTCGTAGGACCGGCCAGCGTGATTGATGGTGTATATTTCCCGGGTTACGGATCTGATGATGCAAATCTGGATCTGGGTGATAGTGCCATAACAGAGACAGCTGGAATAGGAGGCTTTGCTCTTGCAGACTCTCCTGCAATTTTATCGTTGATTGGTGGGTCAGCTGAAGACGCTATAAAATATACCAAGCAAATGCGGCAGATTACAATGACACTAAATGATATGTTTTCTCTTCCGATCCTTGATTTTGAGGGAACAGGCACTGGGATTGATCTTCGAAAGGTATTGAGGACAGGGATTTTGCCTGTTATTGATACTGCTATTGCACACAAGGAACCAGGTATTGGTATGATAGGCGCAGGATTAGTAAGACCTCCTATTGATGCATTCAAGAAAGCTCTTCATGCCTATGGAGCAAAATATCATCTAACCTAGAGATAAATTGATGATGGCATTATTGATCTAACTTTTTTTTCAGAATCTCTTGATTTTCATACTGTCCTGTAGCTCTTCTATAAAGCAAAAAACATCTTTCAATGAATTAAAAGAGTGCGATGATATTCTAATGATATAACTCAATGGTTCTTATCTGCTTGAGCTCATTGTATAGCAGGGTTCAACTCATCATTAGATCAATGCAAAATGTGAAGCGCATCTAAGTATTATAGGATGGACTTTCTTCAAAATGATAGAACTTCAAAGCTAGTCGAAATGCATCAAATATGTCGTTATATGATGTCGATTCTTTATCTAATGTTCCATCATTATCTATTGCAGTTCTCAATGCTGTTATCAGTTTATCGAATTTATCATTTTAACTTTAACCTAAATCCAACTCATGAATCAATAATTTCTGTTATTGCTTTACCTACGATTGGTTCTATAGTTTTTATAACTGCATCTAGGACTATTGGAAGATTTGGAGCAGCTAGTGCAGTAACTGCATTATTGCTAGGGATGAACTCATTTGCAAACATAGTACCATCTAACCAATTAATGCCTTTTCTACCCTGGTATCTGATGCTTATAATACCAGCAATACTTGCAGATTTGATATTAAACAAGTCCATAATAATTACAAGATCAAAGAAGACACTAAAGGACGAAACATCTGTGGTAATTTCAGGTGCAATAATTGGTTCAATATTCTATATACTAGGTTATCCTATGCTCCCGATGACATTTGCAGAACCCCTAAGCTATACTTTCCATTCAATGAGTGATATACTGATAAATTTCGTTAGAACTCTTCCGTTGGTATTCGTTTTCACTGCAGTTCCTGGAGTCGCAATGGGAATCACTGGCGCGATTATATCGGTAAACAAAATAAAAGTATCACGGACGAATATTCCAAGCAACACATTATCTGAAGTAAAAAATAATGAACTATTATAGAACATAAGGAACAGGAAAAAAGACGTGTGTCCCAAAGTTACCTCAGGATACAAGACAGATATAAAAGAAAGAATAGTTCAATCTGCTATCCAATGTTTTTCCAAATATGGGTTCGATAGAAGTAGGATGGATGATATATCTCAGAGAGCAGATCTAAGCAAGGGAACACTATATCTCTATTTTAAGAGCAAAGAAGATTTGTTTTATGCAATTTGCGATAACCTCCACAAACTGGAAAAGAATGGTAGTGAAAAAGTATTTTTTGAAATAGTAGCTGAATCATCACGTAATCCAAAGTTGCAGAGAATACTATATGAGCAAAGAACAAAAATATTTGATGTTCTTAGGGAGTATTTAGATCTTCAAGTTCAAAAAGGATTCTTTAGAAAAGACATAGATACAGAAGCCATAGCATCAGGACTGGTAGCCCTATATAATGGGTTAGCTGTAAGTAAATTTTTAGGAATAAGCGAAAATTTGAATAAAAAGGCCTGGGCCGGAACAGTTAAAGCTATCATTACCAGTATAAGTTAACATCATCATACAAGGAGATGTCTCAGCTATCTCAAGTATGAACTTTCCATTCTATGTCTTATTGTCATAATGACATATGATTCTAAGCCTATGTGAGTTCTTTATCATGAATCCATACCTACTAAAACCAAACTTTTTGATGTCTGCAAGAGGTTTAGTTCTATCTATTTCAAGTTCTGTTTTCTTTTTATATTGTTTGACATCGTATAATATTGCAGAGCCTATAATAGCTCCGTATGTAAGCTCACTATGATCAATCCGATCTTTCCTTATCGATGTTCTTTGAAGCGTGTACCAAGAATTTTCCTCTGAAGGGTATTCCAATTTCTCAATTCTATAGTCTTTTTTCCTGATACCAAAAGTTCTGCATACGGCTGTTTCAGAGATAAGCATTTCATATCTATTGTCGTGCAATTAATGATCTAATTCTTTAGGGTTTATATCGATAGCAGGCTCTTGAGTGCGAAAGTCTAATAGCTTACATTAGAGGCCAAGAAAAATGGATTGATGTTATAGGAGCTTAAGTCAAATGATAATACAGTCAATGATAATTGCTATTGAATAATACAGCTTATATCAGATACCGTGTCATCATTCTCATCATCATTCTCTACCATACCTAAAGAGCTTTGGTGCTTTGCTTGCAACTCTATAAAAATAACCTGTCTTCATGACTGTTGTCCAGAACATCCATAAATACTCACGTTAGGAGCAGTAGAAGCAAATTGAAGTTATCAAAACAAACGAATTTCTTAATGATATAGTTCAAAAACTGCACATAACTTACAATTCTTGCGCCTTTAGTAGCAGTAATATTCGACTAAATTATCTCATTTGTTTACATATATGATAAAACAACAAGCAATGAAGTTTGCGATAACTTTAGCTGTAATAATAATAGTTGCAGCAGCAATAACTCCAATAAAATCACTAGTATTTGCACAGAGCGCTTCAACAAAAACAAACAGCAGTACAGGCGCTGGATCTAACACTAATTCAGTAAAGACTTTGCGCATAGGCTACTTTCCAAACATAAACCATGCTCAGGCAGTGATTGGACTGGGAAATGGAGCTTTTCAGAAGACATTGGGCAAAAATGTAAATGTCCAAACGACTGTATTTAATGCAGGCCCATCGGCTATCGAGGCATTAGTTGCCAAAAAGATTGATGTAACATATGTTGGTCCTAATCCAGCCATTAATGGCTATGTAGTATCAGATGGAAAAGATCTTAAGATAATTGCAGGTGCAAGCAGTGGAGGAGCATCATTTGTAGTTAGAAAGGATGCAGGTGTCAATTCGCCTAAAGATTTCGCTGGTAAAAAATTTGCCTCTCCACAATTAGGTAATACTCAGGATATATCTCTTCGATCTTATTTACAAAAAAATGGATTTAAAACAACAGATCAAGGCGGTAATGTAGCAGTGGTAGCCGTAGCCAATCCTGATATACTTACACTATTCTTAAAGAAACAATTAGATGGTGCATGGGTGCCCGAACCATGGGCCACCAGATTAGTAAAGGAAGCCAATGGAAGAATATTTTTAGATGAGAGAAGCATATGGCCAGGTGGAAAATTTGTGGCAGCCAATATAGCCGCAAGTACAGATTACCTTAAGAACAATCCAGATATAATAAGTAAATTATTAGCTGCACATGTAAACGAAACCGTATGGATAAATGACCACAAGGAGGAGGCTATAAAGGCATTCAACACACAAACTAAAAAACTTACAGGAAAAGCTATTGCAGAGGACGAACTAATACAAGCTTTTTCGAGAATTGATTTCACATATGATCCACTTAAACTGTCGCTATTTCAATCAGCCAACAATGCATATGATCTCGGATTCTTAGCTAAGGGTAAGCCGCATCCAGATCTATCAGGAATATTTGACTTGACATTATTAGACCAAGTGTTGAAATCAAAGTCATTAACACCAATAGAAGGAGAACAACGATCTCCTCAAAGTTCTTCAGGAGGCAACCTTGGCGCAGCAGAATAGCTAAGTATTATCTCTCTCTTTTTTTAACCTTTTTTCTTTCTGAATTTTATACAGTAAGGATTCAATGGTTCAATGCATAACTGCAGGTTCAATTGATGTGCTGTGATAGTAGATTATAACAGAACGGAACCAAGTCATGGCATCTCATCATCATTCCATACTAACAAAAATCCTTGTATTTGCAAGGTCAATATGCCAACTATGGAATTTTTACTATTCAAACTGAATATTTAAAAAATTAGCAACGCTAATAATCCAAAATATCCTGAAGATTTGCGACAGTGGTGAGTAGATAATGACTTTATTTTGTTTTTGCTGTTGCTGTATTCATTCTAAGCACATCTACCTGACCGCTATGCAGCCAATCCTTTAGCTCTTCGTGACT
>Ga0173481_10000111_pt1 | contig 14141 bp, 17 predicted proteins | sample NitcycUS073202C2_FD_136667 | JGI IMG/M metagenome (GOLD analysis project Ga0173481, IMG submission 136667) | Soil microbial communities from Arlington Agricultural Research Station in Wisconsin, USA - Nitrogen cycling UWRJ-S073-202C-2 (version... ... | reverse complement strand
TCAAAGCACTGAAAGAATTCAGACCTTTCTATTATGATTTGATTTTACTTGATATCAAAATGCCTGTACTAAATGGATTTGAGCTTTGCAAAAGGATAATAGAACTTGATAAAACTGTACATATCATTTTCATAACAGCTTCAGAGGAGTATTATGAGAAGTTTAGAGGTCAACGCTTTCCAGAACTAGGTAAGATTAACTATATTCAAAAGCCAATTGGAAATGAAGAGTTAGTACGATTAGTAAATATGATAATATCGACTACAATAACTATAGACAAAACTTTGCATAAAGACTAACCATATTATTATCTGTTATCGTTAGCAATCGATTCAATTGTTGGCAAATGCGCGAAAGAAGTAATATTTATGAAGTCTTCAAAAGAATTCCATTCGTCAAATGCCCTAAGTAAAAGAGATAGTGAGAGTTCAGAATTAATTGATCCTAAACAATAAAGTCAATTAGCAATTTATTGTAGGTAGTATTAACTGCTGCTCCTTCATTATTATTTTCAGACAGCTTAAACGTGTAGTTTGTTTTGCAGCATCTATTATTAACCTCTATATGATATCTCAGTAATATATAGTATAAATGAATCCTTTGAGTTTTTCTCTCATATTTACCATATCATTTTTTGTCTTACCATGCTCTTTGATATCATGCTCTGCAGCACTTCTTAAAACATCTTCTTCAGTCTCTCCTGTTATAATATAATCACAGTAGTCGTAACATGCAACTTCACGACAAGATAGTAGTAGTTGTTTTGTCATAACCTGTATTATGATCCAATAACCTACTATTGTAATTTAGTAAAAATGCTTTATGATTTATATAAACAAGATATTATGACTCGCCTGACAGATAACAACATATTCGCCTATAACCCGTAGGTACAGCTACGCCACATCCTTGACACTTGACTGAATTATCAGAGTCGGATATCTCCAATGATTCTTTGGCTTGCGATCGCTGCTTATCCATTTCTTGTATCTCTTCTAGAGATGGAAGCTCGAAAGGGGTCATTCAATACGTTAGTTCTTATTAATCTCTCTGGCTGGCTATAATATTATTACTAGTTGACATAGTTTCATTGTTTATTGAAATACATAAAGCTAACTTGCTCAATATAGTAATATAGCGTTGTTCTTAGTATTAGCGACTAGAGCATGCAAAATGCAAGTGTTTGGAAAAACGAACGTGGAGGAATGCAATAAATGAGCACAAAAATGCAAGTGGAGTGGCGTAGGAATAAAGTTTTAGAGCTGCTGAGTAAAGGCGATAGTCAATCGGATATCGCAAAGACGTTATAAGTTGATCTATCCATTATCAGCAGAGACGTATATTTTCTAAGGCAGCAGGCTAAGTCCAATATCAAGCGATACATGACGAGCGGTTACAAAAGTTGCTAGCAAGTTTTGGTGCAGAGACTTTTAATCTATTTGCTGGATTCAGTCGTTGACAATTTGTAAGGCATTGCTTTTAGGCTAATAGTATTTTATGTATAAGCCAAATTGGCAGAAGCTCAAATCAAGAGAGCCGGTTCGTTATATAATAAAAGCAAGGATACAACTCCATTAGTTGGAATTGCAATACAACTTGCAAGCTGGCTTAAACCAACATAAGTTTTGAGCTATGGATTCAAGAATATTGAAGTTGATGGACTCGCCTCATAGTATCTTTCATAATAGATGCCTATTCATCTACTTGAAGTAAAAGCTAAAGCTTACATTACTACTACATAAGATAGTGACATTCAAAGATCTAAAGAAAAGAGTAAGCTTAGAGACAGCAACACAGCAACAATCCAACTTAGCTGAAAGACTGCAGAATAAGCCATTTTGGATTTGGAATATACAAGAGCACAAGCAAGAAGACATGAAGACAAATGGATATTGCTGCTTCAATCATATCATTAGTTTGCCACAGAAGGATGGAAATGATAAACCACTCTATGGTTATCGGAAGATAATCTTTGATTCTCTAGTTACACAGAATGGTAGTACTAACAACAAACATCTTTGGATAAAGAAGGCTACCGGACTTGGCATCTCTGAATTATGTGGCATTTTATTGTTTTATAAGTAACATGTATCTTTTCTCTATTATATATTGACCATTCGTCCACTTCCTCCTTCAAGCTCTCCTGAAAAAAGATCAGAGATACTATATGGAGTAGAAAATGCAGTAGGAAGAGGTGTGTATTTTATGTCTAATGTAAAGAAGCGAATGGATATTTATTTTGATTATAGTGCTCCGTCCATAGTAGTAGAAGTACCAGAATATAGGAATGGATACATTGACATAAGAAAAAGAGGTGGCAAAATAAGAGCTTTTACCGAAATTACAAAAGATAATATTAATTATTGTAAGGAGCTGATCAAATTAGTCGATGAATTACGTCATTTAAGTGGAGTTAAAGGAGGACTAGCTGTTAGCGAAACAGAGTATATGGCTACTACTGTCTTAGAAGAAGCAAAACCATTGACACAGGTTATATTCAGCAGCGTTAAAGAAGTGGTAGAACAAGGACAATACATATTTGATACTTTGTGGAATGCTGCAGTACCAGCTGAACAAAGGATAAGAGAAATAGAAGAAGGACTAGAACCTGTTAGAACGAGAATAGTAGAAAGCCAAGATCAAATTATAGAACAAATACGAAATCTAAACAATAGAGCTGACCACCTATCAATTTGCTCCAGTTTAGGTGGAATGCAGATGAGCTACGACCTTTTCTTTGATACATATAGAAATATTGTTAAGTTTCGAAAAGAAGAGGAAGAAGAAGGAGATTTCAATAGACTACGGTGGATCATTAATATCGATAAAGACAGCATCAAGTTAGTCATATTATTTCTTGAAGTAGGATTTCAAATAAGACATGTAAAAAATATGCTGCCATTAAATTTTGGTGTATCAGATAAAGAAGTGGCCATTAGAATAGAAAAGATCGAACGAGGTAAAATGAGCCAAAGCTTCTTAATTAGTAATGAACCGTTGTATGTAAGTCACTTCAATTCGCTGTTTGAAGAGATATGGAATAATGGAATTGATGCAAAAGAGAGAATTAGAGATATTGAAGCAGGACTTGACACTGCTAATATCGAAATTATTCAGAATCCAAAAGAAGCAATAAAACGTGCATGGGATTATCTTAAGACGTCAAGAAGCGATGTATCAGTGGTGTTTCCAACAGCAAACGCCTTTAGACGTCAAAAAGACATGGGTTTATTACAGCTATTAAAGGAAGCAACAGAACAGCGTGGAGTTCAGATTAGGATCCTTATCCCAACAAGTGAACAAATTATGCGTACAATAAACGAATCTAAGAGAATTTGCCCGTTAGTAGATTTTAGAATTGCTGAAGGAAATTTACAGACCCAGATAACACTCGTATTGATCGATAATGAACACTGCATGATTGTAGAATTAAAAGACGACACAAGAGACAGCTCCTATACTGCAGCAGGATTATCTACATATTCTAATAGCAAATCAATAATTTTGTCATATGCTTCCATATTTGAGATTCTTTGGAAGCAAAACGAGCTATATGAACAACTAAAAATACATGATAAAATGCAAAGAGAATTTATTGATGTAGCAGCTCATGAGCTACGTACTCCTATACAACCTATACTTGGACTAACCCAAGTCCTACAATCCGCAATGAAAAAAGATAATAATGCCAGTAACATACGTTATCAGGAGTTATTAGATCCAATTGTTAGGAACGTCAAACGATTGCAGCAACTTACAGAAGATATTTTAGATGTTACAAAAATTGAAAGTCAATCATTACAGCTAAAAAAGGAGTTATTGAATATAAATGAGGTTATATCATCTGTTCTTGTTGACTATGGAACAAACATAAAAAAGATACATGGCGGTATTACTAATACTAATGCCAAAATTGCTCTCAATTCTAAAGACGATGTTTTTGTAATGGCCGATAGATCTAGATTGTATCAGGTTTTTGCCAATTTATTGAATAATGCTATTAAGTTTACAGAAGAAGGTAGCATAACCATTACTGTACAAAGAACACACGATATAAATGAAGAGGCCGTAGTTAGTATAAAAGACACAGGCGCAGGCATAGATGCTGAGATACTACCTAGGCTTTTTTCGAGGTTTACTACTAAATCGCAAACATCTGGTACAGGCCTTGGCTTGTTTATATCAAAGGGTATCGTAGAAGCTCATGGCGGTAGGATGTGGGCTGAGAATAATAAAGGTAGTAAAGGTGCAACCTTTTCATTTAGTTTACCAATTGTGAAGGAAGAGTAGATTGCTCATTTTTATTCATTCAAGCGACTTCGATAAACTGATAATCTCATAAACTTTTTGGTCATTAATATTGCTAATGCGAGAGTAGTTTTCCATCCATTTTATCCTTTTTTGCAAAATAACAGCCTTATCATTATGAGGACTAGCTATGGCTAGCTATAATCTTATCGTATTATGTTAATGACAGACATAAAATATTGTTTGTCTATGGATCAGTCCAATCTAATGCTGATATTACACATGTCTCTTCACGTAAGTCACAAGGATAGATTTCTTTATATCAATCGAGATGCCAAATTTAAAGAAGGTATCCCACTTTCAGAGAAGAGTATTATAGAATTCGCTGTACGAATGCCGTCAATTTAGAATAAGAGTATAATTTCAAAAGTTATCCATCCATCAATAGATAAAGCTAAGAAGTATTATCGTTATAGTTAGTATTAAGCGTGGAAATTGAACACTACTTCAAAACAAGCACGGTAAAATTGAACATTTGAGCATCGAAGTTGAACATAAAGAGAAGGAAAAAGACAGGATCGATTGGCGTAGAAGCAAAGTACAGGAGCTTAATAGCCAAGGATATAGCCAGAGAGAAATAGCACAAATGCTGCAAGTATCGAATGGTACTGTTAACAAAGATCTATCCATTCTAAGAGAGCAGGCCAAATCCATTATCAAGCGATACATTGATGAAAGATTGCCAGAAGAATACGAAAAATGTATGGTCGGTTTGAATGCAATATTAAGAGAAGCCTGGACTACATCACAGCAAACAGAAGACAAAAGAGAAAAGATACAAGCATTATCGTTAGCAAAAGAATGCTATTCAATGAAGCTTGATTTACTTACAAATGCAACTGTAGTAGACGATGCTATTAGGTTTGTATCTGATAGGTCAAAAGACAAAGAGAATCTAACGTCATCTACAGGTAATAGCAATGAAGATGACAGAGATGAATCAAACAAGCCAGATTATGATGAAGACAAAGATCAACTTGAAGAAGAACAAGGACAACAAACTGGAGAGATAACAACAAATCAAATTTTCTGAATACTAGTGAACTAAATTCTTTTTCAAAGCTGACATACTTTGCAGCTGATGGACTTGGACAACAAGTTTAAATAAAAATACTATAGACAATGAAATACACATATGCCTAAATTTCTTGATGTTCATCCATTGAAGGGATTGGACGAAGAAGATCTAAGAAAGTTTCAAAGCGCACCAGCAGATGAATTTGAAGTTAAAGCTATTAACTTAATGTATAACTATGAGGCAGACAGATTTTACTGCCTTCTTGAGGCACCAAATAAACGAGCAATAGAAGATCATCATAATAAATATGGCTTTAAGTGCGAAGATTACAGAAGTAATAACAACTGCTTAGTTTGACATCTCTGTCATTCATTTAATTATTAGATGATATGTCCAGTCAGCTGCGTAGTTGTATTGCTGATTAATGGGATTTGCTACGCTTACAGAAAGATGCAGGTCATGTTTACCAGGAGGCAATGGTTCTAGAAAGACAAAGAACCCATTAGTAAATGCTCTATATGTGCCGCCGCCTGGTTCCTTATAGATATTATCTGGTGAGTGTGTTATACTATAGAATCCAGAATCTATTCTGTATTGATCTAAATTCTTGATTTGAACTCCATCAAGGCTCCCGCTAATTGCTCCATAGTCATTACCCTCCGTGGCACATTTACGTATATCTTGATCGGTATGTAGTGTTGAGTCACCACTATCACATTGTCCATTCAGCACAGCAGCCAGAATAGACTTTCCGGCTGGTATGGCACATGTCCTATCTTGCTTTCCGCTAAGTGGTGCATCTAGAAACCATACTATTAGATGAAGCTGACTTGCATTGATCATTGGATTTACTGCTATCATAGTCAAACCACAATCAAGGACACTTTTAAAATCAGATATATAGTGGAATCAGATGTTTTCGGAAAATAATATATGAAACTGTCTCCAGTATTCTTAATTATATTCGCGCCTAAGTTTCTGGCTATAGCTGCCATTGTATTAATAAATATGAAATATACCTATAGTCAACTAAGATAAGGTAACTCTTTATGGTTGTTGCTTTCAAATTCACATCAAACGGGCACGGGCTGCAAGTTTTTGTCGACCAATACCTCTAGATCTCTCACCCGTCGCCGGTCTGTCCCCATCCTTGCAGATCCGGGCTCCTTTTCTATCGCTGATAAGATAGACGTTATAAATAGACTTTATATTATGAGTCAAATGAACCGGAAAAGTCACAAATATATATCGAAAGATATGTGGTTCTATCATTCACTTAGCTCAAGTATTACTACGGTCATTTATTGAAATTTAGGATACGTCAATTCTTGCCAACAATCCAAACAGAAATCACCATTCTCTTGAAATATCTCTGCTAGACTATTTTTACAATGAATACAAACAGGAGTATAGTACTTTATTATCATGATACTAATTATTTGACTAAATAAGAATGGTAAAAAATACTCTGGTTTGGCAGTTTTGACTGATCGCATAAGAGAAATCCATCTTTTTTAGTTATACACATACAAATATCTCCTATCGATATCATTACTAATCCTAGTAACAATAAATAAGTTGATAAAGCATTAAATACTAAAAATATGAAGTGTACCTGCATAGTTTAACTTACACAATGTTGTACCTGAAGTTTGGATATTATAAAATATGTATTTGATGATCCAGAAACTATGGAATTGGCTCTAAAAATTATGAAAAAAGAATGGCTTATCATCAAACACCTTCCCGGTTAATATATAGATTACTTTGTCATAGACCATTTTCTCATCCACTGCAACAAATCAATTATAGACTCTATGAGTTCTTGGCCTTTTGTTGTCAATTTATACTCTACTCTTGGAGGAATTTCATTATATGATTGTCTTTCTAATACTCCACCTGTTTCAAGTTCCTTAAGTCTTGCGGCCAGAGTTTTACTGCTAAAGCCCTTTAAGGTATTTCTGAATTTGATATATCTAACTGGATTTGTGGTACAACATAGAGGTATAAGGATTTCAAGTGTTCCTCTTTTTGTGATTAATTTCCTAAGTCTAGAAGTCTCTTTCATCAATGCACCTGCATCATAGCCATTAAAGTCACACAGTTGAGTACTATCTTCTATTATTGGTAATTCTTTTATGCTTCCTCTTATTCTTCTTGCTCTCACTACTCTCCCATTTGTTTCCATAATTACGCTTACTTTCCTTAGCTTCTCTTGACATCTTAAATAGTTTCTTTTGTAAAAGAATTGTACATGCAAGCACATACATTAAAGAAAGATATAGCAAGTTAGCATTAACTGGTAGTTCAGATCGTTGCTGTATACCCGGAGAATGCTGCGATGACAGTAATATGGGATGCATGGACAAGGAATCATGTCATAGACTATTCATTCATGATGTTATAGAATGGAGAATAAAGATCCAAAGTAAGAGGAATCAGAGATGACATTGAATAGAGAGTAAAACAACTTGTAGCAGATCTTGTTAAAAGTAGCCCACAAATTAAATATTAATCAAAGGAAAATTCATAGTTGAACTTATAGGTACTTTTATTGTAGTTGTGTTTGCTACAGGTTCCATAGTTATAGATGCCAAAATGCATGGTGTATTAGGAGTTCCATTTATTGCGTTTGCTCCATTTGTAGGTATTGCTATAGGTGTTTATCTTTTTGGAAAGGTATCAATGGCACACTTTAATCCTGCTGTTACAGTAGGTTACCTCATTACAGGACAAATTAGAAGCATTTATTTGGCGCATTATTTTCAGCTGAAATACTTGGAGCGATACTAGCAAGTCTTTTTGTCAAATACTTTATTGTTACAGAGGCTCATTTAGAAGCCAATGGTTTTAATCATTCATATCCAATTTTAATAGTATTTGGAATTGAAGTTATGGTCTCAGCCTTGTTGATGTCTGTGATCCTAACTGTGGCATATACTAAAGGGGGCTGAAAGGATTAAGTGCAATAGTAATAGGTGGAATTGTTAGTTTATATATATTCTTTTTTATATCATTTCTGGTGCTTCGATGAACCCTGCTCGTTCATTGACATCTGCTTTATTATCTGGAAGTATAGCGGACTTGTGGCTCTACTGGCCTGCTACGTTTGTGGGGACTACAATTATTGCATTTGCTTTGCGTAAGAAATTAATACAGAAAATGAACTAAGAAGATAACATAAAAATCTAGACTAAAGGACACTCTTAGCCAGACCCAAGCTTGCTATAAATAAATTGTTACTGTGATAAGTTAGTTAACTTTTTTGATTTGACAGAAAAGAGAAAAAGACCTCTGGCATAATAATAACAATAGCAGATAAATTGTAATACAGATATCATCTTCTCATTTGCGGTACTACTTAGTTACCTTTAGAGTGTTTTTAAAAATATGTAAAGAATATTCCTGGTTCTATCCTATTGTCTGTAACTTTGGCTAAGTTAAATGCAGGAATATTTCTATCATGTATATATGACCATCTCCATAAGGCCCAACCACAAGTTCTAAATCTCTTGAATCTGTCTATGTATTGGGAACACTGTTTTTGTGTTAGTGTTGAATCTCCAGTAAATCCTGAATTGAACTCGCCAATATAGAGAGGAACATTTCTCATCAAGATAGATACAAGTTTAAAATATATCATCCTATAAATAGAAGGAGGATACAGGAAATTATCGAGTCTCTATTAGAGGGCTTAACATAGGCTCTATCTTCAACGACTTTACAGCTGGAAAACTGTCGATAATCTTTTTCATTTCTATCTTTACACATTTTATGCACAAACTGGTACACACTGACTCTGAATCGTTGAAGTCTTCTATAGTCATGTTATAATAAGCATCAACATCGCAGTGTTCACATCTTACCATATAGTCTATTACTTAATTGATAGTGAAACTATCAACCTGAGAGTCAAAATCACTTTACAAATTAGTAAACTATATGAGATTACTAATTTATTGGAGTTAAAATATCGCATTATCTTGTGTGTAGCTCCATTCTTGAAAGGGAAGTATCAGGTTTGACTTATCTATCTATTGTATAATATTGCTCAATATTAATGGCAGAACATAGAGGATCGTTGTTATTGCTGCCTTTCTAGCCCCATCAGCTATGAAGGGTAATTAATTCTCTTTCATGTTCTGAACAAATATGTACAAATATGATCTGATGATTGAACAGATATCTGCATTCGCATGAGTATTTGATTTGTTGTTGTTTGTTTCTTCTTGTAGCCCGAATCTATATTACATGAGAAAGGAATAAAATTAATTAGTCAAAGATTTGGGAGAATATATAGACATTAATAATTACTAAAAGCATAAGACTATATAATTCGCATTCCAGTCTATTTACATCAAAGTTACTAAGGTATAACGGCTTTCGTGATGGTTATTCAGACGAAGCAATGGACCAATTGGAGTAAGTTAGAAGACAATTCTATTGACACTTATGCTGCTGACAGAGGCATTAGCATTTATATTTAAACCAATCTTTACTAATTTGTTTAATTGTCATTTTCTACATGAGAAATAAATTATAGATTTTTACCACGCTGAAAAGCCTAGAAAATATCCATTCAAAATTAGCTATAAATTTGCTTAGCTCAAAGTATATGCTCTACTCTGCATGAACATATCATACAAGATGTCTATTATGAAAGTAGAAGAGGAGGGGGGTGGTATTTTTGTTCGCCTTTCAGCAAGCTGGCTTTGTAGGTTATTTTATTAATTAATCTAGTTCCCCATATTCGTCATGATTGTATTCTTCTGATACAGTACTGAACTCCGGTAATTTTCATATTTCCGATATCTTGTCATCTACTGTTTTCATACGATCATATTCAGATACTGCCTTGGTAAGGCTTTCCATATTCTTTTTCTTCTGTTGTTGTATGTCAACGAAGCCATCTACATTTTCCTGCTCCATCCTGATAGTGGATTCGGTTTGTTTAGTTCCATCTTCTGTAAGATCCATGATACATCATATGAGTTTCTTTGTCGCTCGAGGCAGTAGATCGAATTTCTCTTTAGAGTATCTTTCTGGTAGCGAGATAGCACGGTTGTAGTTTCTCTTTGGATACAACTGTTTCAGTTTAAATATTATATATTCCCAAAACCTTTCGTCGCCAACCTGTGCAAGGATAGCATCTATTTCAATCCGTCGCTCCTTTAGGAATTCAACATCTACATTTTTGAACCTCTCATCTGCGCGAACCTTCTTTCTCGCGCTATCTAATATTCTGATATTAGTTGCTTCTGCAGTAAGGCTTTCCCTGTTTAAACCAAAATATCCTAAAGTGGCGTCATCAACACCAATCCAAGGCATATCCTTTGGAGAATGTGATGCAATATTTATTCCAGTTAGATCGTAATCTGTCATGATAACAACATTTGCGCCAGATCTTTACTATTAGTAAATGCTTTTACTATTAGTACGTATAATAATTAATAAGAATTTTGAATACTTGAAGTTAGTCAATAATATCTATTACAAGCTTAATTGTAGTGGATTCTAATTTCACGTGACGATATAGAAGAATTAATTAATTATGATAGGTGATGTATGATTGTCATTGAACAGCCAGTCATATTTCTTACTTCAGTTATTTTCAGTAGCATCTGGCTCCTCCTCCCCCTCATCATCCTCACCTCTTGGTGATCTGATAGTCCAGGATTTTGCAGTGATCATGATAATTGCGGCTGTAATGTTGATAATTACCCATAAGTTAAGACAACCAATGGTAATTGGTTATATTGTAGCTGGGATGATAATTGGTCCTTATACTCCACCTTTTAGCCTCATAAGCAGTATTCAAACAGTAAATGTCCTTTCAGAATTAGGGATAATTATGCTGCTTTTTGTTATTGGTACCGAATTTCCAATAGCCAAACTCAAATCTGTAAGCAAGATTTCTATAATCGTAGCATTGCCAGAATCGATGGGAACACTATTAATAGTGTTTTTTATATCCCAAACGCTTGGGTTTTCATTCTTTGATTCTATGTTCTTAGCATTAGCAATGTCTATTACAAGTACTGTGGTGACAATTAGAATCTTAGAGGAACTCGATATAATTAGAGATCGTTCTTCGACTATAATTCTTGGAGTATTAATTATTGAAGATATCATAGCTATTAGTGCCCTTGCAGTCCTTCAATCAGTTGCTGTAACTACTACTGGCAACAGTACTAACGTTGATGGTTTTATAGGTGATGGAGGGCAAGGAGGAGAAATACCTATTTTAAAAATAGCCATTTCACTAGCTATCGTAGGAGCTTTTATGGGAAGTATCCTAGTTTTAGGATCAAGATTCATACCTACCATCCTTGACAGAGTAGGTAAAACTAATGATTATGAATTACTACTAATTGTAATTCTTGGTTTGGCGTTTGGACTATCATTTGCAGCTAAACTCCTTGGGCTATCTGTTGTAATTGGTGCTTTCTTGGCAGGAGTATTAGTTGCCGAATCAAAGAGTGCTGCAGTTGTTAGAGTATTGACTATTCCACTAAGAGATGTGTTTTCAGCAATATTCTTTATCTCAATAGGAGCGTTGATGAATATATCGTTGATACCCTCATTCATTATACCAGCAATGATACTCATCTTAACTTCTTTTGCCTCAAAGTTTCTTATAATTACCGGCATACTCATAATCAAATCAAGAATTGATTCTACTACCGCGTTGAGAACAGGGCTTGGACTTTCTGCATCCAAAGGAGAAATGTCACTGATAATAGCTAAGGGTGGTCAAGACGTTGGAGCTATCACTTCTTCAGTTCTTCCGATATTGGGTGTTGTTACTATTGTAACGACGTTCATCGCTCCATACATAGTTAAATTTGGGAATAAAATAAAGGTTTCAGAATCAAGATCAACAACAACACCATAATCATCTCAAAATAACAAAAGGAAAAATATGAATAATAATTCTTCTAGCGTGACAAAGAATTAATTTATGCAATAACTTGATGCAAATAAGATAGAATAAATAGATGATAAACCCAAACTATCTTTGCATGCAATTGTTTTTATCTCCAGTCAGTTACATAAGATTTTAGAAAATATCCATCTCTTTATGTAACCACGGGATACATATTCTTCTTGCAGCTCCTAATTTTGTATGCTTGTTGGATTTGTTATTCCATCATTCTAGAGATATTAGGCTATTACTACGGGTTATTGATTTGTCATTATTTTCCAACAATTCTGTATTGTATGTTGATGATGGATAAGTACTAATGTACTTTTCTTTAGTTTATCATTCTTGCAGTTGGTATCGTTCCAGCAAGCATAATAGTAAGACCCATTAACTCTTCAAAGCACATTGTATTTGTAGTGTTTAATGCTTTTACAATTCCTGGGTAGTTTATAAGAGTAGCTTCACAAATATGATCAGTGCTCTAGCTAATTTTTATAATTGAAGAATATGGCTTTAGTGTAAGTTCTATACTTACCTCTCTGCCGTTATTCGCTGTGGCACCGATAACTTTTATTCTATCGCCTACATTCAATTTGTGTACAGAAGAGCTTTGGTCCCGCCAACCTACTAGCCGAATCTCTCCAGTATCATCTCCAAGCAGAGTATCGCTCACAGATACAATTCCACTTTTTGTGTTTACTTCTGTCATAGTAGGTGTATGCAGTACAATCGCCTCTACAACATAAGGACTTACTGAAACTTGGATATCTTTAATTTTTGATTCAAATTTTGACGAGGTTGGAAAAGATGGATCATCATCTATTAGCCTAATATATGAATCCTCTTTAGATAGAATAATGGAACTACCAAAGACTCTGCTTGGAACACATTCTATCATTGTATCAGAAATCATTTCATTGGTTATGAGCATGCTATCTATAACCGCAGATAGGAATCTACCCTCTCTATCTACTGTAAGGCAATTTATATTGCCCCTGCCGGTTTCATTTCCAACAGAAATTATTCTTAAAGGCATCACTTCAACTTCTGTTTGTGATCCAGAAAACTGCAGTATAGTTCCTTCATCACCGTGAATTTCAAAATCTCCATTGCCATATTGTGGATTACCAGGCTTAATTCTGACTCCTATAAGCCTAACACTGACACCACTATCGAATATCCTTGGGATTCTATTTTCATCAACATTCCATATAATAACGCGCAAAGAACGAGTGTGGGCTTCATTTGAGATTTGCATTTGTAATGCCTTACCAGCTTGTCCTCGAATATTATTAAAGCCAGAAATTCGTGGATTGGAATCAACATTACCAGTAATTATAACATTCTCTTTTGGCCCCTTGACATCATCAACCGTGATTGTCATTGAGTCAATGGTTGGAATCGAACTGCTGTCGTAGTCATTGTTGTCAACTAGCTCAATAGAGCCATTTGAGCCTAGACTAACTATTGGTTTACCGTCAAGACCGGACTTAACGTAGCACCTGGAAATCTTTATTAAATCTCCAGGCTGTAGGCCCATCTCATCTGGCATGTTAATCTGATTATTATCCCACAGCCTAACTTTGATGCTAGATTCTTTGTCATAGACTGTTATAGTTCGATTTATAATTTCTTCATTAGTATCCTTTTTGATAAATCTACGGATTGGATAAATATTCATAACACGAGCAGTGATAGTTACTTCTTTTGCACCAATATAAAGATCCTTGATTCCTGAACTTAATTTAGGAACATTTTCAAATGAAATACCAATGTCAGCGCCAATTAAGAATAATGCCCCTTGATCTGTTAGATAACCAGCTCCTACTTTGCGCTTCTTTTCGTCGATCATTTCTCTGATCTGCTCGGCGCTAATTTCTGGCTTCTGCT
>Ga0173481_10000110_pt1 | contig 14151 bp, 11 predicted proteins | sample NitcycUS073202C2_FD_136667 | JGI IMG/M metagenome (GOLD analysis project Ga0173481, IMG submission 136667) | Soil microbial communities from Arlington Agricultural Research Station in Wisconsin, USA - Nitrogen cycling UWRJ-S073-202C-2 (version... ... | reverse complement strand
TAAGACATTTATGTTTCTGAATCCTGCATCTCTTATACTCTGTAAATAATTGTCCTTGGTTAATGCTCCATCAATACAGCTACACCATTTTTCAATATTTATCGCAGTATCAATTTCCCTATCAGTCACTAAATCAGATATTACCATCCGCCCTATGCCATCCTTCTTCAGAATCCTGTAAATTTCCTTAAAGGTACTTGCTTTATCTGTGACAAGATTAATTACACAATTGCTGATAACTACATCTACACTATTTTCTTCAACGGGAATTCTCTTTTCTATGTCTCCTTTCCTGAATTCTACATTTGTTGTATACCCATTGTCCTTAGCAGCTTTTCTTGCTTTTTCTAACATTTCGTCTGTCATGTCAATACCGATAACTTTGCCTTGTGCCCCAACTTTGTTAGCCGCCAAAAATACATCAATTCCTGCACCGGAGCCTAAATCTACTGCTGTCTCACCTTCCTTTAGATTAGCGTAATGTATCGGTGCTCCACAACCGACACCAAGTATCGAGGATTTAGGGATGGCTTCTATTTCTATGATGTCATAACCAATTGTCGTGGCAGCCTGAACGGGTGAAGAACTATTAGCTTGACCTTCATCACTGCTGCAGCATTCTTCCGGCATGCAACAACAATCTGAGTTTCCTGTTAATGCAATCTTGCTATATCTTTCTTTTACTTTTTCCTTAATTGTTTCTGCTGTGATGTTATTATAACTAGTGTTATTGTATGCTATCGTACGATCTTGTCATCTTACCCACCATTATAATGATATACAATCATCCCATCACCAATAACTATTTGTGAGCGTTTATATTAAGGTTAATAATGAAAATTATCTTTACTATTTTATGGATGTCTCTTATCTTTTTATAAAACTTACTAATTGTAATATTTTCAACAATTATGGCATTAAATGTATTAATTATAATCAAAGCTCTGCTGCCTAACCTATGAACACTAATTACGAAGGTTCACACTAAAATAGATCACTACTTTATTGTAAAGTGATATATTACATCATGCAAAACTTACAGCAGTACCTATGGTTGTGAAATCTACTAATGATCCACTCGCATGGATAGTATGACTTCCTGGAGGTTGTAAGAAGACCCAGTATCCATCAGATAGCGCGGGACTAGTTTATGGTTTCAATCCAAGGGCATTATTCTCCGGTAATGTTACGTTGAACATGGGTGACTGTAATCGAACCGGCTTTAATTGAACTCCACCAACAGTTACCTAGTACTAGTTACCTTATCTTGGTCAGCCTTAGCACAAGCACGCAATTTAGGTTCAATTTTGACATGGTGCTCAGCAAAAGAACACACGAAATAGTATAATATATTTCTCAAGTCAATTTTTTAGTTTACTTTTTAATATATTTGTGCCATTGCTGAGATCAGATCCTGTTTTCTATGGAATTCTACTTACGCTTATCTTTACATTTAGTAAATTAGAAGGCGGAATCTTCTTTGGTATTGCATTTTGGATTATAGCAAGAAGCTTTACACCTGATAGCATCGTAAGCAAATATATGATTATATCTGCATATGGTCTTGTACTCCTTTTTATTTCATATCAGGTTAACGGAATTGTCGTGACTTCTTATCCACCTTTTGGGCTTGTCACTATTTCCTTTATGGGTTTGGCATCATATAATATGATTAAAGCAGCAGTTCCCTTTCGTTATTAAATCCTCTCGTTTATGTTCGTCGGTATTCCAAATCCAGAATGGTTTGTCTAGCAATCTCTCAAACAGTTTAGTTTGTTGTGCCGCTTCTAAACTAACTCTTTTCTTTAGGTCTTTGAAGGTAAATTAGTCATGTAGAATAGCAAAAACCGTAGCTTTAGCTTTTTGTACTAAATTTTTTATCATTACATCAGTTACTTTCACCTACTGCAAATACAACAAATAAAGGCTTTGTAAAGATGATGATCACAAAAAATAATGTGGTAGTAGGATTTAAGAAGTTCTTGCAGAGGATATTCATATGCTATTTAAATCTACTATTTGTTCACAATCGGTAAACTAAATGCAAATGTAGCTCCTTTACCATCATTATTATTCTTAGCCCATATTCTACCGCCATGAGCTTCTACAATACTTTTTGATATGAACAAGCCTAAACCAGTACCCCCTATTTCTGATTTAGTAATAAATTTCATAAATAGTCTTGGCAATACTTCAGAATCTATGCCAACGCCTGTATCTTTTACACTAATAACAACATCAACGCCACTTTCATCGTTGTCGCTGTTCTTCGTCTTTCCTTCTGCTCTTATTTTTATACTTACTACTATAGCACCTTCTTTTGTGAATTTTATAGCATTACTAAGAAGATTTGAAACTACCTGGTAGAGTCTGTTTCGATCAGCCTCTATAAATACATCTTCTTCCTTCGTCTTCGCCCCTTCATCTGAGCTAAATAATACTTCTAATTTTAAATTACTATCTCTATTCTCGTTCTTAATCTGATTTCTAAAATCTGAAATGCAATTCAATATCATATCACTTAGATTGAACTGTTGTTTATTCAATCGCAGGGAGTTGCTCTCAATTCTTGAAACGTCTAATATATCATCTGTAAGTTGTCGCAATCTTTTTGCATTTCTAACTATAATATCTAGTAATTCATGTTCTTGCGTATCTTTTGTAGCGCACTGGAGAACTTCGGATATGCTGAGTATTGGCTGAATAGGATTTCTTAACTCGTGAGCTGCTATATTTATGAAGTCCTTTTGCATTTTATCTGCCCTTTTTAGTTCCTCATTTAGTGTTCGCTCGTTCCAAAGCAACTCAAATACGGATTTAAAAGCTTCTACACTAGGTTTACTGTTAGAATAAATGCTAAATCCGATCGCTTGTGAAAATTCAAGTTCAAGTGGTTCTCTAAGTTCAGCACTGAAAAACCTTTCACCATCTACTATGAACATTCCATATGCGGAGTTGTTACCTTTTAAAATTCTGATATTAGATGTACTAGTTAATATTCTTTTTGGAATTTCTTCGTTCTCTGAGGATAAAGGGCAGATTATTTTTACTTGTACATCATCATTTTTTTGTGATACCTGCACTAGATGATCAATAACCCCTAGTCTATGCATTCTCACCATTGCCCTAGGGTTAGGAAGTAACAAGAGACCTTCTTTCCGTACTGATTTTGCCAAATCTATAAGAATTTCGCTTGCTTTTTTATGATCTGCTATAACTTCAAGAAATTCTGGTTCTAATCCTTGTTGTATAGTTGCTATTCTCTCTTTGGCGTCAATTCCATTGTTCCACAATTCTTCAAAAATAAATATAAATTGATGTATGTATGGCTGTTCATTACTTATCAAAAGACTTTGAATCATTTCTTGTTCAGATCCCATTTTCTCTGCTGTAGTCATCATCTCTTTATCTGAAACAGCAAAATCTATTGGTGGCATATTCTTGACATGCCTTACTTGGACACCTACACTAAGAAACTTCTTAATCATATCTAAGCTGGACCGATCTATACTAGTTACTAATTTGATTCCTTTATGCTCACCTCTTCTATGTTTTTCCATTACCTTTTGGAATGAATCAAAGTAATTGTTATAGAATAATCGAATACCAGCAGATCTGGAGCAGACTAAAAATTCATTTGAGTATTGCAAAATCTCTTTTCCTTTCTTGAGGATCTCTTCAACGTCTTTTAGGATCTTAATTTCTTTTAAGACAGTGCCTAAATATTGCTTGATATCATATTCTGTAAGAGATGAGTCAACTCCTGTTTGTTCTCTGAGAACCTGCCGCTGCTTGTTTACTGTGTTAAGAATCCTCCTTTGTATTTCCTGTTCTATCTTGGGGGCACCAAGAACATCCACCAATTTAGCTACCTCGATGGCTGATTTTCTTATTGATTGCCTTAACGAATTATCTTGTGATATTGAGATAGCAGATGAGTATAACCCTATAGTAAACAAATAAGATGACAGAAGAACTAGTGAATGAGCAGCTACTCCGTATGTTTGTTGCAGAGCAGAAACCTCATTTGCAATGCCGATGGTTGCAATGCCTATTGCAGCAATAGTTAGATAATCTTTTACTTTCGTAGAACTCAAATTTCGTGTAATAATATAAAATGCAAGTCCAAACAGAACGCTACTTCCAATAGTACCAGCTCTGAATACAAGCCTAAAATAAAATCGATATGGAATATCTGATGGTAATGAGAATATTAAACCGCTTCCAATTAAATATAATACCAAAGGAATAGCAAGGACAACCCAGAACTTCAAGTCAAGCTTTCTCGTTCTCTCATAGTAGTAACTTAAGAGAAGGGCAGTACCTGCCCATGTTAATATGTATGGCAAAAGTGAAGTCCAATAGATAATTTGGTTGTAAAGATCCAACAGTGAAGAAGGTACTACATATAGCGTCGTAATTTGCGGATTTACAACTTTGTGTTCTATTTCCCCATGATATTTTTCAAACGTTTCATAAATAAAAGATGACTGAGGAATCGCTCCAGCAGGTGATTTTTCTTGTACTACTTGCACTAGCAGTAGTTTATCAAATGCATCCCCCGCTATAGATATTGCAAGCGCAGCTGCCGCCAGCCCATAAAGCAAAAGTACAAAATTTCTCTTCTTTGATATATACCATGAGAAAAATTTCAATGCAAGTATCCCCATAAGAATAGTTGCTGTTATCGAAGCAGTTGCATTAAGAGAAAAAGTCAAGGGTTCTGTTCCATTGCATAAATTGAAGTACCCTTGACAATGTGTGAGATTATTATATAAAATATAAAGCAAAATACCCAGTAGTGAAAACTGAACTAGTATAACTGCAGTATGCATACCCCGGATTAGCTGAGATTTAGCCCTCAGATCTTTGGTAATATACGTTGTAAACCCTAAAAGAATCCAAGATCCGATTCCATATCCAATTCCTGCAGTCAGTACAAAAAGTACGATTTGTGGGGCATTATCAAGATATAAGATCTGACGGGTAGTAAATAAATCTAGTATTACAAGTATAATTATAACACCTGCAATAGCAATAGATAACTTCCTATTACCAAGGAAACGATTAATGGATGCAATTTTCTGCATTTTTGTACTCACGCATACATAATTCTATTGGCATTGGTCGTATGTGCAGATCTTATTATTACCACTATTAATGCGTGTCGCGGTAGTTAAGGATAAGTTCTTTGTGTGATAATAGTACCTATCCAGAATGGCTATTGTAACTGAAGGAATAAAATAGAGCTTATCCTATTGAAGCTACAAACCATATAAGCAGCCGCAGTTGCCAGCTTAGTGATTCTTTCCTCTGATCCACTTTTTAATATATACCTGCACCAAGAACAAGCAGAGCAGCTACTCTTGATGATGAATTAGGATCGGCTTAGCATGATAAATATGTAAATGTCATGGAGTCTGCGATAACAAAACAGTGGGTATTAATACCAGCTGGTTTATCTCTAAATTCTCTTTCAGCATCTATTAGAAATTTAGCAAATAGTGAAAGACCTATGTCGATCAAAAAGTCGAACTCATATCGTCTTATAAAAATACCGTCTTAACCCTTCACTTCAAGATTCGCATACGCCTTCTTTATGATGAATTACAATAGTGATTATATCTTTGTAATCAGAAAACTTGATTTGTTGTCAGTGTTATTTCTTCTCCAACTTCATCTTGTTTTTCTAGTAGCTGATCTTTATCTTCATAATAGTCAGGCTCGCTTGATTCTTTGCCATCTTCATTGCTGCTATCTGAGATGATACAAATCTAATAGCATCATCCATTTATCTATCTAATCGTTGTTGTTGGGTCGGTTTCAGCTCAGAATTCTACAGAGCAGCAATCTTCTGAAGCTGGCAGTAATGGCACAGCCAATAGTGGCAACAGTACTAGTAGTACAGCAGCTGGAACCAAAGTCTCAATACTAGAAGAAGCATCTGAAATGGGTGACCAGGCATATGATCCAAATCCAGTCAATGTAAAAGTGGGAGATACAGTAACATGGACTAATGATGACAGTCAAATTCATACAGTAACATCAGGTACAGACTCTAGTGATCCAAATATGGGAAAAGAATTTGATTCCTCTATGCTATCACAAGATCAAACGTTCTCCCACAAATTCAATACAGCAGGAGAATTTCCTTACTTCTGTCAATTGCATCCCACCATGGTAGGAAAGGTTATTGTTGTATCTTAGGGACCAGACACTAGGTCATTAAATTTTTATTTTACCTTCAGCTTTCAGTGTGGTCTTTGCTTTGGCTGAATGTTAATGTAATCTTGTGATCAAGACAATATTCTCTATCTTGACGTTTCTATTGAGATATTGTGTTGATAGAATATCCAAAAAAGAAAAAGAAAAAGAAATTACTTGTTTGTCGTAGGGTTCATCCTGCTATTTAGTGCCAGACACCATCTTGAGCTCCCATCATACCCATACCAGCTCCTCCCATCATCATACCCCTCATTCCCATAGAAGGATGCATCATAGATATCATCTCCATCATAGACATTTGTTGGTTGGATAATACCTTTCCATTTCCAGGATCTACTATTACCCTTTGAATATTGTTACTTGAATCTAAAACGAACACGTCATCTACTAAAAATCCGTTTTCAGGATGAATGAATGCTGCGACTGCTGAAGCATTTGAACCTGCTCCTCCTCCTACTGAATTTATTGCATTTGTAGTAGCATCATTAAGAGTTGTATGTACTTTTGACTTAAACATATCCAATATGGGACTAAATAACGATATGGAGCCTGTCCAGTTTTGATTTTGTAAACCTGAGCTCATACTCATAGAATATGGATTTTGTTGTTGGGTATTAGGAGTCATGGTTATAGAAATAGTCTTGTTATTACTGCTGTTTTGTTGTTGAGCTAACACACTATGGTCGTTTGGCGATATCATAAATGCCAAGGCCAAAGCAATGCTAGACAATTCCAACAAATAGATGATTATGTGATTTTTGTTTTTCATAGCAGCCTAGCGGCGTTTAATGGTGTATTTAACTCTCAGTTAACCTTGTTACTCAATGCTTTAGTTTAATAGACAAGAATTGTAAAACAGTTTATTATATCTAGTATTTGTCGGTAATGCTTGTTTTTTTATACACGTTGCTATTATTTTCCTTCAATGTACCATGAATGGAGCCACTATAACAGCCAATATTGTTGTTGCTATCAACGCAATAAGGAAAAGTCGTTCACGTGTTATCTTCATATATTCTAGATCGAAAATGATCAATATGTAATTTAAAGCTAGAACAGCCAAGTTTAGAATACTGTTTGTCGACCTTATGTTATTTAGTTGGTTGGTTATCTTGGAGATAATCATAGCTGTGGTTGTCATTATCCATTGTATCCAAAATCAACCTTTTGTGTTGTTCTTGTTGCTTCTGATATATTGCAAGGCGCTATCTATGATTGTAGCATTGGATAACAATTCCAGCTTGACCAGATGTGTATCTTTGAACAGTTCCATTGCCTGCAGCTTCATATTGACGGTCACCTAGATAATTTTCTTCTTCTGCTACTTGTTGTTCTTGATTATTATTATCCTTCTGTACTAGTTGCCATAAAAAGCTTGTATCTGACATTCCTATATTAGGAAATGAACTAACTTCTAGCCCTAGGTCATGTTGTGATTCTTGAATGATTCGTGGTAGTGTTCCATTTTCTCGTATTCATCTTTATTCTTTGCAATGACATATCCTTTCCAAGCTTTGTGCAAAGCGCCCCATACCTGGTTTTCAAAGAAAAATGAATCTAATAATTTTGACCTACTTGTATTATTGTCATGTATTATTGTATACTTAAGGTATCCGATGGCACTGTAAACAGAGATCTATCTATTCTAAGGCAGCAAGCTAAAGAGAACATCAAACTATACATTAATGAAAGGCTGCATACGAATGAGAGAAGCATAGAAATTATTTATCATACTTAATATATGCCTATATCTTATCTAGTATATATCTTGCTGATGCAAGCCCAACTGTAAGAACGAATTCTGCGTAAGAGATTATTTAGCACTGCCTGCAGGAGGTTTGGTAAATGCACTACATCCTTAACTACATGTACTTTGCTTATTTCCCTTTGGACTCACCAACTCTGTTTTCCTTGATGAAACTGTAAAATACTTTTTTCGTGCTTATTAGGTAATGAGAAAAACATTATCCTTAGTGATTGTGCTAACACTTACTTTTGGCGTCATACTGGGTTCATCTACGACCTCTACAGCCTCGCTGATAGTATTTGCACAAAGTAATCAAACAAATTCATCTTCATCATCACGATCATCGCCGGCCTCATCTCTACATATAACGAAAATAAAAATCACTTCACCTACTAGGGGTCAACAAGTTCCAGTAGGAAAAGACCTTACACTATCTGGAACATCTATAGATAATGCAACTTCTAATTGCCAAGTATCTGTTATTGCAAATAAAGTAAGACCATATCAACCAGCTACTGCAACCGGAACGGGTGGATCAAATGATTATTCAAAATGGAACTTTGTACTTACGTCTAAATATACTACAATTAAACCAGGTCAGAATAGAATTACAGCTAAACATGAGTGTGTAAATAATCCTGATTTGACAGGGTTTTCTAGTGTAAATGTTACTGGAGTACCAGCTTCATCTACAACACCAGCTACATCAGTAACTAATCAAACAAAATCATCTTCACCACCATCAGTGGTAGGTGCCAATCAAACAGCAGCAAAACAACAGCCAGCCAACAATACTGGAGCTAGTTCAGCAGCTCAAAATGCAACTAATGCAACAGGTTCAGTAGCCAACAAGACATCAGCTGGAGCTAGTTCAGCAGTCAGTAACGCGTCGAGTGCAGCACAGGGTCAAAACAACAATAGCTCGAATCCACTAGCCAAAATTCCAGTAATAGGAAAGTTATTTGGCGGTCAATAAACAATCCGCTTCCAAAAATTCCTTTTTTAAAACCTTGCCATTCTGTATCAAGCATAATTCCTGTGCTAGATGCAATATAAGTTCCAGAGTGCACAATCAGACCATTCTCAGCATTAATTGACATTCTCACGATGTCTCCAATTGGAGGGCCAGTCAAGCCAATAAAGCAATTATCCTCATGGGCAATGTAGCTGTTAACAAAGAATGATTGACCACCTAATACAGTAACCTTTAATTTCTTAAAGAAGCCCACCGCCAGTGCGCGTTGCAGTTTTAACTTCAACGTTGCCTTTTATGTAAACCAATGCTCCTGCTTCTGCAGTAATCTCTTCTTCTTTATTTAATTGAATTTCAAGCATTGACATTGGCTCCTTTAGAATTTGATAATGCATATATAACGATAATGATAAAATCGTATGAATAATAGGGATTTCGCTAGCAACTTCTTTAGAACAGTTATACTCTACTAAGGTGAAATGTAAAAAAATGGTGCAGTTCTTGTTTAGTTAATTTTGTTGTACCATTCATTCATTATTCATTTGGGAGGATCGCGCCCTGGCTGCTGCTCATCAGGTTTTGAATGAAATCATTAGGGGCTCTTGTCAGAACAAAGAAAAAGAAGAGCACAGCAAGTATGATGACTATGACAAGTATTAGAACGATCGATTTAACATTTAACATATTGAATAGATAGGAGGTGCAATTACAAAAACAAAAGCTCTATTACTAATTGTCAACCAGTGACAGGTGGTAGATAAACAGTTTTTTAGACAATCGAGCACAATATATTATAATGTATGGTTTATCATTCTTTATTGTCCATACTACCAAATCTTTTCCTGGAAGGGGAGAGCTGTAGTTAGCTATCTATCGCAAAGCCTCTTCTTTCTTTTCAACTCCAGAATAGCAGGAATGGCATGTTTTTTTAAATTTCTCCACTATTTCTGCATTTGCTGCATACCTTATTAGTCCACATACTACAATCTATACTACATGTTTTTCGAATCAAATCAAAACCATTGTTATAATTTCAACATATAATAATGATAATCTGATCAACATTTAACATAGTTAACTCAGACTCAAATATCACCGTATGTTTGATTCACAGACATATGCTGAAAGCAAATATAACAAAGAAGATTATTATATTTGATTGGCTTTAAAATTAGCATATACCGTTTAAGAGTTGTCCTTGTACTTGCGTTGATTGTATGGGTAACGTCAGGATTAATTATTATCAATCCCAATGTTCACAAATCTGCCAACAACAGAATAAAAAAGCAACAACTAATCGTCCTCTGTTGAATGCAAATTCGACATTCTATACATTTACCAAAAATAGAAGTGAGGTGTCAACTCCTGAAAATAATAGTCATACTGATGAGTTTGGAAAAGGCCTAACGATAGCATTAATTAACCCTACCTTCACATCAGCTGCATATAATAATTCATTTTACGTATTTTATGAGAAAAATTCGAATACTCCACGTGAGGTAAATATTACATCCGATCTGAATTTACTGTCAAATAGGGTTATCAATAATAAAAAAGAATTGTCATCGTCAATCTATGCTATGGTTTATCTACTAAGAAATATCAAGTGGCTTACTTCTCAACCCAATATTACATTGCTGACAGATGCAGATGTAGACAATGGTGCCATATTTGAAAAAAATAATGGTAATAGTAGTAATATAATAAGTATTAACAGCGGTAATGGTATTAGTAGTAATAGTAACAATGGTATTAATGCATATGACGTGATAATTTTAGGTCACCAAGAGTACGTTACTCAAAAAGAGTACGATAACCTAATGCAATTTGTAAGAAGTGGTGGAACAATGATTATACTTGATGGCAATGTTTTTTATGCAGAAGTAAAGTATGACAGAAATACGCAAACCATAACACTAGTAAAAGGTCATGGATGGGCATTTGATGGTAAATCGGCCTGGAGGAGTGTAAGTGAAAGATGGGCAAAAGAGACATCAGAGTGGATTGGCAGCAACTATCTTTGCTATTCATGTGAAATAACATTTACGAACGATCCATTTGAGTATAGACATCATGAGGAACAGTATATTACTAATCCTCATGATATAATCCTATTGAATTATAATGCATCATTATCAAATCATCCCATACAGATGAGACCTGTGATTGCTACGTATGAACTGAATTATCAAAAAGGAAAAGTAATATCACTTGGCATATATTCTGATGATATAATAGGTAATGGAAGATTTGATAGATTTTTTGATAGCTTACTGTTACACTATGTAACAGTATGTAACGGATTAGTCAAATAATTTCTTAAGGATAGTGGAACAGTAAAGATTCCTCACACAGCATATAAATCTAAGCTTAGAAAAGCATTTAAAATTTCATGATTACACATAGACAAAGAAGCGACATCATATAATGATATATTTGATGCTTTTAGATTGGCTTTGAGGTTTTATCATTTTGAGCAACAGCAGCCATTAGTGACTTTGCAAACTTTTTTGAAAGATGCCTTATCGACAGTGGTAGTGATGGTAATGGTGATGGCAGCAGTAGTAGCAACACTAGCAACAGCACTAACTAGGAAGATTATTTGATCCTTATGCCTGCAGAAGGCTTCAAAAAGTCTTTTATCACAGGAAGATAGCTACTATTGAAGCTTTGGAGCAAATATGAATCTAAGAGATATATGTGGCTCCCATACATGATACTAAATTGGAGAAAACATTCTGAATATTTCTAACAATTAACTGGTAGTCATGACGGTCAGGTATTGACAATAATAATAACAGCCGTTGGTATTCAGCTTCATCGCAATAGGAAGCTCGTATTATCACATTAAATTGGCAATAGATTGGATTGATTAATTTAACAGATCTATATACTATCACCATAACACGGTGCCGCCATCTATTACGATGGTATTGCCAGTTGCAAAAGAAAAATTATCACTTGCAATACTTGCAGCAATCTTGGCGACTTCCTCTGGTTTACCCCATCTTTTCATCGGAGGTTCTGCAGCAGCCTTATCTCTTTCTTTTTCAGTCATTGCACCATATGTCGCTAATGTTGCAATGTTACCAAGTGCAAGGGTATAGGCCCGGATATTTTCGCTGCCGTATTCCATTGCTATACATTTTGTCAATCCAATATTTGCAGCTTTGCCAATAGTATATGGAGCACCTTTTGTATATCCAGCAAGTGCTGGAGTTGAAGAGATATTTATTATCACTCCACCGTCTTTACTCATTTTTAATGCATTTTTTCGGAGCATAGAAGAAATAACCGCCCTAGACACGCGTACTGAACCTTCAAGGTCGATCGCTAGTATCTTATGTAACTCTTCATCTGTGACCTCATGGAATTTTTTACTCCAAATATTGCTATCGTAAGGGAAACCTGCATTATTTACCAAGATATCAATTCGTTCAAATTTAGATAATATTTGCTGCATAAATTCTCTTACGCTAAAATCATCTGCCACATCGATTTCAGCAGCAAACACTTTGCCTTTGATTTGCTCTGCTGCCTTTATCGCTTGTTGTCTAATCCTAGAGCAAACGATAGTGGTCGCACCACCATTTTCTGCAAACTCTTTTGCTATTGCAAACCCTATTCCTCTAGTAGATCCTGTAACCACTCCAACTTTATCTTTTAATAGTAATGGCATATTCTTCACTTTTTGTATAGTATTGATAGAGTCACCTATGCATATATCTATATTAATACATACAAATTTCGCTCGCAGAAAAAATTAGCTAAATGGATATATCTCAAGACTTTGTTTTTGCTAGTATTTAGATAAAGCCGGCCTACTACAAAAAATATTCGCATTTTAGAGTTGGCACTGCAATTCAATTTATAGATGGTATGATCTTTAGTGGCTGTAATGTAGAAATGTTTCATATAGTCTACTATCTTTGGAGATGAGGTAATATGTGATTCATCATCTACAAGCAATATTTTTTCTTGCTTAATATCGAAAAGCTCTTTTCCTTATTGACATTGGTACTACTACTACCTTCCTGATTCTTTTGCAAATACTCGATAAAGAATATACGATTTAGTAGATAAATTTTATTACTATATCTCACCTAAACTATAATGAATGACTTGTCCTCCTTGGTCATGTGAACTTATAACCGATTTAGCATCATAGCTTAGTTTTGTATGTTGACTTGAACCAGTCGAACTAAAAAGTACGACTGGATCTGTAGATCCCACGCTTTAGATTTATGATATTAGGCCCATTTGTTTATACAAACAGGGCTTTATTAAGGATAAATTACTGTTAACTTTGCATGCTGTGAAGTGCCATGCTACCTCAAGGACCAGAAATGTAGTTGCAAATCCGATTGTCAGATAGGCTAAACTCTCAATTATAGCAAGACAAGTATCTAAAAGTTAGTATTACTAGTTAAGTACAACTTATGAAGAATCGTAACATGTACTTAGCGGATCTCGAAATATTCTACAGGTGGCTTTTATTAGTTTCCATTTCCATTTTTTCTTTTTTCTAATATCGCAGGACACCAAATTAGCAGTGGAAAGATCACCACAGGTCTTGTATTAGTCAATTGATTGACATTCAAAGACCTAAACAAGAGAGTTAACTTAGAAGCAGCAACCAACAATCTAAATGCAATGAGATAGAGCTAATATCAATAACTTCTAGCGGACTTTATTCTTTATTCTTTAAGACCAGTTACTCTGAATTTGTATTGATCCTTATAGATGTCTTGGTAAAAACGAGCATAACTTTCTGCGACATCATATGTAGCAAAAATTAGTCTCAAGCCTTCAACTGCAGTTTTATTGCCATATGCATCTACAATTTCTATAACGTAATATTTTGGCAGTTTTCTTAGATATCTTATTGTTAAGAATAGGTTGAACAATAAAAACGTTATTACAATGATGACAATTATCGCGAGCTCAAATCCCTTTGCTAAGTTCACAAGATATACCACAAGATGATCATGTAGCCATTTATATGCAATACCAAAGACTTTGGCAAATATTATTATCACGAATTCAAGCAATATCGTCGCCATCTATGTATTCCTTTGTAGATAGGCTCTATAATATATTTTTGAAGTCTTTTGGAATAGATCAGCGGTAGCCGAACAGCGGATAAATCAGGTAGAAGCAGCTAAGAAGTAATGTCAGTCTGATATAAAAATGATATTCTGACTAT
>Ga0173481_10000109_pt1 | contig 14154 bp, 15 predicted proteins | sample NitcycUS073202C2_FD_136667 | JGI IMG/M metagenome (GOLD analysis project Ga0173481, IMG submission 136667) | Soil microbial communities from Arlington Agricultural Research Station in Wisconsin, USA - Nitrogen cycling UWRJ-S073-202C-2 (version... ... | reverse complement strand
TTTCATTTACAGTGAACCTAGCATCCGAATATGGATGGTATGGAGAATCTATCATCTTTGCTATTCTATTTTCTCCAGACTTTCTGAGATATATCCTATAAGTCGAAGCATGTCCCAATACATTTCCGCCAGCTGCTTTTGTAGGATCACCAAAGAATGTATCAGGAGATGATTGCACTTGATTTGTTATGACTAGAGCTATGTTATATATCTCTGCAAGCCTTATGACCTTGTGCAACATAGAATTAAGCCTCTGCTGTCTATCAGCTAGAGTACCTCTACCAGCAAACTCTGCCCTATGCAAAGATATTATACTATCAATTACAACCAATTTAGCTTTGAAATCGTCTACATATTTGCCTAGGTTCTTTATTATTAATTCTAAATGTGAGCTATTATAGACTTTGCATACAGCTATACTCTTTAGTACCTGTTCTTGTTCATAACCTCTAGATCTAGCTATTTCTTGTATTCTTTCAGGTCTAAATGTTCCCTCTGTATCTATGTATATTGTATTGCCATTTAACCCACCTGATTCGACAGGCTGCCTTGCCATAGCGCATAGAGTATGACATACTTGTGACTTCCCGGAACCAAATTCTCCATAGAATTCAGTTACAGCCTGAGTCTCTATTCCTCCAAGCAAAAGATCATCCAGAGCACTAGAACCAGTAGAGCATCTGAGCATGGATCTTCTTTTTTCAAGAGCTGCATCAGCTGTAACAAATTCTTTCTCTAACACCTTAGAATCCCTTAATAGCTTCTGAGCTGCAATTACAAATGTTGCAGCGCTTTCTTTTGAAGCGTTAATATCTACTGCTAATTCTTCTGCACTTGTTACTGCAAGATCCATTACTGAAACAATACCTGCTTCTTTTAGCTTCTTGGCTGTTGTAGGACCAATCCCTTCAATATCTTGTATATCTAGCTCTATTGTAGATGATGGTAAAGAAGTTTCAGACTCTGTTATCGTGTTTGCGCTAGCGCTGTAATCATCACTGGTTTTTATTGTACTATTGGTATTATCATCTTTATCAGGAGTATTACTCACGTATGTTTTTCTATCTGCCATATTAATATAAACCATTTATAGCTACCCGTATTAATAGTGGAAAGTACCCGTTAGGGAGGGAGAGACCAAGGTTTAAACGTCAGCTTAAAATATCTTGCTAAAATTGGAGTATCTTCTTTAGAGTCTTCTCTTGTTCTATATATTACTCTTGAAAAAGCTACTCATTTCATGACATATCCAAGCCATTGATATTGCAGATTATGGACGAACATGCATAAAGATTTGGTAATACTTTTCTATAGCTCAGTATTAAACATTGACATTATCCTTCTTTGTCAGGAGCATTTTTCCATTATAAAGCCAAAAAGTAACAGGATTACTTTTGAATGTTTAATATAGGGAGTAATTGGTAACATCAAAAGCGATCCAAATAAATTGATTCCTGTCACAGTAGCTAAGTTTGGTGGTAGCTCCATTGGAGTAGATGGTATTCTGATACCACAAATTATTGAAAGAATAAAGCAAATGATGAAGCAGACGAAGGTCGTCGCTGTTTTTTCTGCGCCTTTGATTATGTATGAAGATCGGGCGAGATCTATGACTGATGTTGCTATAATTGTAGGAAGAAGCTATGCATCTTCTAATCCCGTGGAAATTGACGTTTTACGTGAAGTTTATGAACAAATTGCTGCAGCCCATGTCTCTAAAAGTCTTCGAGATAATTTCCTTGAGACTCTTGATAAATTCTATAGACAGGTAATAATCTCCCTTAAGCAGGCAACTGAGAACAAGCGTTTTGTTGATGTAGCAAGGTCTAGAACACTTGCATATAGCGGAGAAATTACAATGTCTTATCTTATGGACTACGTTATGCGTAGCCATGATATAAAGTCTGATCATGTTAGTATTGAAAAGTGGCCGATAATTACGGACGATAACTTTGAGGCTGCCAACTTTATGGTTGAAGAATCGAAACAAAGCAATGAGCATATAATTGATCTAGTAACATCAAATGAAGTTGTTTCTATGGGTGGTTTTATAGGCAAAACCACCGATGGACTTGAAACTACATATGAACGTGGTGGCTCAGACAGAACAGCAGCAGACATTGCTATACTCTTACACGACAATTATGACATAAAGGTGGATTTTGAAAAAGATAATGCTGTACTGAGTGCAGATCCTAAAATCGTGAATGATAATCTTGAATATGTAAGATACCTTTCCTATAATGAAGCAAAACTAGCTGGTATGTTTGGGATGAAAATTCTTGATCCTGTCGCTATAAAAGAGATTGATGATAATAACTTGGACATCCCTATGGTTATTACAAATACTACAAATCCGTCCAATATTACAACGATCCAGAAAAACCCGCCATTAGACTCAAACAATTTACTAAAGATTGTTACAGGAAAGAGAAACTGCGCAATTGTAAGAATGGAGAGCATTGCAGCGTCACATTTGATAGCATCGATTGAAAGAGATAAGCAGTATCACGATTTTGTAAAACTATCTCCATACAAAAAAGACGATACTGAAATTACAAGATTACTTTTTCTTGACGCAGATTATGTTAGAAGACAAGAACGCCGTTTCAAGGCATATTATGCCAAAGTAGAAGTTGTCTATGGAAGAGGTGTGGTTACTTTAATTGGTGATCAGATGTGGCGAATGCCAAAAATTGCATCTACAGCTACAAGCACAGTTGGTGATCATGATATTAATATAATAAATCTAGATGCCCAAGAAGAGACTTCAAGAATTTTGATAGTTGTAGAAGATAAAAGTAATAATGTCAGAGACGCAATAAGGGCAATTCATGCAAGGCGAAGTAAAATTCATGATAGTGTAGTAAAACAATATGGCTAAAGGAACAATATGGATGGATGGATCTCTCGTAAAGTGGGATGAGGCAAAGATCCATGTACTTACACATGGGTTGCACTATGGAACAGCTGTTTTTGAGGGAATTCGTTGTTATAAAACTATAAATGGCCAGGCAGTTTTTCGTCTGCCAGATCACATTCAAAGGTTAATGGACAGCGGTAAGATCTATTTTATGGACCTTAGATATTCTAAGTCGCAATTACAAAATGCTGTAATTGATACAATTAAGGCAAATAAAATAGATGAGTGCTATATACGTCCAATTGCATATTATGGTTATGGCAAAATGGGTGTTAATCCTCTTCCCAACAAAGTTTCTATTGCAATTGCAGTTTGGAAATGGGATGAGTATCTAAAAGAGGGCAAGACTGAAAATGGAGCGCGGCTTATGGTTTCGAATTGGAACAGAATCGACAACAGATCAATGCCAATGCTTGCTAAAGCAACAGCAAATTATGCAAATTCTGCATTAGCTAGGGTTGAAGCATTAAAAGCAGGATTTGATGAAGCAATTATGCTGAATGTAAATGGAATGGTCGTAGAAGCAAGTGCAGAAAACATATTCATTGTAAAATATGGTTGTTTGATTACACCACCTATAACATCTGGAGCATTAGACGGTATTACAAGGGACAGCATATTGACTCTAGCAAGAGAGCACAAAATTCCCTGTGAGATACGGGATTTTTCTAGGAATGAATTATACTTGGCTGATGAATTATTTTTAACTGGAACTGCTGCTGAAGTAAAACCAGTTGGCGAGGTTGATAATAGAATAATTGGTGACGGAAAAATCGGCATAATTACTAAACAACTCAAAACACTTTTTGAAGCAGTAGTCCATGGACACGACAATAAGTTTAGCAGTAGATGGCTAATGCCTATTAATTAGATAATAGATAAAACCCAGATATGAAAGAAGCATGGTATTTCCATGATTCAAGTTGGTCTATGCGTGAAACAAATGGGTATGATGGAAGAGGTTGTAATGGTCACAGTTGCATTCCAGAATGTGAATATTTCAAACCTTCTTTATATCCTAGATTGTTACCATTATTGAAAGTATGTGAGGATAATAGACATTTGTTAGGAAGGTCATGTTTGGCAAATCAGCAACAAAAGCAGTACGAAGCTGAAACAAACGATTTCTCTGAAGATATTATGGAATAAATGAATGATGAATGGATGAATAAGCCAAATTTCTTTATTGGTTCTAACAAGGATTTCATACCAATCCCTTTGTATCGTTGATTCGTGCCTTTATACAGGATCAAGTATGAAAATCAAAATTATACTTTTGTTTTCCTTGTCTTGTCTAGGTTGAAGTAGCTTTGAAACAAATAAATTGAATTATTCATTCTAATTTTTTAGATTATCTTATCCGTTTATTTACAATATTAAGAAAAAAATTTACTAATTTGACAAAATAAAATGAGAAAATCCTTATTTAAAATGAGATAATAGAAATAATAACGACGTTCGGTAAATGGCCACGGCTGGTTTTCTATCCTACCGGGTTGAACACACAGAAACGCATTTTTTCCCCTTGCCGGTAGGATTCTTTCAGCCGACGATAATAACAAACAGATGATTAATGAAAATTACTGGTATGGGAAAAAAATAATGATGGCAAAAAAACCAAATTTCCTTTATCTATTCAAATCAGACATAAACGTTACCATTAAAGATATCAAAAATGATAGGATAATACGAAAGTGAGTCTAGTTCTCTCGCATTATCCTATACGTTCTTTCTTGGGTGTTTTCCTATAGAAAATATAGTATTTCGATGGTTAAAAATGTTGTTGAGGTCAGGATAGTAGCCAAGTCTCATGATCTTATAAAATTATTCTGATGGGGTAAGGAAGGATAACGATAACCAAATTCCCTTCTTTTAACTATTCAGATTCCAAGTGAATGTTATCATTTTTAGTAACGATATTGTCATAATTTAGCATTTTTGGTGAATTTGTTTGTCTGAACCGGCTGATGGCTGTTCCGCCGGATACTTTTGAATAGGTTCATACATTTTCTTTTCAGTATCTTCTTTATATTTTTCCTTCCTATATTTTACGGCTGCATTGTATGGATACTCAAGGTTTTCTCCATAATCTTTAGTTTTCCTGCCTGTTCTTGTGCTTGAATACCCTCTTCTAACTTTCTCCATTCCATCATAATACTTGATGAGTATCTCTGTAGAAAGATCTTCTCGTCAAATAGTTTGTTTGGTGCCATCGTTCCTATTTGTTCCATATCGGTTGCTAGTATGTCTCCGCAAACTCTCTTTACTTCTTTGTCTTGAGGTGTTTTATCATCAAATTCTAAAATCTTTCTAGTTGCCAGAGTTACTTTATCAGTATGAACTACTCTACGGGCTTCTCTGTGTGTATTATCATTTAGAATTTTGAAGGCTTCAGATAATCCATTCAATTTGTCAAGCCTTCTATTATAAAAGAATGATATGATTCATAGAATATCTCAGATTACTGCAACTAATAGGCCTATCCAATCAGTTAGAAACTTGTTAATAGATTCTAAGGCTCCGGGAGCATTGGTTGTATCGATACTTTTCGAAACTAATAATACTAGCTCCTCCACAAGAGCGTCTGCCATAATACTACTACAGAGGTTTCTTAGATAGATTTAACTGATTTTTTATAAATACAGTGTCTATAATGTGAATAGAACTTGTATTTTATATAAAAGAACAGTATAAAAAGTCATAGTGACAGTGCCATCACCTTCGTCGAGTACCAAGTCTGAAAGGACGGAAGTATTGTATGGTACTGAAAATACAACCAATACAATTTTGAATTTTTTATATAATTCAAAGACAAAGATGGACATTTGTGCAGATTCCACATGGCCATCTGTAGCAATGGGAATCGATGTCTTTAGAAATGCTCTGATCGATATAAACAAGAGAGGAATAGGGTCTAGGTATATTACCACTATTACAAAAGGCAATCTTTCTTATTGTAAAGAAGCGTTGAAAATTGGAGAGCTTAGACATTTAGATGGAATTAAAGGTAACTTTGCAGTTAGTGAAAAAGAGTATATTGCTTCAGCTACCATGCAAGAAGCATCACTTTTACAACAGGTAATATACAGCAATGTAAAGGAAGTACTAGAACAGCAACAATATGTTTTTGATTCATTTTGGAATAAATCTGTGTCTGCTGAACAGAAAATAAAAGAAATAGAAGAAGGCGTTGTTATAGGTAGAACAGAGGTCATTCAAAGTCCAAATGATATACAACAGCTATTCATTAATATGGTAAAATCAGCTAAACATGAATTATTACTATTACTTCCTTCAATCAATGCCTTTTATCGTGAAGAGCGAATAGGAATAATAGAGTTATTAAAGCAAGTAGCAGAAAGAGAACAGAGAGTAAATGTTAGAATTCTCACTCCTACAAATGATGATATAGAAGAAAAATTACATAAGATAGTATCGGAAACCGAGCAACGAGAAATAGAAATAGAAGAAAGAGCAAAAGGACGGCAAGAAGAACAGCAGCAAATGAAAAATAAAAAGAAGAGCTTTGACATACGGCGTATAGATATAGAACCGTTATATGAAAATGAGGAGCAAGAAAAAGAAATACAAGCAGCTGCAGTAGCAATAGTAGAAAGGAGTCCAGTTACAACAGTTACCATAGTAGTAGTTGATAGAAAAGAATCTTTGGTAATAGAAAAAACAGATGATTCAAAGCAAAATTTTATAGATGCAGTAGGAATATCCACTTACTCAAATAGCAAGCCGACTGTATTATCTTATATTTCTATATTTGAAAATCTCTGGAAGCAAACTGAATTATATCAAGATCTAAAGGAGTCAACTAAACAACTTGAATTAGCCTACGAGCAATTGAAAATCAGCGATAAAATGCAAGGCGAATTCATAAGTGCGGCTGCTCATGAGCTTCGTACTCCAATACAGCCAATAATAAGCTCAGTAGGCATTATCCGTTCGCGAATGGGAAATTTAGAAGTACAAGGGATAGAGGATTCTTTAAATATGATTACTAGAAATGCAGAAAGATTGAGCCAACTTTCATCGGATATATTAGATGTTACAAAGATAGAGAGTAATTCACTTGATCTAGAAAAAGAACAGTTAAACCTAAATGAAATATTGTTAAACACTATAGAGAAACATAGAAAACAAATTACAAAAGCCAACATTGATATAAACTTATTATTTGAACCCTATGAAAAGATAATACTAGTGGAAGCAGACAGGGGTAGGATTATTCAAGTTATTTCCAATCTATTAAATAATGCTATTAAATTTACAAGGAGGGAAGGAGGAGTAGTGACAGTCAAAGTCCAAGAGAAATATGATGATTATGGAGAAATAAAAAATGATAATACTAGCAAAACTGTCGCTATGGTTAGTGTCAAGGATACTGGGAGTGGTATAGACTCTGATATCATGTCAAGATTATTTGAAAAATTCGCATCAAAATCCTTTCAAGGTACTGGGCTAGGGCTATTCATATCCAGGAGTATTGTAAAGGCTCATGGCGGTAAAATATGGGGTGAAAACAATTCTGATGGCAAAGGTGCTACATTTTATTTTACTCTACCAATTGTAAGCAATCAAATCAAACATCAAGAGCAACAAAAACAGCAACAACGGAGTAACAATCAATACGAGTGAATATCTGATAAATAATGACAAAGATAAAAGAAAATAATACTTGTAATACGAATAATAATAACGATGGTAACAAAAAAAGAATCATGATAGTAGATGATGAACCAGATGTCATCTCGGTACTAAAAATTGTTTTAGAAGAAAATGGATTTGAAGTTGATTCCTTTATAGATCCTATTGCTGCATTGAAGAACTATAGAACTGGCTTGTATGATCTATTAATCTTGGACATAAAGATGCCAAAAATGGATGGCTTTGAACTTCATGATGAAATAAAAAAGATAGATGATAAAGCCAAAGTTTGCTTTCTTACTGCTAGTGAAATGTATTATAAGAAATCAAGAAGAGAAAAGTATTGCTCATTAGATAAAGACCTATTTATACAAAAACCAATTGCAAATGAGGATCTCGTAGCAGAATTAAATAAAATGTTAACTTCCTAAATATCTTTTTTTGCATGTAACATATGTGAGTATTTAATTATTCGAGCGAGTTACAAAGCTCGCGTTATTATATTTCGTCCACCTTCACCTATTCAGCATAATCCATGTGCATTTCAAAAATAGCCACATGTGGCAGTTATTCAGATAAAAGGCGGTACGATGACCATGCAACTAACTAACCTCTACAATTTATTTGGGTACCTACAGTATTAAGTAGCCGCTACTAATAATATTTAACAACTTTTGGACAATTAGTAATATTTCTCTAACAGATAATATACAATTTACAATAAACCAGTTTTTTAAGTTACTTAATCCAGATGATATAAAAATGAAATATGAGGTTAGTTGTAATATCCTCTTTTTTCTACTGCGCATTAGTACTGTTACCCACCACTACCAGCTCCCGTGCCGCCACCGCTAGTTGCGTTACCACTAGCTCGGTTACTACCAGGGGCGCCGCTGGTCTTATTACCACCACCACCTGTCTGGTTACCTTGTGCTACTGCTTGTTGTTGTACAAAGCTAATAGCAAACACAGATGCAACAACTATGGACGAAATGACTAGTGCGTATAGTGCTGTCGTATGTTTGTTGAACATCGGCAGCAGACAATATCTATTGCATTTATAATTTTGTGGGTTATTTTATATAACTGGATTCAGTCATATCCATTTAGAATTTAATCGTAGACATAGACAAGATAATGACAATACTATTCCACAATACTAGTAAAGGTACATAACCCGTAGATGAAGTAGGCGAGCATAGTAAACCAGAGTTAGTTTTCCCGCTAACAGGAAATATTAATGATGTAGCAGATAAGAAGATAAAAGTACAATTAAGTGATAAAGCTAAAGATGAGTTTGTAGATGGTGAAGGCGGAAATGGTGGTAGGGGAGGAAATGGAGGTTCAGGAACACGAACTAGAGTAATCGGTGAAGTAGTAAATAACATCAATATTGACCCAAGCGATCAAGTAGTTAGAACGGTCCAAAAGAAGTTATTGCAATTTAGCGATGCATTGGCATGAGTGAGTGAATGAGATAATGATGAAATAATCATTTAAAGCAGCGGGGAGAATAGGAGACATGCCTAACCCGCTGCTTTCGTTCTTGGGAACTTATGCGTGCACCCTCTATCTTCTGCTTGCCAGCTGATTAGATTAGAACGTGCAGCAAAAACACATATACTAACATGATATTTAATTACTTCGGACATTTATCAATATTCACTAGTTAGGTAGTAAGTGAGTGAAATTAAATCAAATATATAGATATTGTAAATAAATGAATAATCGTTTAGATCAGCGGGTTTCTATTATTCCCCGCTGCTTAATGGAAACTTATGCAAACCCGCGTATGCATCTTCTCTTGATGCAGACGTTAAGTTGGATGTATCTAATATTAATATAATATTTAACAACTTTTGAACATTATTCCATATTCTAAAGACTGCGTTACCGATGTACTAAAGTCGTTAGAAATCATGTTATCCAGAATGCTAAAGTTAGTAGAAATCTAGCAGAAAAATTGTGTGCTGAATATTGATTGAAATAGAGACACTTGAGTGGGTGCTGCTATGACAAATATAAATCAGTTAGAAGAAAGAAAAGAAGGTATTAAGATTAGTAATAAATCTGGAACTAGTTAACTAACTACTCTTCTACGTTGAAGGAACTACTGACGGTGCTCCCGTTCCTGTTGTCGTATTTGCTGATGTTGTATTTGTACGTGTTTGCCACTATTCCTTTTCCATGTCTTTTTTGCTCTTCATAATCTCTATTACCTTCTCATCTGAAATAGGTTCAAAGCTTTGATAATACTGTCCTACAGATCTAAAGAATGAAGAAGGTGCTGTAACAACTTCTACATGATCTGCTTCTCTTCTTAATAGTTGTACAGTTTCTTTTGGAGCTACTGGTAGTGCAATTATCAATTTATTATTTGGCAGATTGAAAGTCCTTCTAATCGATCTGCCCGCTCCTATAACTGTAGCACCTGAAGCTGCTCCGTCGTCTATTAAAACTATTGTTGTTGCTGTCTTGTCATTGATTTTATTTTTTAGCAGTTGTCGAAATCCTTCTTTTTTACCATATAGAGCAGATCTACGCTCAATCTCTTGTAGCTGCAAATTTTCTTCTTCTTCTACAATTCCCTTTATCAGAAAACCGATAATGCTAGATGACTTGGTGAAAAAGGTAAATGAGATCATGAATAGGTAGGCAATTGACTAGTCAATCCATAAACAGTTATAGATAATGATGGTGTATATTCCAGTAGACATATTGAATGCAAAGTATAGTTTGTGCTTACTGTCCCAATATGTCTTTACTGTCAAAATATGTAATGATTATCTACTTTTAGGATGTACAGAAGTAGCATGGATATATAATGATGATGTCTTCTCAATTAATTATATATCCTAAATGGTAGTATCAAAAAAAGTTAAACTGGAGGTAGAGATTGAGGTTCATATGCCACTTGACATCATTGAAGATAAGCACAGATTAAAAGCAATAGAGGACGGTCTAGTAAGAAGTATTTCAAAAGGTCTGTATGAAGAAGGAGTATCTTTCAGAATAAATAAAGTCAAGTTTAAAACATGAAATTAGATAGCGTGTAATCAAAGATTAATTACAAGAAACTGAAACTGTCCTACATGTAGTCAATTAAATAAAATTATCTGGGATAAAGACGATAATATGTCATTTAATAGAGATCCAAAATATACTTTCAAACTATCTGGTCATGATTGAACTTTCGAGTTAACAACGACGATAATAACAATAACACTTCTCCTATTATTCAACTTGGTAGAGTTGTCATCAAATAGTTCATAATTTTCAACAAACTCCTTATTCACTTCATTCATTCTTTCTGTAAGTTTAATATATTCATTATATGACTCATTGACCTTTTGTATGTTTAAAATATAATCTCTGTACAGCTGATTTACTCTCTCAAGGAATGTTAGAGATTCACGATACATATTATCAGCACCAATCCATGTCATTTGATTATCATCACCATATAACACAATGCCAATAACCATACTTATGGATTAGCTCTATCAATCAGAGTGGAATAAGATACATGTGCTAACAATCAGTTGATCTAGACAACACAACGTTTCTTACTAATCCATATTTTTTGATTTCAATATCTATATGAAAGTCAGCTTTATGCTTTTGTATATCTATATTGAGATAATTACACGACTGCTCAAATGTATGTTCTTCTATTGCAGTTGTCCTATTCTTATTCTTCTTAACTCAGATTCGTTTAGCAAGAATGCAAATATTTCACCATTACACTCTGTTATAGATTTTAATGTATATCCATTAGCCAAAAGTGCCTCTATTTCATTTAGCATTTTCTTAAGACTTGCTCCTTCATGTACAGTAGGGTCAGCACTCTTAACTATCATTAAGGGGCTCTCATGCCAGTTTGTCATATGCTTTATCTATATGTACACTACTTGGTCATTTATCTGCTGTTGGATTCAATGAGAAGTCATATTCATTGGTTTATTTGATTTCAAACTCATCGTTATCAAAAAAAGTTATATTCTTTTTATTAGCCATCCCTAATTGAAAAATGTAGTTTTCTTAGATTTTGCTCAATCATAGACAAGTCAATAAAAAAGGAGAAAGAAAAGGACAATAGGAGTTAATGAACCACACAACTTATTTCCTATATATACAGCTTCAATTTTATAATTTATAACAAATGTGATTCTAACTTTAGTACTATTATCTTAGCATTTACCATCAGAGTAGTAGGATCATTAAGTTCAATTACGAGTCTTCTACGATAAGGATTTTTTAATAATAATTGTATAATATGCGTTTCCAAAACAACTTAAAATGGACTCGGAGGTTTTGATAAGACTTTAAAGTGTTCTACAAATGCCATGAAGCAATATTAATCAGTGTAATTTTCAGCTTTGAATCAAGTTCGCTACATTTATTTAAAGATGCAAGTACAATATAAAAAATGGTCTACGAAAATGATCTTCATTTTCTTGTTTACGTACTAATATGTACTGCTTGTTACAGTATACATAACTAAATATTCCTACAGCTTCACCATTTGAACATTATTGATTTATCTTTCTTTGTGTAACCCTGGTACTATTGAATGGGCTAGTGACAACTTTTTAATCTTCTAGACCTGCTATTTAGATCTCAGCATTAGGACTTCACTGCATTATCATCTTTATCCAAAGATACTTCCTCTACTTTAATTGAAACCTTATACCATTTGCCTTTATATTTGAAAGTGTGAGTAGATGTCTTTATGTTATTAAAGGAATGATATACACCACTTCTTACTTGTTCACTTAATCTCTGCCTTAATTTATCTACCTGGTATTCTGCAATCATCAAATTACCTGCTATATTTTCCAGTTCAAGGTCCCTTTGTGTATCATCACCAGAGTCTTCTTCTACCATGTCATCATGTAGGTCTTGTTGTCACCTTTTATTATTAATCTGCATTTTCGATATATACTCTATTTCCTATTCTGTAATGGATTTCATCAATGTAGTTTGCTTGGTCCACAACAGGTGATGATAGGTTTGCACCACACACTGGTATTCCTTCTTCTAGTTGCGATTGTTTATGTGCCTCTTCTTCTTCTCCTTTTTCTAAGAGAGTGCTGCAACTCATATGCGTATGATAGATTACAACGTATAATAAGATATTAGGACAAAGCTATTAGAGATTTGATAGACAATTTAGACAATTGTATTCAGAAATAGCCTCTCATTGTTATTAACTGCTAAAACAAAGGATTAACTTCTACTTCAATGTATAACTTTCCTTCACGAAGGTTTAAAGGTAATAGTATTTTATACTCTTATCCATTCTTCTTTTTTCCTTATAACCTAGCATATTCGTCATTACAGTCTAGTTCTTGATTCATTTTATTGTGCTTCTACTATTTCTATGGCCTTGCCATGATGTTCAATTAACTTTTGCTTTTGCTCATCTGAGAAGTTATCAAAATCTTTTTGATGGTACAAGCAAAATCCTTTAATAGGCACATCATATTTTGTTGGCAATGATAATTCGTAATCTACAAGGTCTTTATACATGGATTTATGAGGGTATGCACCTAAATCGGCTAGAACTGAAAGACCATTCTTTCCTATTTGCCTAGCATTATTTGCTAAACTCTTTTTAAAATACATGTGGTGATGGTTGTCAAAATATTCCTTTACTGAATCAATAATCACAAGTGATTTTTCCTCTTCGTGTTTGGATACATCAATCATACCATGATTATATTTTTCAGAAAGTATCTGCCTAACAGAATCAACAGTTTCATAAAATGGGTTGATTTGAACAATCCCATTGTTCTCTTCAATTTGCTTGTGTATATAGTTAGAATAGAGATCCCTTAGTGTATCTAAATCTGGGTAAATTATTATGTAGTGAGCACCATACTCCGCTTGGTCTAGCTGCTCTATAGCCTTATTAACGTCGCAGCAGTTTATTGGATTTTGTGTCGTTTTAGTTGTCGTACAAACTATTGCATAACTAACATAATAAACATTGCAGATATGTGAACGAGCCACACGACACCAAAGCTGATTAATTAAGGATTCACTATATAGTTTTATCTCTAATAAGAATCAACTAGTTACTGGATAGCAGAGAAGAGAGCCTAATTGTTGTGATTATGCTTATACTTGGATTTTAAATGCAATTGAATTGTCAGTATTATCAAAGCTATATTTTCTCAATTTTAGATCTTCAAAAACATATCTAAAAAGGCGTTCGAAATACATAGACCATCTTTTGCTCATATCATGCTGTATTACAAATGTCTGTATGCTATTATCTGTACTACTATCTTCATCACGCCTGTATGGAAATCCAGATACTCTAAGCCATGATTCAATTGTATCTAAGAATGATGATAAAGTAAATTCTTTTCTAAGCAAAAGAGTCATATCCTTAATTTCATTTTTTGCAATGTATCTTGATAACTCTTCTACTTCTTGCTCTCCAAGCCCATCCATAAGTTTAATGAGCAAAGACTTGGGAAAAGAGATCATGCCAGCCTTAGAGGCATAGGTATCGTATTCTACATGTGATTGAAATATTTGGCTTGCCAATGTGTTTAAGCTAATTC
>Ga0173481_10000107_pt1 | contig 14169 bp, 10 predicted proteins | sample NitcycUS073202C2_FD_136667 | JGI IMG/M metagenome (GOLD analysis project Ga0173481, IMG submission 136667) | Soil microbial communities from Arlington Agricultural Research Station in Wisconsin, USA - Nitrogen cycling UWRJ-S073-202C-2 (version... ... | reverse complement strand
TTTCTTTCTTTATGTCAGAGATTATCCAGTTCTTTTGATTTGCGAGAATATTGTTTATTGTTCTTGTAAGTCGCTCTGTATCTCTGACTGCATCAACTGCAAGCTCATCTCCAAGGTTTGTTGCTGATTTTCTTGATATACTTTCATCAGTAGCATATTTTTGTGCAATTTCTGCATCACTATCAAATAAATCGGATGCGGAGATTATTTTCTTTCTCTTGTTATAGTTGTTCTTCTTGCCGTCATAATTGTACTTGACTTTTCGTTCTATAGCTAACGATTCTGTCAAAGAACTATTACCAATCAATACAAGCATCTTTGTTTCAAGTTCTATAAGAAAATCAATCCAATTTTCTATATTGTCGTAGCCATAATCAATAATCTTTAAATCATGAATATATCTTTTCCATCTCTTTTTAGATATAGTTAATCCTCTGAATTTTACAGTCTCTGTCTCTAATAGGTGACCCTCATCTAGTACTAGCAATTCTCTTTCAGGTAGACTTTTTTTGTTTGGCAAAAGTCCTAAAAAAATGGAATAATTAAATATAGAATGACTTGAGGCTAAGGCCCCATTCAATTGGTCAAAGTATTCACATGGTTTCCAAGAACCTTTTTCTTTTAGGTTCTTTAGGTGCAACCAGTCTGAATATTCTTTTTGATAATAATTTCTGCTATTCTCGTCAATGAATACCTGTTCATTTTTTGTTCCCTTATTACTTATCTTGTAATCCTTTAGAAATGACCTATATTTACATCCGCCATCTCTGAATGATTCATCAGTCATACAAGGACCATATTCTACCGTGGTATGATAGCATTCATTTGCATTATCTGAAACGCAAATCCCACATCGATATATACCATTTTTAATAAAGTCTTCTTTTACTAAGCATGGAAAATTGTTTTTTCCCTTTGCTACTTTAAGATGTGGAAAATCTCTTGAATATTGAGTCTGCAAATCCTTGGTAGAAGTACATATATAGCTTGAGCCCAAAGTCATTGCAACTGCTATAGCTACAGGGCTCTTGCCAAATCCAGTAGGAGCTTCCAATATAATGTATTTGTAGCCCGAGTTGAAAGCGGCACATATTTGATTTAGCACAGTCGTCTGATTATGTCGCTGAGATGCAAAAGGAAAATTATTGATAAGACTAGGCACAGTTAATGATGATTGACTGTAATTGCTACTGTAATTCTGCACTTGTGGTCAGCTTTCTATTATCTTGGTATCTATAAAACTCATTCTTAACTGCAATATCATATCTATTTGTTCAGAGATATTGATCAGCTATTTAGACTAATAAAGAACATAAAAGCGATTGATGCGATAGAAAAAGTAGCATTCCCCGAAGATTACCAATAAAGGGACAAAGTATAGCAGCAGCATTTGATTTAGCCAAAGTTTAATTACTAAAAAACGGAATCTGAATGTCTTCTGTTGCTAGACATAGGCCATTTCTTGAAATTTTAGATATAATCCAATAATAGTCACAGAATTAACTCATTCATTAGTTTCTTGCATGTATAGAAGTTAGTTGTTAATCACACCTTTGCTATATTCATTTACAGGTTACATAATGGAATTTGCAATTGTTTTGCCATTCGTATAAGTAATCACCCAACTATCTTTTAATTGTAGATCGTTTTTAATTCTATCATAGGCTATATTTATTTGATTATTGCTTTATTTTGTTGCTACCTAGAATGGATACTAACAATAGTATGAAAATAGGATTAAGACTACCACAGACAGATGAACACCGTGCTACAAAACAAAATATAATTAGTCTTGCAAAAGAAGCTGAAAATGCTGGTTTTGATTCTTTATGGGTTTTAGAGAGATTGATTTGGCCGATTAAGCCACTTGATCCATATCCTGGAACTAGCGACGGAAAATTTCCAGCTGATTGGCAGTATATATTTGAGCCACTAGAGACACTTACCTATGTAGCTGCAAATACAAACAGAATTGCGCTAGGAACGTCTGTAATAGACATGCTATTTCATAATCCTGTAATACTGGCAAGAAGATTTGCAACACTTGATGTTTTGTCAGATGGAAGAGCTGTATGTGGACTTGGCATTGGTTGGTCAAAAGATGAGTACAAAGTATTCAATATACCGTTTAAAGATAGAGGAAAAAGAGCAGACGAGCATATCCAAATACTAAAAAGTATATGGACTGAGCATATAGTACAATTTAAAGGACAGTACTATAATATTCCAGCTTCTAAAATAGGACCTAAACCTATTCAAAAGCCGCATATTCCAATTTATCTTGGTGGATATAGTCAAGGTACATTTGCGAGAATAGCAAATTATGCTAATGGATGGATATGTGTTATACGAAATTCACTTAATCAAGTTAAATCATACATAGACAATATAAGAAATGAATGTTATAAAGCAAAAAGAGATCCTAGAGATATCCATATTGCTGCAATATTATATCCTAAGATTATAGATTCTGGCAATAATAAGGATAATAATAAAGAGAGGAATGAAAAAGGTTCCAAGCACAGAAAGGAGCTATTGGTTGGAAGCATTGATCAGATAGGGAAGGATTTGCAGGAAATTAAAGAAATAGGAGTAGACCATGCAATAATAAATTTTAATCGATCATCAATAGGTAATAATATTGATAATATAATTGATATATCAAAGCAGCTTTCTGAGTTCATAAGATAAAGTTAATGACGTGTTTCTATCGTCATAACTTAAGCTCTTTGCTAATTTTGCAAGCTTTATCACCGCAATCGATAATTAGTTCCTTAAAAGTCATATACCATTCTATAATAGCTATTTAGAGAGAGATAAAAACGTATTAACAAAACACGAAGGAGTATGAGGATCATGCTGCATCACTATAAAGAGCATTAACAACTAACATATATATATACAAAGTAATTTATGGTTTCTGCTAATCTGTTTGGTATATTCAAAATGTATTTATTTGTAACATAGGAAAGGCAGACAGAGAAATACAAATTCACTTTCTTTTCGTCAGTCACTTTACTCATTCGCTACCTTCAAATGATTTCCCTCTAATACATTCCAAACACCAAAACTGTGTCTCAGCCACCACACCACTGCTACTAGTAGTTGTTTTATTTACTTGTACAAAAAATTCTGGTCTTTCTTTACCGCATTTATCACATTTTTCGTTATACACTATAGCACCCATTGCTGTTTTTTATCTATTCGCTAATATAATAAAGGTTGAACTAATAATATGATAATAAAGTTAGCAGAGTCGTCATAATCATTCAGTGTTTTCATCATAGAAGGGCCAGTCTCTTGTTACATGATGTAGAATTAGATCCTGTATTTTTCCTTGAACCCACTCTAACGGCTGCATTATAATCATTGTCATATCAGATTCATTCAAGTGTATCATGTTTGATGTAAGGAGATCGAGTACCATGATTTTATCCATTTTTTATTTATCTGAAGTCGTCAGGGTGCTGTAAATATAATATGATGGAGGAGTAGGGCGACAAGAAGTGACTGAATAGTATTCCATTTAAAAATATTGATTGTATTTCAATAATTTGTTAAGTATTGGACAACAGAATTTTTGACTCAATTGTCAATCTAAAACTAAGAGATATTGATCAGTCCTGTAAACCTGACCTGAAGTTTTCCAAACTATGGCGCTTTTCAATATTCTCTTTGCTTGGCCAATACTTGGGATCTTGTGGAAGATAGATAGTTTTGCCTATATTTAATGAGGCCTGAAAACTATCCATACCGTCGTCAAGATCTTGGCCTATTATGTCTATAGCTTTTTTCATATTGAGAACAACTTGCCTGTCACTAGTGAGCAAAATAAGCCCTTGATCAAATGCGCTATGGTGATTTGGACATAATGCTATGCCGTTTGTAATTTCATCTGTCCCTCCATCCTTTACAGGTACTATATGGGCTGCGACTAAATTTAGTTGGATTCCACATATAGCACATCTTTGCTGATATATTTTTAAAATCCTGTTTCTAAATCGTGCATCACGTATGGAAATTTCTATACGTCTAATAACAGTCCTCCTTGATTCTGGAAGAATAGTTAAATCTGGTTCTTGTATATACTGCTTAGCAGTTGTATCGATTGCTTCAATTTCACTTTCCTTAAGCCCAATCGGATGATAAGTCTCCAGATTAAATGCATAAGTCAGGAAGAGATCTCGAGTAAAGGCAACAACAACTTCATTCTCATCTTTATTCAATTTTTTAGGTTGGATGGCGAACCCACCGGACTTAGCCAGATTATCATGGAAGCTAGCTTTCTCCAAGGTGTCCTCTTTAACTTGAAGAGAAATTGACTTACCAATTGGTCGATTATAACTATAAGCGTTATATCCTACGAAGACTTTATATCCAGAATGCCAGCCAAGCAGCAGAGTCTTATATTTACTTGTTAATATTGTAGAGAATGGCGTAATCTGAATCCTATATTCATCAGTCCTTCTTGCTTGACCTCCGCCAGTAAAAGTCTTGTGCTAACTTGAAAGTATGTTTATATCTAGAGCAAAGAAGTGAAATTCAAAAGTTCAAAGCTGAGTTAGACGAACTAAAAGATTTGTTTAGGAACTCAAAATAAAATAACAACTCTTAGTCAAAGTAAGCATCCATTGAATTAGCAGCCTCCGGAGTGGTGAAAGTGAAGTGCTCCCATTTTGGATATCCGGCATATACCTTTATTTTATACAGATTATATTTTTGTATTTTTGTGAGATGTTTTATTTTCAAATCAGGCACAGCGCCAATTCGCATACCGCTTGATGCTAGCATCAAAACCAATGCTTTCATTCTCTGATCGCAAAATTGCAGTAATTGGCCTATTTCCTCATGAGTGTAAGCACGGTCATCGTTTACCTTGCGTTCCTCAGGTAGGTAGCAATTTATTTTATGGCGTCTTGGCTCTATATCGTTCATTTTGTAAAAAGTCATTACTGCAGAAAGATATGATTGAATAGTGATATATGTCAAAGATTCTTTATCGCGCATATTTACAAGCCATGAGATTATTTTTGCTTCTATCAACCGCTGATCCCATACAAGCATGTCACTTACCTTTTGTATGCGGTTATATGCCATGAATTTCTTCAAACCAACAAGATAAAATTTCTGACTTGATTTTGACCTTACAGCATTGATAAAATTGTCGTAAGCGGTTCCTTCTAAAACTAACTGCTGCTCTTCTCTCGTCTTCGACATCACATTATGGAGCATCTCATCAACTATAAATACCGATATAAGCAAGCATTAATATTATATTTTGCTGACGATAGGAAGAAGCATTGGAAAAAAATGAACTTGCTCATCTTTTTTCATCTGATCCAGACAGATACTATAAAGTTTCATTATTCGACAGAATAGGTTTTAAACGACAGAAATGTAATAGCTGCGGCAAGTTCTTTTGGACTCTTGTAGATAGGACACTTTGTCCAGACCATGAAAAATATAGTTTTATAGGCAAACCGCCAACAGATAAGCGACTTGATTATGTTAATGCTTGGAAGTATACAAAGGAATATTTTGGATCTACTGGTCACTCGATAATCAGTCGATATCCTGTAGTATGCAGGTGGCGTGATGATCTATATTTTACGGTAGCGTCAATTGTCGATTTTCAAAGAACTATTGGAAATAAGGTAATCTTCGAGATACCTTCAAACCCACTTCTCGTTCCACAAATGTGTTTGCGCTTCAATGACATTGAAAAGGTAGGCCTTAGTGGCAGACACTATACAAGTTTTTGCATGATTGGACAGACCTGTAATGCAGACATTTCTGGTGGTTACTGGAAAGACAGGTGTATTGATCTAGACTATAACTTGCTTACAAATACATTTGGAATAAAGCCGCAAGAAATTACTTTCGTAGAAGATGTATGGATGGGTGCAGGAGCATTTGGCTATTCCCTAGAATACTTTGTTTGTGGACTTGAACTAGGCAATGCTGTATTTACAGAATTTGAAGGAAATGAAAGTAACTATGGTAGAATGGCCAATAGGATAATCGATATGGGTGCAGGACTCGAGAGATTTTCATGGATTACAATGGGAACACCAACAAGTTATGATTGTTCTTTTGGTCCGGTTATAGAAAAGCTGATTAATAACACGGGAACTTCTGGGAATTCAGATATTCTCTCCAAATACTTTGGAGCAGTATCTACTAAGCTCGATGACACAGGTGGTGATATAAAGATATTAAAATCACTTATAGCTAAAGAATTAAGAATATCATATGAAGATCTTGCAAAAATAATTACTCCTTACGAGGCAATTTACACTATTGCAGATCATAGCAGGACATTATTATTTTCGATTTCAGACGGAGCCCTACCCTCTAATGTAGGTGGGGGTTATAATCTCCGAGTAATCTTGAGAAGAGCACTTTCGATTTTAGAAAGACTTGGTTGGAATATAAAACTTGAAGATATTACTGACATGCATATTGATTATCTGAAACAAATGTATCCTGAACTTGAGGAACATAGAGAAGATATCAGAACGATCTTGCAAATAGAATCTGGTAGATATATTGGTTCAAAGGAAAGGATGAATGCAATAGCTACTTCTATCAAGACCACTAAAAAGAAAGTCACGGTCAATGATCTTATCAGAATGTATGAATCTGATGGTATTACTCCAGACTTTTTGATGGAAGTAGGAGCAATAGAAAATATACCATCTAGCTTTTACACTAATCTTGCTGAACTTCATATAGCTCAAACATCAGCAAAGAATCAAAAGACAATTTATGGTTTAGATGGTGTTTTACCTACAAGATTATTGTACTATCAAGATATTTCAATACGTGAATTTACCAGCAAGGTCATCAGGGTTGTAGACAAGAAATATATCATATTAGATCAAACGGCATTTTATCCTCGCGGAGGGGGTCAAGAGCCAGATTCAGGCGAGATTAAGGGCATAAATGTGGTTGACGTTATAAAACAAGCAGATGTGGTAGTCCATAAAATGCAAAATACAGGAAGTTTTGTTGAAGGTGAAACCGTGCATGGAATAGTAAATGACCGAAGGCGTAACCTAATTACTAAGCATCATACCGCTACTCATGTACTTAATACATCTGCTAGGATGAACCTTGGATCATGGGTTTGGCAGAACTCTGCATTTAAGGAAGAAAAATATGCAAGACTCGACATTACTCACCATTCCGCTCTGAATAGAGAAGAAGTTGAGAAAATTGAGAAAACTGCTAACAAGGTAATTAGACAAGATTTGCCTGTTATTATAAAGACATATGATCGTGGTGATGCTGAACAGAAATACTCCTTTAGAATATACCAGGGGGGTGCTGTTCCCACAAACAATATCAGAATTGTAAACATTGATGGATGGGATATTGAGGCATGTGGTGGAACACATGTCAGGAGAACTGGTGAATTAGGGCTTATCAAAATTACAAAAGCTGAAAGAATACAGGATGGAGTAGTGAGATTAGAGTTTGTCGCTGGAGAAGCAGCGATAGATTATATACAAAAGCAGGAAAACCAGCTTAACGCTATTGCGTTGTCTTTACATTCAAGCAAGGAAAATGTAGTTGAATCATCCCAAAGGAGTATAGATGATGCAGAAGCGGCAAGGAGAAAAATCAAGGCACTACTCAGAAAAGTTGCTCCTTACATAGCAGAGTCGGTTTCTGTCAACGCAAAGCAGCTACCACTAGATGATATCAGATTTTACACTGTGTACGACAACGAACTTGATGATGAATATCATATTGCTATTGGTGAGAAATCTATAGAAAATGATCCCTCTCTAATCTATGTTGCTCTGATCTCAAAAGCTCAGGGAATGCGGATGGTAGTGTTTGTTGGTGAAAGAGCAAGGAAGAAAATCAAGGCTGGCATAATAGCAAAGATGGTGTGCAGCCAACTGGGAGGTTCAGGAGGAGGAGATGAAAAGTTTGGTCAGGGTGGCGGTAGATTAGGAAGTGATGGTAATAATAGTATGGTTAAGGAAAAAATAAGAAAAGTCCTACTTTCAGCAGAAGAATCAATTATTAAAAGTATAGCAGAATGACAAAAAGTATGAAAAGTACAACCACTTCTGCAACTAATAATGAAAAAGCAAGGATATTAACAAATTGGAATTTAATTGAAGAAAAGTGGAGGCAAAGATGGGATCAGCAAGAAATCTTCCAGTCTAATGCAGATTTTGCGAGGAGAAAATATTTCATAACTGTAGCTTATCCTTATCCAAACTCTCCTCAACATATTGGACATGGAAGAACATACACTCTTGCTGACACTCACGCACGTTATATGAGAATGAAAGGATACAACGTATTGTTTCCAATGGGCTTCCATTATACAGGAACGCCCATCCTAGGAATGTCTAGGAGAGTTGCATCAGGGGATAAAGAACTTTTAGAAATGTTTCGTAAAATCTTTCATATTTCAGATCAAATAATAGAAAGCTTTACTGAACCTGTAAGGATTGCCAACTACTTTCATAATGAGATCAAACTTGGAATGAAGGAAATGGGTTACTCTATAGATTGGAGACGTGAGTTTACTACTATAGATAAGGCATACTCAAAGTTCATTTCATGGCAGTTCAGAACCCTGTTGAAAAAAGGATTGATAATCCAAGGCTCACATCCAGTTGGATGGTGTCCAAAAGACGAAAATCCTGTTAGCCAGCATGATACAATTGGAGATGTTGAACCAGACTTTAATGAATACACAGTAATTAAATTTAGATTAGAAGATGATGATCATGACGACTGCTGTATAGTAATTCCAGCAGCAACTTTGAGGCCAGAAACTATTTATGGTGTCACTAACTTGTGGATCAATCCGAAAATCGAATATGTCAGAATACGAGTTGATGATGAACTATGGATTGTTAGCAAAGATGCAGCTAAAAAATTAGAGCTTCTAAATCATAAAGTTACAATAGAGTCTACTATAAATGGAGAAGAAATAATTGGCAAATACGTTAAAGATCCAATCAAACAAACTTCTATTCCTTTATATCCCGCATCATTCGTCGAAGCTCAGAGTGGAACAGGAATTGTGATGTCTGTTCCAGCGCATGCGCCTTATGATTATCACGCCCTAGAGGATCTAAAACGCAATATTTTTGTTGCCAATAACAATAAATTCAGATTGAATGTTGAAAAAATAATAGAGCCTATAACTGTAATCGAATCAGAAGGCTATTCAAGTGATGATAATGATACTACAATAATACCTGCAGCACAAATTTTAAAGAAATTCAAAGCAAAGAATCCAGAGGATCCATGTCTGGAAGAGGCTACTAGTGAGCTGTACTCGCACGAATTTTACAAAGGCAAAATGTCTTCAAATACTGGCAAGTATGCTGGTTTATCAGTACCAGAGGCGAAAGAGAAAATAAAGAAGGACATTATTGCAGCTGGTTACGGGGATATAATGTTTGAATTGGTAAACAAGCCTGTTAAATGCAGATGTGGTACTGAGTGTATGGTTAAACTATTGGATGATCAGTGGTTCATAAATTACGGCAATAAAGATTGGAAATGCTTAGCACATCAATGTCTTAACCGAATGGATATAGTGCCAGAAGAACTTAGGCAGGAATTTGAATATGTAATTGATTGGCTAAAGGAAAGAGCCTGTGCAAGAAAAACAGGGCTTGGTACCAAATTGCCATGGGATCAAGGTTGGATTATTGAAAGTCTGTCTGATTCTGTTATATACATGGCATATTATATTATTGCTAAATATGTCAATAATGTGAATAATGATAAGAATAATATGACAATTAATGCAGAACATCTGAAAGACTCCTTCTTTGATTATGTACTATTACGAAAAGGTGATGTGACCCAGGTTGCTACAGAATGTAAAATCTCTAAAAGATTAATTGAGGATATACGTAATGAGTTCTCTTATTTTTATCCTTTAGATGTACGGCATTCTGGAAGAGATCTTATTCCAAATCATCTATCATTCTTTATTTTTAACCATGTAGCAATTTTTGGGAAGGAGAACTGGCCTAAGAAAATTGTCGTCAATGGCTCAGTATTAATGGAAGGAAAGAAAATGTCAAAGTCACTCGGAAATATTATTCCACTACGCTCTGCTATCAAAGAGTACGGCGTCGACGCAATTCGTTTGGCCATATTGATCTCTGCAGAGCTCTTACAAGATGCTGACTTTTCATTCGATGCAGTAAGGGGAATACAATCAAAGCTATATGATATTTATAACATGGCATTGGAGCAGTCACAAGAGAAGAATAACAAGAGAAGAAATGCGAATATAAAACTCAAAGAGAAGACAAATGCAGAAAATACAATAACAGAATTAGAAGATCGATGGATTATCAGTAGATTGCAGTATGCTATTGAAGATATTACAACATCCATGGATAAATTAAGAGTTAGGGAAGCGTTACACATTATACTATATTCACTTGATCGCGACTTACAGTGGTATCAAAAGAGAATCAGAACCAAAGGCCGAGAAAATTCTGTTTTCGATATTTTATGCGTATTTCTCGAGAAACGTATAAGAATGCTTGCTCCATTCGCTCCATTCATAAGTGAGGAAATTTGGGAAAAAATTGGCTGGGACAGTAATAAAAATGATATTTTACAATCATCATCAAAATCGATTATTCTTGCAGGTTGGCCACAAGTAGACTATGATAAAAAAGATCCAGTAGCAGAAGAATCAGAACATGTAATTATGAACTTGACATTTGATATTCAAAAAATCGTCAGAGTTACGAAGCTAACTCCTACAAAGATTGTTGTTTATACTTCATCGCGATGGAAACGACAGATCTATCAAAAAATACTTGCAAGCATATTGTTAGAAAACAAAACTAATTTTTCGGATCTTATGAAAGAACTTGTAACTAATCCAGAGACAGCGGCAAAATCAAAGAGTAATCCAAACTTGATAAGAAAAATGGTAGAAGATATTTTATCGGATTCGATTGAAACAAGAAATAGAAGATTGAAATTAGGAGATGACTTTGATGAAATATTGCCTCTAACTGATGCTAAAAGATTATTATCTTTGGAAAGTGGAAATCCACAGGCTCGGATAATTATCTATCGCGAAGAGGTAACGGAAGGTGATGATTATAATTTATCAAAAAAATATGACCCTAAATCAAAAGCAAAATTTGCTAGACCTTTTAAACCTGCAATTTACATTGAATAACATATATACTTATTTATAGCTACTTTCCTCGTGTTTCTCTTATCTTTCTCCTATTCCTAGCAACAACAACTGACGAAATTAAATATATTGAAAATCCTGCAATAGCCATTATCAACCCATAAAGTTCAAAGGATCCTCTTTTCAGATAGGTTCCCATCCCTACAAATATGGCTCCTATAAACAATAATGCTAGCCCAGCTCGAGCAGATCCTGGCATCCGAATCTCCTTTGACAACTCTCCTGCCTTCTATTATATCAGACACACATATGTCATCGATAATATCAACTTTGTTAATCTTTTTATTAAAGGTAAAAATATCTTCTTTGTTATCAAATGAAAATTGCAGTCGTAGGCATAGGGGTTGCAGGGGCCTATCTTATGAACAAACTGAGCGATGATCATGATAACCGAGTAGTAGGCTTTGAAAGAATGGCAGAAGCCCAGCATGATGCCGTTTGTGCATGGGCTACATGTGAAAATGTCATGTCATCTTTAGTAAAAAATTGCGGTATATGTTTTGATGATTATGTCTTGCATAAAGGAAGACATATGAAGGTAGATATTGGCAGCGGTAGAGGTAGCAATAGTGGTGATAACAATAATAATATAGATATTTGCCTAAAGGGGATGGTTGCCTATGACAAATTAAAACTAATTCAAGACATGATAAAAGGCACAGAAATTGAATTTGGCAAAGTACCAAAAAAGGAGAATCTTGAATCAGATTTTGATATCATAATTGATTCAACTGGGTTTCATAGAAACTACCTTCCAAAGCTAGAAAATGAAATGTGGATACCGTGTGTACAATATAAAGTAAGGTACGATTTGGACAGGACTCCATTCGATGACTTTTATTTGAAGGCGTTTCCTTCCATGATGGGTTATTTCTGGTATTTTCCACTTGGCAACGGTTATGCACATATAGGAGCAGGAGATTTTGAAAGAAAATGTAATAACAAATTCGTTGATGAATTTCTAAGAAAATACGACTGCGAAGTTATAAAGAAAGTTGGAAGACCTGTTCGAATTAGTCCACCAGTACAATGTGAACCATTTACAGATAACAGAAAATCAGTTGGTGTAGGCGAATCTATAGGCACTGTATATTCATTGCTTGGAGAAGGAATTATTCCTGCAACATGGTGTGCAGAATTATTCATCCAACACTTGTGTGATACAAAATCCTATAGGGAAGCGGTGTTAAATAGGTTCAAAATTTATGCACTGGTCTTCAAATTTATTAAGATGAAGATAGCAGGCAAGTTTAATATGGTAAGACATGTCTACGACTTATTAATGATATATAACCATATGAAAAGAGAAGAGGATCGTTACGGAATGCAAGTCAAATTAACAGATATGATGAAGATAGCAAAAATTTAAGGCTACTGTATAAGGAGAAACTAAAGTGAATCAAAAGTAAAGGTACAAGCGTTATATATGGCATTGATTCTGAGACAGAATGATTTGTCGAAAGGTTGATATTATAAACTAACTAAAAATGGAATCATTTTATCATCTTCTTCATGTTTGTACGTTCGCACACAGATAGCCAAGGAGTGTCTATTAAATAGAGAGGAATGTAGATATTCCACCCAAAGTAGCTATGATTATGGTTATTGAAGCAAAGTGTTCACAGTGTGGAAAAAGAGCAGAAATCAAAGAAGATATGTCTGAAGTAGAGTGCAAACAATGTGGTTTTCATGTTTTATACGATGAGTATATTGAGATAATGAAAGGAAGAGCAGTAAGTATGGCTGATGATTTCCAAACGAATTGGTAAGAATAACTAGACTGATAAAGCATTCTTAACTGTTTTTATTTGAAATATCTGTTGAATTGAAGAAAATTTGTAAATAAATGCAATAGTCAGTTTGTTATGGAGTTGATAATTCTTTTAAAGAATGAAGAATGTTCTTTATTCTTCTGCAGTGTATATGCATTATTACCAAAAGCTACCTTTATCTGAGCATGTTAACTCAGAGCCACAATTATTGCAGCGAACATGGCATGCTTGAATGTATGCCATTATAAAGCCGCAGCGAAGACATTCTATATCCTTTTCTTTGGACATTATTTTCGGACACATTTCACAGCATAAGATACTGAATCAAAAGATATTTTAAACTTTATTCTTATAGATATCTATAATAGTGTAATAAAATTTATAAAAAATGTGCACTGTCGAGCAACTTGACAGCTTTTCAGAAGTTTTAACCCTTATAGTAAATTGAAGGCGAGTATGAAATAGACAAAAAAGTCATTACTATGTGGAGTTTGATTAAATCCATATCCCAAGCTGAATGAAAAGTCGTATAAAAATAACACAAAAGTAACACTATGGCCAAGTAGTGATTGATACAAAGTTGGGAAGCCTTGTTCAGAGGGCGCAAAGGTTAATTAAAGACATACACTGCTTGACTTCTACTTTGGCTCAATTTAAACTTGTAATCTCTGATTCCAAGGGAAAAAGTATTTCACAGGAGTTAAAGGACAGATCAGCACAACCATTGCTTGGATCAAAGATTGGAGATATCATTGACTCTTCGGTTATAGGCATTACAGGAGGCAAGATGAAGGTTACAGGAGGAAGTGACAAATCAGGTACTCCTATGCGCCCTGACGTACATGGCGGAGTGAAAAAATATGTCCTGCTCTCTAAAGGAATAGGTATTAAGAATATTGGAGGGGGACACAGAATAAGAAAGCTGGTCAGAGGAAACATGGTAACTGAAGAGATTTACCAATTGAATTGCGCCTTAGTTGATGGCAGCTTGCCTGTAAAGGAAGGAGAAGCAGATATCAACAAAGAAGTTGCGAAGAAAGAATAGCCTGAATAAAGAAGACATTATTACTGATCAGTATATATGTTCAGTTTAACAACTAACTAAAAGGTCTCTGAAATGCAATTACCTTAATATCCCCAAAGAAATTTACGATTAACATTGCATTGGAAGGAAACTTTACC
>Ga0173481_10000104_pt1 | contig 14273 bp, 14 predicted proteins | sample NitcycUS073202C2_FD_136667 | JGI IMG/M metagenome (GOLD analysis project Ga0173481, IMG submission 136667) | Soil microbial communities from Arlington Agricultural Research Station in Wisconsin, USA - Nitrogen cycling UWRJ-S073-202C-2 (version... ... | reverse complement strand
CGACTCTTCTTCGCGTACGAGATCCCCGGCCGGAACGGTGCGAAAGTGCGCGTCATCGGCCGTCCGATCCCGGTCTCCCATCGCGGCTCGACGAGGGAGGAGGGCCGGCGGAGGTTCGGGCTGTCGGAGAGCGCTCCGGTGGTCGCCGTCTTCGGAGCGCTCGCGGGCGCGCGGTCGCTGAACCAGATGGCGGTCGAGGCATGGGGAGCTCGCGGCCCCGGGGTCCTCCACATCTGCGGCGATCGGGACTTCGACGCGCTTCGCGGCCGCGTCGACCGGCCCGGGTACGTCCTTCTGCCGCAGACCGACCACTTCGGCGACGCGCTCGCGGCTGCGGATCTCGCCGTTTCCCGCGCGGGCGGCACAGTGTGGGAGCTCGCGGCCGCGGGAACGCCGGCGATCCTCGTTCCGTATCCGTACGCGACCGCCGACCATCAGACGCTCAACGCGCGCCACTTCGAGCGTGGCGGCGGCGCGCTTCTCGTCCCAGACGGGGACGTCGACCGCGTGCCCGAGCTCGTCGCCGAGCTCCTCGCCGCGCCGCAGCGCCTCGGTGCGATGCGCGAGTCGATGCTCGACCTCGCGCGCCCCGACGCGGCCGAGGCTGTCGCCGACGAGCTCGTCGCGCTCGCGCAGGGCGCCCGGTGAGGTCGTGACGAACGACCTGAAGCCGCTCGCCGGGCGCCGCCTGTACTTCGTCGGGATCGGAGGCTCGGGGATGTCGGCGTACGCAAACATCGCACGGGCGTGGGGGGCGGACGTTCGCGGATGGGATGCCCGGGAGACGATCTTCAGCCGCACGCTCGACGGCGTCGACGTCGATCTCGGCGGTGAGCCGGCCCCGCCGGAGGGATACGAGGCGATCGTGTCGACCGCCCACCGCGCCCGCATCGAAGGCACCCCGCGCGCGGACTTCCTCGCGGAGCTGGTGGGCGCGCGCCCGTCCATCGTGGTCACCGGCGCGCACGGCAAGACGACGACGACGGCGATGATCGCCTTTGCGCTGCGCGAGACCGGCAACGATCCGGCGTGGATCGTCGGCGGCGTCGTGCCGCAGCTGGGCGGCAACGCCGGGACCGGCGCGGGCTGGCTCGTCGTCGAGGGCGACGAGTCCGACCGCTCGGCCTTCGAGCTTCGGCCGCGGCTCGCCGTCGTCACGAACGTCGAGCTCGACCACCACGCGGCGTACGGGTCGACCGCCGAGCTCCAGGCGGCGATCGACGCCTGGCTGGCCGACGTCCCGGACGTGGTCCGCGGGTGGGAGCTCGACCCGGTGGGCTTTCCGCTCGCGGTGCCGGGCGAACACAACCGCAGGAACGCCGCGGCGGCACGGGAAGCGCTCGTCCGCGCGGGCGTCGACTCCGCGGCGGCCGAGCAGGCCCTCGCCCGGTTCGCGGGGACAGAGCGTCGCCTGGAGCGCGTCGGAGAGCGCGGCGGCGTGCGCCTGATCGACGACTACGGCCACAACCCGACGGAGCTCCGCGCCGCCCTGGAGACGGTCCGAGCCGAGAGCGACGGACGTCTCGTCGCGATCTACGTCCCGCACGTCGTAGAACGGACGCGTCACCTGCACGCGGAGCTCGGCGAGGCGCTCGGGCTCGCGGACGTCGCGATGGTGACCGACTTCGTGGGGCAGCGGGACGCGCCGCGCGAGGGCGTCACGGGACGACTCGTACTCGACGACGTCCCGGATCCGACCCGCCGCGTGTGGGCACCGAGCCTCGACGACGCCTCCGCGCTCGCGCTCGCGCTGGTGCGGCCCGGCGACGTCGTCGTGACGCTCGGCGTGGGGGAGCCCTGGCGGATCGCGCGGGCGATCCTCGACGCCCTCCCTGACCGTGGGGAGGGCTGAGGACGCCCTGGACATCGAAACCGGACATCTGTTGTCGAAGTCGACGACGATCGGAACGGGCGGCCCCGCCGCGGCGTTTGCGCGGCCGCAGTCGCTCGCCGAGCTCGAGAAGGCACTGAGGTGGGGTCGCGAGCGTGGCCTTGCAATCGTGACGGTGGGTCTCGGCTCGAACCTGCTCGCGGCCGACGGGGGCGTCGATGCGCTCGTGCTGCGTCTCGAGGGCGACCTCGCCGCCGTGGAGGTCGACGGCGAGCTGCTCAGGGCGGGCGGAGGCGCCACGAACGCCGTCTGCCTCCATCGGGCGCGTGCCGCCGGGCTCGGCGGGCTCGAGTTCGCCTGCGCGATCCCCGGCACGGCCGGCGGGGGCGTCTGGATGAACGCCGGCGCATACGGGTCGGACTGGTCGGGGATCCTCGAGCGGGCGCTCGTCGTCTCCGCACATGGGAGCAGCTGGTTCACCCCGAACGAGCTCGGCCTCTCGTACCGTCACTCCGACCTGCAGCCTGGCGACGTCGTCGCGCGGGTCGAGTACCGGCTCGAGCCACGGCCCGTGGAGGAGATCAAGGCCGAGGTCTCCGAGCTCGTCGCGAGGCGGAAGGCGACGCAGCCGACCAACAAGCGGACGTTCGGCTCGGTCTTCAAGAACCCGCCGGGAGAGCTCGGCGCCGGCCGGATGCTCGAGCTCTGCGGACTGAAGGGGTATCGCATCGGCGGCGCAGTGATCTCGCCGCGGCATGCGAACTTCATCGAGAACGCCGACGGTGCGACGAGCGCCGACTGCCTCGCGCTGATCCGTGAGGCACGACGCCGCGCACGCGAGGAGTACGGCGTCGAGCTCGAGCACGAGGTCGTGCTGTGGGGCCTGACGCCTTGGGCGCCAGACGCCTAGGAGAGCGCCCGCCGGCGCAGAACACAACACGGTGGCCGAACGGGGACGAGCAGGGCGACCGGAGCGGCCGCGTGCGCGCACGGCGAGCGTCGTCGTCCCGTTCCCGCGCACGGCCCCAGGCGATCGCCTCGAGCTGGGCCCGCTCGTCCCGTCCGGCCGCTCGCTGCTCGTCGCTTTCGCAGTCCTCGGCGCGGTGTTGGTCGCGATCGTCGTCGCGCGTGAGACGCCTCTCTTCGCGGTCCAGGACATCTCCGTCAGCGGTGCGTCACCCGGCGTCGAGAGCCAGGTGAGAAAGGCGCTTCGCGACCGCACGGGGTCGAGCCTCGTCGGCCTCGACCTCGATGCCGCACGCTCCGACGTCGCCGCGCTCCCGACTGTCGCGGGCGTCGCCTTCGACCGTGACTATCCGCACACCCTCAACGTGACGGTCGTCCCCGAGCGCCCGGTCGCGGTCGTTCGCCAGGGTGCCGACTCGTTCCTGGTCTCCGAGCGCGGCAGGGTGATCGCCCGGGTCGAGCGCACCGCGTCCCCCGGCCTCGCCCGGATCTGGGTCAAGCGCGACGTGCCGCTCGACCCGGGGGCGCTGGTCGTCGGCGACCTGCTCACCGCCGTCGGGGCTGTGGCGCCGCTCGCCGACCTGCAGTTCCCGAGCCGCGTCGTCTCCGTGACGACGGCCGACGGGCTGACGCTCCGCCTGCGCTCCGGCCTCGAGCTCCGGCTCGGCGACATGCACGATGTCGACCTGAAGCTCGCCGTCGCGGCTCGCGTGCTGCGCGCGCTGCCCGCAGGCTCGGGCTACCTCGACGTGAGCGTTCCGGACCGGCCCGTCGCGGGGCCGCCGGGTCTCGACCCTCAGGTCGAGGTCGAGAGTAGCGTCTCCAGTGGGGCTTGAGGGTTCCGTTGACAATGTCGACAAGGAGACCGTACCCTGGCTCCGAATCGAGGAATTCCAGGCATTCCGTAGCTCGATGAGAGCTTGACCCTCAGGCAGGTCGAGATGAGCACGCAGAACGGCAACTACCTCGCAGTGATCAAGGTCGTCGGTGTCGGCGGCGGCGGTACGAACGCGGTCAACCGGATGGTCGAGTCCGGACTCACAGGCGTGGAGTTCATCGCGGTGAACACCGACGCGCAGGCACTGCTCGACACGGACGCCGACGTCAAGATCCACATCGGCTCGAAAGCAACCCGCGGCCTCGGCGCCGGCGCGAATCCCGAGGTCGGGCTCGCCGCCGCGCAGGAGAGCCGGGACGAGCTGAAGGAGGCGCTCAAGGGCGCGGACATGATCTTCGTCACCGCGGGCGAGGGCGGCGGCACCGGGACGGGCGCTGCGCCCGTCGTTGCCGAGCTCGGCCGCGAGCTCGAGGCGCTCACGGTCGGCGTCGTCACGAAGCCGTTCGCGTTCGAGGGACGCCGCCGTTCCGACCAGGCCGGCCTCGGCATCCAGAACCTCCGTGACCGCGTGGACACGCTGATCGTGATCGAGAACGACCGCCTCCTGCAGGTCGTCGAGAAGACGACGCCGATCCTCGAGTCGTTCCGGATGGCCGACGACATCCTCCGGCAGGGGGTTCAGGGCATCACCGACCTGATCACCGTCCCCGGTCTCGTCAACCTGGACTTCGCGGACGTCCGCACGATCATGCGTGACGCGGGCTCGGCGTTGATGGGGATCGGCATGGCCCGCGGAGAGGGACGCGCCACCGCCGCCGCGAATGCGGCTGTCTCGTCCCCGCTGCTCGAGACGACGCTCGACGGCGCGACTGGGATCCTCCTCAACATCACCGGTCCTTCCGACGTCGGGCTGTTCGAGGTGAACGAGGCCGCCGAGGTCGTCACCGGGCACGCCGACCCGAACGCGAACGTGATCTTCGGCGCCGTCATCGACGAGTCGCTCGGCGAGGACGTCCGGGTCACCGTGATCGCGACCGGCTTCGGCGCGGGGCGCCCGCGCCGCAAGCGAACAGAGCCCCCTGCGACGACCTCGACGCCGTCGTCCGAGTCGGCGGTTCCGAGCTTCGACCCCCGACCCCGCGGGGACGAGACCGACATCGACGTCCCGAGCTTCCTGCGCGACTGACAAGCCCTTACTCGGGGCCTCTTGACGGCGGGCGGGCGCAGTGGAACACTCGTTGCGCTGCAGGGGAGAGGGAATCAAACGGGGGACGTTCCGTCGGTGCGGCGGACGGAGATGTTTTGTGGGGGGTTCCCGACACCTGGTCGGGCCGTGACCGCATCGCCCTCTCCCCGCGCGACGGACATGCTGTGATGCCCGGCGCGGCTTGCCGGCGGCCGCGGGCGTGGCCCGCGCTATTGTCGCGCCCGTGAGCGCGACCCTGCGTAGGACGCCTCTGTACGAGCGGCACGTCGCGGCGGGCGCGCGCATGGTGCCGTTCGCCGGCTGGGAGATGCCGGTCCAGTACGACGGCGTGATCCCCGAGCACCTGGCCGTGCGCAGCGACGCAGGCGCGTTCGACGTCTCGCACATGGGGCAGCTCCATGTCGAAGGCCCCGCGACGGCGGCCTTCCTCCAGTCGATGCTCTCGAACGACATCGCCCGGCTCGCCGACGGCGATGCCCAGTACACGCTCCTCACGAACGAAGGCGGCGGGATCGTCGACGACCTGATCGTCTATCGGATGTCCAACGGCCACTACCTCCTCGTCGTCAACGCAGGCAACAGGGAGAGCGTCTACACGTGGCTGAAGGAGCGCGAGGCCCGGGGCACCGAGGTGCGCGACGCCTCGGACGACTACGCGCTCATCGCCGTGCAGGGGCCGCGGTCGCTCGAACGGCTGGGGCTGGACGAGGCACCCGGGTTCACGCATGCCATGGGCGAGGTGGACGGCATCGAGCTGATGGTCTGCCGCACCGGCTACACGGGGGAGACAGGGGTAGAGCTCCTCTGCCCGGCCGACGACGGAGTCGCCCTCTGGGACGCGGTGCTCGCGCGCGGGGTCGTTCCGTGCGGGCTCGGCGCTCGCGACACGCTGCGCCTCGAGGTCTGCTATCCGCTCCACGGCAACGACATCACCCAGGACACCGACGCGATCTCCGCGGGTCTCGGCTGGACGTGCGCGCTCGACACCGACTTCACGGGCGTCGACGTGCTCCGACGTCTCAAGGAGCACGGCCCGGAGCGGCGGCTCGTCGCCTTCGTCATGCAAGAGCGGGCGATTCCGCGCCAGGGCATGCCGATCGAGGGTGGCGGCGAGGTGACGTCGGGTACGCAGTCGCCTTCGCTCGACGTGGGAATCGGGATGGGGTACGTCCCCACCTCGAGCGCTGCGGTCGATACCGACCTCGTGGTCGACGTCCGCGGCAAGCCCCGCCGCGCCCGCGTCGTTAAGAAGCCGATCTACCGGAAGGAGCAGTAGTGCTCCTTCCGGCAATGCCCTGCAGGTCCCTGGCGCGCGATGAGCGGCGCCATGCGTCGTCCTCGGTCGCCCCGATACCTTCAGGTATCGGGACTCCCTGCGTCCTAGCCTGGCTTGCTCCTCGCGCGCCAGGAACGAGCCAGCATCGCCGGAAGGAGCACTAGTGCCGCCGAACGAGAGCTACCCCGAGGACCTCCGCTACCACCCCGAGCACGACTGGGCGCGGATCGAGGGGGACGAGGCCGTGCTCGGGATCACGTGGTACGCCCAGGACTCGCTGGGCGAGCTCGTGCTGTTCGACGGGCCGGAGGTCGGAGCCATGCTCCAGAAGGACGAGTCGTACGCAGAGGTGGAGTCCGTGAAGGCCGTCTCGGATGTGATCGCGCCGCTTTCGGGAGAGGTGGTCGCGGTGAACCAGAAGGCCGTCGACGAGCCGGAGACCGTCAACGAGGATCCCTACGGCGAGGGCTGGCTCGTGCGCATCAGGGTCGCCGACGCGGGAGAGAGCGACTCCCTGCTCGACGCCGCGGCGTACCGGGCGCACCTCGCAGAGCTCTGAGCGAAGCGGAATGAGCATCGCCGGCTACCTCTCGCTGACCGACGCCGATCTCAGCGCGATGCTCGAGGCGATCGGCGTCTCGTCGATCGACGACCTGTTCGAGCAGATCCCCGAAGGCGTGCGCTTCGACCGGCCGCTGGACGTGCCGGAGGCGCTGCCGGAGGCGGCACTCGTCCGCCACTTCGAGGAGCTCGCGGCCCGGAACGCCGACACGTCACGTGAGCTGAGCTTCCTCGGGATGGGGATCTACGACCACTACGTCCCCTCGATCGTGGACACCTTTCTCTCCCGCGGCGAGCTGCTGACGGCCTACACGCCGTACCAGCCGGAGATGAGCCAGGGGGTGCTCCAGGCGATCTTCGAGTACCAGACCGCGATCTGCGAGCTGACGGGGATGGACGTCTCGAACGCCTCGGGGTACGACGGGACGACTGTCGCGGCGGACGCGTGTTTCATCGCCCGTCACCACACCGGCCGATCGAAGGTCGTTCTCGCCGAGACGCTCAACCCGATGGTGCGCCAGGTGGTGAAGACGTACGCGCCGGGCTTCGGCATGGAAGTGACAGAGGTGCCGCACGACGGCGGCACGATCGACCCGGCCCGCTTCGCTGGGGAGGCGCGCGATGCCGCGATCGCGATCTTCCAGCAGCCGAACGCCTTCGGCTGTCTCGAGCCCGCACCCGAGCTCGCCGCCGCGGCGAACGAGGGCGGCGCGCTGTCGGTTGCGCACGTCGACCTCGCATCGCTCGGACTGCTCGAGGCTCCCGGAGCCTACGGCTGCGCGATGGCGATCGGCGAGGGCCAGTCGATCGGCAACTACCAGTCCTACGGCGGCCCGCATTACGGGTTCCTCGCTGCCGGCAACGAGTTCATCCGCCGCATGCCCGGACGGATCGTCGGCGAGACGACCGACCTCGAAGGGCGGCGCGGCTTCGTGCTGACGCTGCAGACGCGCGAGCAGCACATCCGCCGCGAGAAGGCGACCTCGAACATGACGACGAACCAGACGCTCCTCGCGCTCGCCGGCCTGATCACGCTCTGCTGGCTCGGCCCCGAGGGCCTCCGCGAGCTCGGCGAGACGTGCACGGCGCTCGCCGCGTACGCGAAGGAGCGCGTCGGGTTGCCGCTGGCTTTCGAGCGGCCGACCTTCAAGGAGGTCGCGTTCCGCACGCCCATCCCGGCGCGTGAGGTCGTCGCACGCGCCCGCGAGCGGGGCGTCCACCCCGGCTATCCCCTCGGACGCGATTATCCAGGGCTCGACGACGTGCTCTTGGTCGCGCTCACCGAGAAGCGCACGCCGGCTGACGTCGACCGGCTCGCCGACGTGCTCTCGGAGGTGTGCTCGTGAGCGACGCCAATGCAGGGGCACGGCCGAAGCCGGGCCTCATCTTCGAGAAGTCGAAGCCCGGGCGGCGCGCGGGCCGCGTCCCGTCGTACGGGCTGCCCGTCCCCGAGCTGCCCGCCGAGCTCAGGCGGGAATCGCCGCCGCGCCTGCCGGATGTCCCGGAGAACGATATCTTCCGCCACTTCACGCAGCTCCCCGACCGGAACTTCGGGATCGACACGGGCTTCTACCCACTCGGCAGCTGCACGATGAAGCACAACCCGCGCGTCAACGAGCGCGTCGTCGGGCTGCCCGGGTTCCGCGACCTGCATCCGCTCCAGGAGGACGAAGGCGCGCAGGGCGCGCTCGAGCTGATGTGGGAGCTCGAGCAGATCCTCGCGGAGGTCGCGGGGCTGCCCGCCGTCACGCTCCAGCCCGCGGCGGGCTCCCAGGGCGAGCTGACGGGCCTGATGCTGATGCGGGCCGTGTTCGCCGATCGCGGCGAGCCCGGCCGGAACGTGATCATCACGGCCGACACCGCGCACGGGACGAACCCGGCGAGCGTCACGATGGCGGGCTTCGAGCTCGAGAAGGTGGCCACGACCGATCGCGGCAACCTCGACCTGGAGGACCTCCGCGCGAAGGTCGACGACCGCACCGCCGGGCTGATGCTGACGAACCCTTCGACGCTCGGGCTGTTCGACGAGGGCATCGAGGCGGTCGCCGAGATCTTCCACTCCCGCGGCGCGCTGCTCTACTACGACGGCGCCAACCTCAATGCCGTCGTCGGGCGTTCGCGCCCGGGCGACATGGGGTTCGACATCGTCCACTACAACCTGCACAAGACGTTCTCCCAGCCACACGGCGGGGGCGGGCCGGGCGGCGGGCCGGTGGCGGTGCGCTCCGAGATCGAGCCGTTCCTGCCCGCGCCGACCCTCGTTCGCGAGGGCGATGTCTTCCGTCTCGACCACGACCGCCCGAAGTCCATCGGGCGCGTGCGCGGCTTCGCCGGGCCGTTCGGCGTCTTCGTCCGTTCCTACGCGTTCATGCGCGCCTACGGCCCCGCCCTGAAGGACATGTCGGAGGCGGCGGTGCTCAACGCGAACTACCTGCTGGCACGCCTCAAGGACGTCTACGACCTTCCCTACGACCGGCTGTGCATGCACGAGTTCGTCCTCTCGGCGCGGACGCTCAAGCGCGAGCACGGCATCACCGCGCTCGACGTGGCGAAGCGGCTGATGGACCACCGGATCCACCCGCCGACGATCTACTTCCCGCTCGTCGTCCCCGAGGCGCTGATGATCGAGCCGACCGAGACGGAGACGAAGGAGCGGCTCGACGAGTTCGTCGACGCCATGCGGTCGATCGCAGGGGAGGCCGTCAACGACCCGGACGTTCTGAAGAGCGCGCCGCTGACCCGACCCGTGCGCCGGCTCGACGAGGTGAAGGCCGCGAAGCACCCGATCGTGCGCTACCCGTTCGAGCCGGAGGCGGAGGAGGCTAGGATCGAGGCCGGATGACGACGACCGCCGTCTCCCACGAGCTCGTCGAGCTCGAGCACGAGCTCGCCCAGGCCGTCTGCGATCACGACGTCGAGCGGCTCGAGACGATGCTCGCGTCCGAGTTCACCCTCCAGGGCGCTGCGGGGCAGCTCGATCGCGACGCCTTCCTCGAGGCTGCGGCGGGGCCGTACGAGATCGACGAGTTCGGCTACGAGCAGATCGACCCCGAGGTGTACGGCAACACGGCAGTGCTCGTGTCGCGCTACCGCCAGGTCGCGCGCCTCGACGGCCGCGACCTGAGTTACCGGATGAACGTCACGGACATCTGGACGCGGCGCGATGCGCGCTGGCAGATCGTCCGTCGCCACGCGACGATCGCGGACGAATGACTGCGTACGCCTCGACGTCCGAGCTGGAGGCCGGCCTCGATCACGTCCGTGCTGCACCGAGCGACGAGGGCGTCCTCGAGCTGATCGTCCGCCGGCCGGCCGTCGACGAGCGCGAGGTGCTCGAGGAGGCGGAGCTCGACCTCGAGCTGGGGCTCGTCGGTGACAGCTGGTCCTCCCGCGGGCGCTCGGGCGGCAGGCCGGCGAACCGCGACGCGCAGATCACCGTCGTGAGCGCACGCGCCGTCGCGCTCGCGGCGCGCGACCGCGACCGTTGGCCGCTCGCCGGCGACCAGCTCTACGTCGATCTCGATATCTCCCGTGACAACCTGCCGCCGGGCACTCGTCTCGCGATCGGCTCCGCCGTCGTCGAGGTGACGGCCGAGCCGCACACCGGGTGCAAGAAGTTTCGCGCGCGCTTCGGGATGGAGGCGCTCGAGCTCTTCAACTCGCCGCAGGGCCGTGCGCTCAACCTGCGAGGGATCAACACGCGGGTCGTGGAGCCGGGCGTCGTCCGCACGGGCGACTCCGTTCGCAAGCTCTAGGCGAGAGCGGGCCTCGTCTCCCTCGCGGGCGCGACGAGCTGTCCGCAGGCGGCGGCGATGTCACGCCCCCGGGTGAGGCGAACCGTCGCCGGCACGCGGGCGGCGTCGAGCTCAGCCTTGAACGCCGCGATCGCCGCGCGCGACGACCCGTCGAACAGACCCGTCGGGTTGTAGGGGATGAGGTTGACCTTGAAGGCCTCCCGGCCGAGGAGCTCGGCGAGCGCCCGCGCCTGCGCGGGCGAGTCGTTGACGCCCGCGAGCATCACGTACTCGACGAACACGCGCCGGTTCGTCCGCTCCCAGTGACGCCGGCAGAGGACGAGCACGTCGGGCAGGGGGTACCGGTCGTTCACCGGCATCAGCTCGCTGCGCACCGTCGGATCGGCTGCGTGGAGCGACAGCGCGAGGCGGATCGGCTCGGTGACTTCCTCGACGAAGCGCTCGAGGCCGGGTAGCCAGCCGACGGTCGAGATCGTCGTCCTGCGGTGGGTGATGCCGATGTCGGGCAGGCGGCGTGCCGCGTCGAGCACCGCGTCGACGTTCATGAACGGCTCTCCCATGCCCATGAACACCAGGTGGTTCACCGGCTCGCTGCGCCGGAAGTGGAGCACCTGGTCGAGGATCTCGGAGGCGGTGAGGTTGCGGCCGAACGCCATGCGGCCCGTCGCGCAGAACGTGCACGTGAGCGGACAGCCCGACTGCGACGAGACGCACACCGAGCGGCGCCCGTCGCGGTAGCGCATCAGCACGGCCTCGACCGGGTGGCCGTCGTGCGTCCGGAACAGCGTCTTGACGGTGCCGTCGCGCGAGCGCTGCTCGGCCTCCGCGGTGAGCGTGGAGAACGGCACGTCCGCCGCGAGCGCGGTCCGCAGAGCGAGCGGCAGGTTCGTCATCGCCTCGTAGCCCGGCGCGCCGCCCGAGGCCCATTCCCAGACCTGGCGGCCTCTGTAGGCCGGCAATCCGAGCTCGTCCAGGCGCTCGTCGAGGCGTTTCAGATCCATCGGAGAAAGGTAGCCCCACCTCGGACACGTCCCGACCCCCACACCCCACAAGGAGGTCCCGATGTTCGCCCGTGTCACCACGTACGAGCTCGACGAAGCACGCGCCTCGGAGTCGATCGGTGCGTTCGAGCCCGCGATCGACCGCGTCCGGGAGCTGGACGGATTCGTCGATGCGCTCTTTCTCGTCGAGCGGGACGGCAACCACGCGATCACGCTGACCCTCTGGGAATCCCTGGACGCGCTCGAGCGAAGCCGCGTGACCGCGTCCAACGCCCGCAACGAGGCCGCGCGCGGGGTGGCCGCCGAGGTGACGAGCACGTATGAGCTCGAGGTGGGGATCCGCGCGACGGCGGACGGAGAGGCGCTGCTCCAGGCACGCGGCTCGACCGCGTAGGCGGCGGCTGCCGGCCCGATAGGGTGGCGGCCGTGATCGACCTTCGCTCCGACACCGCGACCCGGCCGACCGAGGGCATGCGTGCGGCGATCGCCGCCGCCGCGGTCGGTGACGAGCAGCGCCGCGAGGATCCGAGCGTCAATGCGCTGCAAGAGCGGGCCGCCGAGTTGCTCGGGCAAGAGGCCGCCCTCTTCCTGCCGACCGCGACACTCGCGAACCAGATCGCGCTCAAGCTCCATTCGCGTCCCGGTGACGTGCTCGTCGCCGAGCGTCACGCACACGTCGTGATCTACGAGTACGGCGGGCCGGCCGCGCACGCCGGCCTGATGGTCGAGGCGATCACGGGACGCCACGGTCGCTTTGGTGTCGACGCGCTCGCAGCCGCGGTCGAGCCGAGCACGAAGTCGGCCGACCAGCGAGCGTCTGTGCTCGCGCTCGAGAACACGCACAACTCGTCGGGCGGGCGCTGCTGGCCACTCGAGGAGATCGAGGCGGTCACCGCGGCTGCGCGAGAATGGGGGCTCCGCGCCCATCTCGACGGCGCGCGTCTGCTCAACGCCGCCGTGGCGACGCGAACCGCGCCGTCGGCGATCGGGCGGCACTTCGACACGGTCACGCTCTGCCTCTCGAAGGGCCTCGGTTGCCCCCTCGGTGCGCTCCTCGCCGGCTCCGCAGAGACGATCGAGCGCGCGTGGCGCGAGAAGCACCTCTTCGGCGGCGCGATGCGCCAGGCGGGAATCGTCGCGGCGGCAGGCGTCTACGCCCTCGACCACCATGTCGACCGGCTGTCGGACGACCACGCCCGTGCCCGCCGACTCGCCGAGGGCTGGCATGCGGCCGGGCTGCCCGTCGACCTCGACCAGGTGGAGACGAACTTCGTCCAGCTCGGCGTCGGTGCGCTCGGTCTCGGCCGCGACGAGGCTCTCGCGCGGTTGCGCGAGGCCGGCGTGGGACTGTCGTCGACGATCCACCCGAGCGTGATCCGGGCGGTGACGCACCTCGACGTCGACGACGACGCGATCGACCGCGCGATCGCGCTGGCGCCAGAGGCGCTCGGAGCGCGTGTCGCCGTCTGATCGGCTCGTCGAGCGGCTCGACCGGATCGCCGCGACGGCCCAGGCCGAGCAGCGCATGCCGTCGCTCTGCGCGGCGGTCTTCCGCGACGGCGAGGTTGTCTGGCGTTCGGCGCTCGGTTCGGCGGACGTCGCCCGCTCCGAGCCGGCGACGCCCCAGCACGTCTACCGGATCGGCTCCATCACGAAGACGTTCACGGCGGTCGCGATCCTCCAGCTGCGCGACGCGATGGTGGTCGACCTCGATGACCCACTACGCACTCATGTCCCCGAGATCCCGTCGGGAGCGACGGTGCGGGACGCCCTCTCGCACCTGAGCGGCTTCCAGCGCGAGCCGCCCGGCGACATCTGGGAGACGCTCGAGCCGCCGACGCGTGAGGAGCTGCTCGCCGGCCTCGAGGACGCCGAGCGAGTCCTTCGCCCCGGCGAGTCGTGGCACTACTCGAACCTCGCATTCGGGCTGCTCGGCGAGATCGTCGCCCGCCGCAGCGACGGTGACTACGAGGCGGCGCTCCGCACGCGGTTGCTCGAGCCGCTCGATCTGGGGCGCACGGGATTCGATCCGCCCGGCCCGCGCGCAACCGGCTACTTCGTCGATCCGTACTCCGACCGTGTCACCGTCGAGGCGGAGCTTCCGGCGCGCGGACCGATCGCTGCGATGGGCTGGTTGTGGTCGACGGTCGACGACCTCGCGCGCTGGGCCCACTTCCTCGCGACCGGCCGCGACGGCGTGCTCGCCGTCGAGACACTCGACGAGATGGCGCGCACGCAGTCGATGGTCGACCAGGCGAAGTGGTCGCTCGGCTGGGGACTCGGTCTCGGGCTCTACCGGCGCGGGGAGCGCGTCTACGTCGGCCACGACGGCGCGATGCCGGGCTTCCTCGCGGCGTTCTGCGTCCACCGCCCCGAGCGCACCGGCGCCGCCGTGCTCTGCAACACGGGCGCCGGTGCGCGGCCGGAGCAGCTCGCGCTCGACCTCGCCGAGGCCGTCTTCGAGGAGATCGAGCGCACGCCCGACCTCTGGAGCCCCGACGGGGGCCCGCCCGCCGACGTCGAGCCGCTGCTCGGCCGCTGGTGGTCGGAGGGGAACGAGCTCGTGCTTGCCTGGCAGAGCGATCGGCTACGGCTCGAGCTCGTCGACGGCCCGACAGGGCGGAACGTCTCGTGGCTGACGCGCGAGGCCGACGACCGGTGGCGCATCGTCGAGGGCCGCGAGCTGGGCGAGCTGCTTCGGGTCACGCGGGACGGCGACGGCGCGCCCGTGAAGCTCTACGTGGCGACGTATCCGCTGACGAGAGCGCCGGCCGCGTTCGCCCGAGACGCGTCGGAGTGATTCTCGCGGTCGCCGGCCGCGTAGAACGCCACGACGAT
>Ga0173481_10000100_pt1 | contig 14410 bp, 17 predicted proteins | sample NitcycUS073202C2_FD_136667 | JGI IMG/M metagenome (GOLD analysis project Ga0173481, IMG submission 136667) | Soil microbial communities from Arlington Agricultural Research Station in Wisconsin, USA - Nitrogen cycling UWRJ-S073-202C-2 (version... ... | reverse complement strand
GTTCTTAATGCAGTAATTAGCTTATCAAACCTGTCTGGATTGATAGCTATTCTACCGCCATCGTGTTCCAGTAACATTTTGCAATGCCCTAACATTGCTTTATGTTCTGTATTGAAATTGACAGGTACAATTCTCATATGTTCACCCCAGCTATCACCTAACCCTTCTGCTCTGTATCTGGCAATCACTTTATCATAATCTGCATCTTCACCTATCTGCAGCTTTAGTGATTTGATAAAAGATGGATTTGCACCATCAATGTATGTTGTATCTACCTGATACTTGGAAATTAATCCATAAACAGTAGATAGCATCTCATTGTAGTCAGGTCTATGATATTCTTCTGCATACAATATCTGTATATGATCATCTACCCATTGAGTTACTACAATTCCAAATGCTGAACTACCATATGCTGGATCTATGCCTTTGCTGCAAAGCTCTTACACACAATATTGCATATATATCAAAAATCACTAATAATTAAAAGTGACAGAAGTTAATGGTACTAGAGCTTACCGTTTCTCTATACTATTCTTTATCTTTACACTAGCGTTCTCTTTAACATCTGCAGGTATTTTCAAAGGCAATATGGCTATCAGTATGAATGCTTACGCCACAAAATCTGAGGGATCTTCTGGAGGAGGTAGCAGCGGTGGCGACAATGGAGGTAGCAGCGATAAAGGCGGAGAAAGCGGTAGTAGCGGCAGCGGAGGAGGAGGAAGCAAGGGTGATGATGGTAGTGGTAATGGAGGAGATAGTAATAATGACAAAGGCGGAGATAATAGTGGCAGTGGTAGTAGCGGTAGTGGTAGCAGTGGTCCACCGCCTCCTCCTCCGCCACCAATAGAAGAGCCTACTCCATCAATATGTGAACAAGGATTAACTTCGCCTGAATGCTCCAATGTACCAGAACCTCCACCTCCACCGCCAACAGGACCTATAGACTGTAGCACAAGTCCAAATGATCCATCATGTAAGACTACTCCACCAGGAGGACCAATAGATTGCAATACCAATCCTAATGATCCCGCTTGTGGTCCACAACCGCCAGTTGACTGCAAAACAAATCCAGATGACCCCTCATGCAAGACTACACCGCCACCAGTAGACTGTAAAGCAAATCCCAATGATGCGTCTTGTACTACACCACCAATTGATTGTACTAAGACTCCAGATGATCCATCGTGTAAACCTGATTGTACTAAAAACCCAGATGACCCGTCATGTAAAGTTGACTGTACAACTAATCCAAACGATCCATCATGTCCTGCTACACCACCATGTATACCTGGTGCAATAGGGATATCGTGTCCTCCAGTTGACTGTACCAAAACACCAAATGACCCGTCATGTCCACCATCATCACCAACATGCAAGTCAGACGAAATCATAGTGAATGGTAAATGCGAGAAGATTACATGTCCAACAGGAGAACACTATGATCCTGAGCAAAAAAATGCATTCCTGACAAACCACCATGTCCAGCAGTTCAGAAAGTAGCAGGAGGAGGTAGTAGTGACGACTGTCCACCATGTCCTAAACCAGAAAATGGAATAGCAAAGATGTGTCCTCCTCCTATATTTTGTAAGAAAGACGAACGTTATGATCCTAACCAAAAGAAATGTGTTCCAATATGTCCACCTGGCTTTCATCTACAGAAAGGTGTTTGTACAAAGAATATTGTAATCAATGTGAAGAAAAGAGTAACAACTACAGTTGAGACAGTATTCAAAAATGTTTTTGCGAACCCTAACCAACCAACATTTCTACTCCTCTTAGATACAGCTCAGCTATGTCAGATTGCAGGAGATACGCAATGTGTAGCTAAACAAAACCAATTTGATACTTTGAATTTGGTAACAAAGCTAGACTCAACTGGCAAAACCTGGACTATAACAGGTCAGGTTGAAAATAGAGTATCAAAGGTTCAAAGAAATGTACAGGTTGTAGCATACTTCTATGATTCTAAAGGAAATAGTGTAGGTGGGCCGTATAAAGGTATAGTTAATCCAACAGTACTTAAAAGTCTGCAATTAGGTGCATTTAGTATGAAACCAACTACATCTATTATGAAAGGAACGCCTACATTTCTCAGACTGGAGTATCAAAGTACTACATCCTGAATTGTCTTAAAAGATATGAGCAGTAATGATGACAGTAATGAATTCACCTATCTCTTTGATGGACAAAGTATAGATGGCTGGCGTATGGCCGGTCTTGGTAAATTTGTACTTGTTGAATACGATAAATCATTGCAATCAGAAGGAGGAATGGGATTACTATGGTATACAAAAAAGAAGTACAAGGATTTTGTACTAAAGGTTGAGTGGAAAGCAATTAGTATAAATGACAATTCTGGAGTATTTGTCAGGTTTTCAGATCCGGACAACGATCCTATGATAGCTGTTAATACGGGATACGAGATTCAAATTGATGATATGGCAATGCCTGATTGCAATCCTCTTCATAAAACAGGTGCAATATACAACTTTGCCGCTCCTTCAAATGCAGCAGCATCAAAACCAGTAGGCCAATGGAATACCTTTGAGATAGAAGTAACAGGTCAAAGATATAGCGTCACATTAAATGGTGAAATTGTAATACCAGAATTTACAGGCAATAGGAATACTGAAGGATATATTGGAATCCAAAATCATGATGCAGACTCACATGTTTCATTTAAGAATATCATGATAAAGAAGAAGTAGAAGCTATGACCGGTTAACATAACTTTTGGCTAACATACTTTGAGCTCAAATGTTCCATTTCCTACACACGATTTCATTGGGTGTTCCATTTTGATTCTCATGATAACTCGATAACTGCATATTCATTATATGTTTCATATGAAAGCTTTGGTTTTTGTGACCTATGTGCTTTATACCAATTATATTTACCAGCTACACTTGTGCATAATAAGAGTATGTATGTCACTTATCCCTTGCGAACTTAAAAATCTAACAACCCCAAATAAAGATCATGAAAAGGCTCAAAGACAAAGTTGCAGTCATCACCGGCGGGAACAGCGGTATAGGACTTGCCACAGCACAAAGATTCGTTGCAGAGGGTGCATATGTTTTCATCACGGGTCGCCGCCAAAGCGAACTTGATGCAGCAGTAAAGCAGATCGGCGAAAACAATAATATCAGTGGTATTCATGGTGACGTCTCCAATATGGCAGATCTTGATCGGTTGTATGACGTGGTGGAGGAACAGAAGGGTAGTATCGACATTCTGTTTGCAAATGCGGGCGTTAGCGAGTTCGCTCCGTTGGGGAAAATTACAGAAGAGCACTTTGACAAAATCTTTAGCGTTAATGTGAAAGGACTTTTGTTCACCGTGCAAAAAGCACTCCCTCTGTTCCATGACGGTGGCTCGATTATTCTAAATGCTTCGGTCGGAGGATCCAAAGGAGTCGGGACTACATCCGTTTACAGCGCAACTAAAGCTGCCATACGGTCGTTTGCTCGTACATGGACTGTGGATCTTAAACATCGCAAGATCCGTGTCAACACTATCAGTCCTGGTCCAATCCACACACCCATCTTCAATAGCTTAGCTCAGACTGAGGAAGAAATTAAGCAGATAAAGGCCAACCTTGTAGCCGCCGTGCCCATAGGTAGAATGGGAAGTCCTGATGAGATCGCCAAAGCCGTCTCATTCTTGGCATCGAATGACAGCAGCTATATCACAGGTATAGAACTATTTGTAGATGGGGGTATGGCACAGATCTAGATAATCTTTAGCACAGGGAAACAATGAATCAAATGATAGTATTAGCATAGGATCGATTATCAGGCTAGGTTTCCAATATGTCAAATGCACGCTTTATTATGGAGTCAAGTGCAACAAGACAAACTTGGTACTGCTCTGGTAAATGATCTGTGGCATATTCTTTGATAGTTCCTTTAGCCTGCTGGCGCAAGTATTGCACATCAGAGCCAATCGAAGAGCGTGACACCTGTAACTGCTGTGCTATTTCTCCATAACTTAAGCCTCTAGCCCTCATTTCTACTACTTTGGATCTACGCCACTCTAACTGTTCAGCTTTTGTGCTCAAAGTTCAGAAATTTCCTTCGTAAATATTACGTCGGTCAGAAATTTAGCTTTATCGAATATTATGACACTTTATCACATGTTGTTGTTCGTTTTAAATAATATATCAACCAGTGGCAATGTACGATGACTCTTAAAGCTGATGGAAAGAGTATTAAGTCCACATCAATAAACAAAAAAACTATCTTACTATTCCTTCAGTTGCCTTTGACAATACTGATTTTGCTTGGAGCTGTGTTAACGCCTATTGGATCTTCAGCGCAATGGATTCCAAGTATATCTTCTCCTTTCGGACCGAGTACTACAGGATTTCCTCCGCCGCCAATATCTCCTGAATTGTCTGCAGCTCAAAAAAGCACATCTACAAACAAGACATGCACACTTACACCTTCGCTGATCGAATATGAAGGTACTCCGCAGCAGACAGAAGGTCCATACTTTGTTGATAATATGCCTAATCGATCGGATATAAGATCAGATCCTTCCGATGGCTCAGTACAGGAAGGCATTCCTTTGCATCTTGTAATTCATGTATATGGTTTGAATAAAAATGGTTCATGCAGTCCTCTGAAAGGAGCCAAAGTAGATGTATGGCATGCAAATTCCCAGGGTGTCTACTCAGATATTGTGGATCAAGGCACAACAGGAAAGAAATTCCTCAGAGGATATCAACTGACAGATAATAATGGGACAGTCAGATTCACAACAATTTATCCTGGATGGTATCAGGGCAGAGCCATTCATATACACGACAAAGTTCGTACATTCAACGGATCAGAGAAAACTCTAGAGTGGACATCACAGCTTTACTTTGACAATTCTGTTAATGAACAGATTCACAAGCAACCACCATACAGCAAACATGGACTTCCTGACATGACTAATGAACAAGATGGAATTTATGCAGGACCATCAACTGATGGCCTAGTTCAGAGTAATACTGGAAAGCATTTAATGGTCAACTTAAGTAAAGAAGGACAACAACAATCCTACGTTGGCACATTCAATATTGTATTAAATGCTACTCAACAAAAAGGTTAATCAATTGGCTTTTGATTTATGGAAATATTAATCACATCCCATATTTCCACCACGAATAACAACAATAATGATAACGCTGTTGAGTTTCCAATAGCTAAATCTATTCTGGGCCCTGTTACAATACACATTTGCGAACCTGATAATACATCATCTTTCAAACAAAGCCAGGCCATGAATCTGAGCATAAACTCTGAAACACCAAGTCATGTTGCTTTTTTAATCCAGATATGCTTGTTACTATTATGAGTAACCAGAGAATCAAATAATATTTCTTCATAATCATAAAGTGGTTTATCGTTTCCATCCTTTTGAGGCAAGCCAATAATATGGTTGAAGCAACAGCATCCATCTGTTCTTATATCTTCTAACTTGTGCTGATGTTGATCCCATATCCAGAAAGGTTTATTTCGTAACAGCTCAAGTGCTTTATAGTCTTGTGTTGTTTCTAGTCCACTAACTCTTCTCTTTAGCTCTTTGAATGTCACTTGATTATAATTCCACAAGATAAGATTTAGCTTTATCTTCTGCTGCTCCTGTATGTCTTAAGTGAGTTTGAACTTATTGATATGAGTCGTATCATATTAGCAAAAGTAGGAAGAATATGGTTTATCGTTATTATTAAGAAACACATATCGTTGTGATCAAGGCAAGGACTTTTTTCGCTCCACTTGAGTTTCAGTCATTAAAAAATAAAAAAAGGGGAAATTTAAGGAAAGGTTTTCATCTTAGGGCTTAGCTACTTATGTTGCTGGGAATGTACATACAAGGGGAGTAGTGTTTCCATTGCCACTGACATCGCTGCCTTCTATAGCGTTGCATTCAGTTCTGAATGCGTTCCTCTCTGTATTAGATGCAGTGGTGGGCAGTGTTGCTGTACAGCTAGAGTCGCTCAGTACTGCTGTGATTCCGCCCACGTTTGCGGGAATACATTCGGGTTCTGTTGGAGGTGGTGTTGTTGATGGAGGTGGTGTTGTTGATGATGGAGGTGGTGTTGTTGATGAACCTTCTCCGACACCAACATTGAAATCATTCCTGGCTTCTTGGTTACATGCATCGGCTCTACTAATCACGAGAGCAAGGCACTTGGCCTTTTGTTTGTTTTCTTGTTCAAAGGCGACTGAGTCTCCTGAGCCTTTATATTTATGTCGTCCTCCTGCTTGTGCTTGCTGTGTACCTGTAGCAAACATTCCTGTCACTAATGCAGCTGCTACTAAGACAGCTATTATTACTTGAGTTGTGTGGTTCACATTCTCTATGATGTAATCATCTATATATTTGACTTGAGGAAGTTAATGCTGTTTTTTATTGTTGATTTATTTAACATAACCATTAGGAATATCAAACATGGTGAAGTTAGTCATTTATGTATTATTAATCTATATTCATCATAACTAAATTATAATAAATAATAACTGAACAGTGAGGCAAAAAAAGAAAAAGGTGAACCACTATTACTGGATGCAATCAACATGCGGATTTGAAGAGGTTCCTATAGAAAAAATAGATCTAGCCATCACAGGGCATAGAAGAAAGATAATTTATTATGATGATTTTATAAGGATAGTTGTTTTATTATTCCTATTCTTTTTCTTCTCTTTTTCTTCTTCTTCTTCTTCTTCAGAAGTACTATTCTCTTCTTCTTGTAATATTCCCTCTCATCAAAACCTCCTCTAATTCAAGTAATGATGCTAATTCTTTGCGTAGTAGGTATTGCTATTCTTCTCTCTTTCTAAAGAATTACTGTTTACTTAACTCTTTGATTCTCTACGTTCGGGTGGATTCAGATAATATTCAAGGAGCTCTTGTTAAATTACTTTGTAATATGAATTTGAGATTCCAATAGTATGTCCCATCAATATTTCTATATTTATCGTTCATTCCTGCAGGTTCACATTGTGTCTTAAACCCTTTGATAAATCCATAAGTTAATTTGTGAGTCATATCGTTTTTTCCGTCTTCTAACTTTTTTTCTGACGGTCTGACTCCATAATGAATCGTTGACTATCTTAGAATATTCATCCATTTTTCCAATTCTTAATAAGCTTCCAGTCTTATGAAAGTAAAACATTCTTAGTTAAAAAAAATAGGGTTGACTGATCATATTCTCGTTCAGGGAGTAATTGATCTTTCTCCTATGACTGTGCTTAGACAAACACTTGACTATAGCAGTCCGTTACTTCAGATTGTGTGAGATCACCGTCTTCTGCAGCACCAGATTCACACTTAGATAACTTCTTCAAATCACTTGAAGGGATGCCACTGCTATCTTGAGCACCACTGCTATCTTGAGTACCACTGCTATCTTTAGCACCACTGCTATCTTTAGCACTTGATGGGGAATTGTCTTGAGGACTCAATCCGGAGACGCCAAGATTATCCACATTTGGCCTTGGACCACTTATTTTGTCTTTACCGTCAGACATTGTATTATACGTATCATCTTCTGACCTTTGACTTTTTTTGGCCGCAAATGCAGAGCCGACAAAACCACTCGCAACTATAAGCGACGAGGCTATGGCAATGGCAAACAGAGCAGCCGTTGTTCTCTTAGTAAACATTAACATTGCTGATAACATGCTACATTTTTAAGAAATATGAAAGTAAATAACGTCCATTATATATATAAGATACTTATTGATAACGCTTCTGTTAACTAGTAACGATCCAAAGTCCAATTAGATTCACTCTGCACATATTAAAAACTAACCAAAAAAAATTGATATTACTACACTTACTATAATATTCTACTCTTCGGATACATAAAGCAATTGGAGAATCAATTTTGTACTACCGCTAATGATATCAAAGCCGGGCAGTCAGCGATTTGCGATGATGTCAATACTTAATTTAAAAGATCCGAGACTAGAAAAGAAAAAATTTTTTACACTGAAAGGTTTTGTTTCCATTTAAAATAAGAGACTATATTTAAAGTAATTAAAACTCCCTTTTTGAATGGGTCGGTCTTGTAATCTGAATATTATTTGAGTCAGTGATTGTGAATCAAGTTTGACATAATCTTATGTTCAAAAGATGAAGTTCTTCTCGTCTACCCTTGGTAGCTCTAATGTTTTTACCAATATAATATATTTTATATCTTATCCTTATTTAGTTTCTCATTGGCTTGCAGAAACGTCTGCTAAAGAATCAACTATAGGAAAATATTATTTGGTAAATGCAATTACTCTTATTATATGAAATAATGAATATACGCCATTCACCTGTACATATTAGAATATTTTTCATCATTCAACTCATCGTAGATATACCTTGTTTTCGACTTAAGAAATCAAATTATGCTGCTGCTATGTCGTCTATAGGGCAATAATATTTATACAGTATGGCCACAGCGATGAAATGAGAGTGAAGCAAGCAAACAAACAAAAAGTCTATAAGATGTGGTTTATTGACTTCTAATATCTGATATGTCACAAGCCGAGCCATCTCCAACATTTCTGAAGTATAAATCACTAGAAGATATTCTCAAAGTCATAGTATACTCTGCACAGTCAGCGATTGGCTTAACTCCAATGCTTTATCATATTGCTTATAACAACCGGCAGATAATCTTTATTCTTACAGGGACGATTGGCGGTAGTACAATACACTACATTATACTCGATGAAAAGCCAACAAAAAAATTCATAGAGCTAAAACGACTAACAGGCGAATTCCAGTTTGTAGATAGGATAGGAACAGATACACAATCATTGTATGTTCCTGTTCTAGAGCTCGAAACATCTACACTAAAATTTCCATAGGCATCTACCATCAATTTTGTTATGATAACGAGTTATCAACGTCCATGATATCTTAACGATTTGCAAAGTATTACGGTAAAGATTATATCATCTAATGCTATCTAATGTCTCAGTATGGATAGAGGTTATTTGATTCCGAACCATGTACTGTCGGTGGCAAGTATGCGAATTGTAGCATTATGATAATATCACTGTATATATTATTATAATATATAACATTCTATTCTCACACTATGTTCTCACACATTTGTTTGAAATACATACCGCTAGGCTGCCTACTTTAAACTGCTCAATAGATCTTTTACACTGTATGTATTTACTACGTCTGATGTTTCTGCCCAACCACGTCTTGCCTGTGCTATCCCAAATCTCAAAAACTCAAAATGAATAGGATGATGGGCATCAGAATCAATAGCAAATCTGACGTCTCTATGAACAGCCATTCTAACATACTCATCTTTCAAATCAAGACGGTCATAATATGAATCAATTTCAAGTATCGTATCAGTATCCTTTGCTACATCTATTAACTTTTCAATATTCACAGCATAACCATCCCTTTTATTTATTAGTCTACCTGTGGGGTGGAATATGATATCAACACTAGGGTTTCGTGCTGCACTTATTAGTCTCTCTGTTTGCACTTCAATTGGTTGTGCGAAATTAGAATGAATTGCTGCGCCTACTAAATCAAGTTTATCTAATATATTACTCGCTATGTCAAGCGACCCATCCTTTAGTATATTTACCTCAGCAGCTGATAAAACTCTGAAATTTTCTGATTGAACGATCGCTGCATCTTCCTGTTGTTGTTCTTCTTCTTCTTTTTTCGACATGTCATAGCATCTTTGCCTTAGCCTATCATTTATTTCGCTAATTCGATTAGCTTGATCTAGCAACTGTTTTTCATCAAGTCCATTTGTTAACTTCAAACTCTTTGTATGATCCGTAATGGCGATATATTCAAGTCCGAATCTTTGTTTTGCAGCTATAGCCATATCTTCTATAGACGTTGTTCCATCTGTACTATCACTGTGAACTTGTAAATCTCCTCTTAAATCATTGTATTGTATTAATTTTGGAAGTTCACTCTTCGGCTTTTTTGCTAATTCGATTTCTCCTGTATTTTCACGCATCTCTGGAGGAATCCAGTCCAGCCCTAATGTATTGTAAATATCCTCTTCAGTACAGCCTGCAATTTTGTTATGATAATTATCAAATACACCCCACTCGTTTAGGTGAAGATGCTTTGCAAGTGCTAGTTTTCTTAACGCTACACCATGTTCCTTATTACCGGTAAAATATTGCAAAGCCGAACCAAAACTTTCCTCAGAGACAACGAGTAAGTCTGCGTCCATTCCATTATTCAATCTTACAAATGCTTTACTTTGCCCCTTGGAGAGAACTTCTTCTACCTGGGGCATAGACACAAAGTAGTCCATTACATTTTCTGGATTGTCAGACACTACCACATAGTCAATATCTCCTATTGTTTCTTTCATCCTTCTAAAAGAGCCTGCTGCAACTGCTTTTTTTACTCCCTTAAAATTTAGCAGGCCAGCCTCTATTTGCTTTACCAAAGGATAAACCTCGCCTATGAGGTATCTACCTTTTCTTCTCTTAAATAATTGAATTTTCTTTATAATTAACTCTTCTTTCTTTTGTGAAAAACCCGGGATACCCCGAAGCCGTCCTTCTGATGCGGCTCTTTCTAAATCAGGTAAATCTTTTATGTGCAGGTTGTCATAAAGAGTCTTGATGGTTCTGGGACCTATACCTTCTAACTCATAAAACTCATCAATGTTTATAGTAGTTTTAGACTTTAGTTCTTCGAAATATTTTATTTTTCCTGTAGTCAGATATTCCTGAATTTTTGAACCAATAGCCTTTCCAACAGATGGTATCTGTAGTAGACCACCCAGTCCTTCCTTTTTATATATTTCATCGATATTTGAAGATAAAGTTACAATTACATCAGATGCTCTCCTATACGATCTAGCTTTGAAGGGTGTGTTAGATATATTTTTAGTATTGTTGTTCTTAGTGGTGGATATAGCCCTGATGTTATTATTATTATTGTCATGGTCACCGTTGCTCTCTTCCTCCATTTCAAGTAAAAATGCAATCTTAAGAAGAATTCTGGCAACCTCAGCATTTTTATTCATGTTCTCACCTTGTTGTAACACATACAGGGATAGGCAATAAAATACATACCTGACATTGCATTATTATTATTTTATTATTACTATTATTATTGTTATTCTGTAATCTTACAAGAAATCTTTCTTCAATCAAAGCCAAGACCAAGACGGCATATTTCGCAACTGGCACTGTTTTCTAATAATAGATCGTGCTTTTTCTGAAGCTTCAAATTCGTTATAATTGCTACTTGAAAGAAACTGCAGCAGCAAATCTTCGTAAAGTCTTTTTGCGCGTTCTTCGGTAAATTCTTTATACTTTTTGGTTAGTTCTTGTTGATGTGTTTTATTATCGCTAATGTTATTACTGTTATTATTGTTGTTGTCAGGTTTATAGTCATTAATACTATTTATTTCGTGAAGTCCTTTTAACTCAGCATATTCTTTTCTGCACTCAGTACATGTATCGTCAAAAAATTTTGTATGAATACAGCAAGTCGTCATTTGATTAATAGATAGATTTGGTTCTATAATAGCCGATGATAATTAATGTTGTTTTAATGCTCTAATGGATTTTAGCCAAATAACTATTACAATAGTCCCGATCTTGTAATAACATATATTCCACCATATATGGTTTCAGATGCAATGAATTGCCAAAGAAACTTTAGTAGGAATATGTATATAATTATGGATTTCAGTGTTGCAAATAGCATAGATAGGTATCCAAAGAAATGGCATCTAAGATTAACAATCTAGTTACCATATGATTGAAAATCTTTTTTCCCGCAATAACTATGACAAATACACATTTTTTATAAGTGTATGATATAATGAATATATCCTAATACTGATTTATAAAAACGACAAAAAGCCTATTAATTGCTTTATAGGATTATGTAGTTGTAACATGCATGCCGATCTATCATATAGTCATGCAAATTCAGCTGCTGTAGCCCATGTGGAGCATGGGTGTGCTTGTCTCTATAATAATGTGATAGTGTTTTGCAAAGAAATGGCAATAGGGACAAAAATATGACGACACAAGCAAAAAAAGCAAGAATTTTAGTCGTAGATGACGAAGTTGATATTACTCTTTCAATAAAAACGGTTTTAGAGGGAGATCAGTTTCAAGTTGATTCATTCAATGATCCTGTTGCTGCATTTAACAATTTCAAAGCTGGCTTTTATGATCTTCTCATACTTGATATTAAAATGCCAAAAATGAACGGCTTTCAATTATATAGAGAGATCAAAAATATAGATGATAAAGTCAAAGTATGTTTTCTAACCGCTTTGAGCGAAATGCATGATTATGAAGAATTTAAAAGAGAAGTATTTCCAAAGGCTGGTGAGAGATATTTTATTCAAAAGCCAGTTGAGAATCAGACTCTGCTAAAACGATTAAATGAAATAATAACATAACACACTAAATAATTAACATGATAATCCTTTGCTTAGTGCATATTGCACGACGGCGGATTCTCAACAATAGAATAGCTAGCAATAAAATCCTACTAGTAACATCACTCAACAAGATTATGACTTTCTACATCTGCAGTGTTTGCTGCGGTTGGAGAGAAAAAGATAAAGAAAGATAGTTGAGTTTTAGTATAACGTTGTATTACTTTAGAGCCCTAATGTATAAATTTCACGTTTAATCAGTATGTCTATTATCAATATGCTTGTATAATAATATTTGATTTTGCAGATAGACCGGATTGGACTTAGGCGGGTTCCGCATGTACTACAACTCTAGAAGCTCCTGTCTCTTTGACAATTAAATTTTGAACATTTGTTGCCAGTCTATGTGCTTCATCAATTGACGTAATACTTTTTTCTGGCAATGATTCTATCCTTATTACAAGAGTAATATGTAGTTCCCCATTAATATCAACTACGCCAATGTCCTTACAGTCTGCTACTCGATCGACGGATAGAGCTATTTTCCTTATATTTTCCATATATGACTGATTTGTCCTTTTCTGTGTTCCTATTTCTACATTCTTGCTAGTTTCAGTTTCAATATGGGCAGTAATGTTGCCTATCTGCGGAATCTGGTCTTTCACTTGCATTTCGAAAATATCTAGAATATTATGAGCACTCATAAGATCGAGTCTGCTATCTACCTGTACATCCAAATACAAGTGTAGTAGCGATTTTCCCCTAGCATCCAATATATTTTCTTTTAGATCGCAAATATCTTTTTTTTCTGCTTGTGCTGCTATTTCATTTGATGAGGAAGAAGTAGATGGCATTTCGGACAAATATATGGAATGGACATTTTTTATGCCTTCTGTTTCTGCAGCGATTAACCTAATCCTATCTATGATTGTCTCGCTAGCAGTCTCTATTGCATCAACGTGTACTAGCACGTCTGAGTTTGGTAAAGCATTTCTCACCCTGTCTTCAACTGCTGTTGCTACTCTATGTGCTTTATCATGTGTCAAAGTCCGGGGAACTTCAATATGCATATCGACTAAGGTCTCCGGGCCCATTTTTCTAACACGAATATCATGCGCTCTATTGACGCCTTCTAGCCCAGAGACTGTTTCCAGTACCCTTTGGTAGGCCCCCTTAGGAGCCCTATCAAGTAGAACATCCAATGTCCTTCTCCCAAGTCCAAGGGATGTATATATTATCATGGCAGCTACCACAATCGCAGCATAAGCATCAGCATTTGGAATATGATACAAGAAAACCAAAGCCAGCCCAATTACAATAATTGCAGAAGAGATCATATCTGTCTTAAAATGAAGTGCATCAGCTTCCAGTGCCTGGCTACCAAATTTTCTTGCGGTTTTGTATAAAACTCTAGATCTCTCAAAATCGACTCCGATTGAACCAAACATAATCGCAAATGATAGTATCGTAATTTCTGGCTGGACAGATTTAAAGAAAATTCTGTCTATACCTTCATAAAATATCCAACCAGCCACCACAAATAAAAGTATTATTTCGGCTAAACTTGACATGCTCTCCACTTTTGCATAACCATAGTTGTATCTGAAATCCGGAGGCCTCATTACCATTCGTATAGCGTAAAGTGTCATGAATGCGGCAATAATATCAAGACCAGAATGCATAGCATCTGACAATATTCCAAGACTATTGGTGGAAAATCCAATAGCGAGTTTGAACAGAGTTAGGCCTGCAGAAATTGCAATAGAAGATCTAGCTACTGTGAGGCGACTATCCTTATCTCTTTGCAATTGCCTACTAAACTAACCATTCTTATTGTTCTCTTATAAAAAAGATCCTTCAATCAATAGAGAAAGATGTATATATATAAATATCTATAGATATCAAGACTTCTCTTCAGAGTACTCAGATATCGATTATCAAACACGCTACGGATAAATAAAACTAGAAAATCATCGGCCAGATATTCATTCAATTATATTGTAGCTGTGG
>Ga0173481_10000092_pt1 | contig 14874 bp, 17 predicted proteins | sample NitcycUS073202C2_FD_136667 | JGI IMG/M metagenome (GOLD analysis project Ga0173481, IMG submission 136667) | Soil microbial communities from Arlington Agricultural Research Station in Wisconsin, USA - Nitrogen cycling UWRJ-S073-202C-2 (version... ... | reverse complement strand
CGCCCGACTCACCTGGATCGGCAACGCGGCGGCGGCATGCACGAGCACGTCGGCCCCGGCGACCAGCCGCCGCGCGTCGGCCGTGCGCCGCACGTCGCCGTGCAGCTCCTCGACGCGTCCCTCGAGGGCGGCGTCGTCGAGCGGAGCGAGGTCGAGCGTGCGTACCTCGTGGCCGCCGGCCACGAGCCGTCGTGCGAGATGCAGGCCCAGGAAGCCCGCGCCGCCGGAGATCGCGACCAGCACCGGCGCGGAAACCTAGCGGCCGGCGGAAGGCTGGGCGCTGGTCGAGCCCGTCTCGACCGGTGGCGGCGCTCCGTTGACCAGAACGGCCGCCGCGAACAGCACCGCCATGGCGACGGCGCTCTCCGCGAGCAGACTGCGGCCGACGCTGCGCGGCATCTCACCGCGCTCGAGCCGCGGACGGACGAACGTGTGATGGAAGCCGCCCCAGGCGAGCGCCACGAGGACGAGCCCGATCTTCACGAGCAACGTGCGCCCGTACGACGTCTGCCAGAGGTCGGCGACCTCGGGCAGCCGCTCGATCGCCACCACCGTCCCGGCGACGAGGAGGAGGCCGATCAGGACGACGGCGATCCTCGAGAACCGCAGGAAGGCGGCGCGCCGGAGGTCGGGCGCAAGGGGCCACACGACGAGCGCGAGCGTGACGACGCCGCCGACCCACAGCATCGCCGTGACGAGGTGCACCCAGTCCGCGATCTCGCCGAGGGCCGTCGAGTTCGGCTCGGTCGCCTGGTGCCCCGAGAGCGGATAGCCCCACACGAGCACGAGCGCGAGGAGGAAGGCCGGCCAACGGAGTGTCGCGCTGTCGAGCACCCACGCGACGGCGAGGATCGTGAGGCAGACGCCGAAGCCGAGGGTCGTCACCATGAAGGCCGTCCCGAAGCGGGTCGACTCTGCGAAGGGCGAGAGATCCGCGTAGAGGAGGTCGACCCCCGACACCTGCAAGGCGTTCGCCGAGCGGATCACGAAGCCCGCGATGCCTGCGTTCAACGCGAGGAAGGCCCCGAGCGTGCCGAGGAGGTGGACGCGGCGCTCCACGCGCGGGTCGACAACGCGCGGCAGCACGAGCAGGCGGATCCCGACGACGCCGATCATCAGCGCGAGCGAAGCGAAGAGCGCCCAGCGGGCGACGTCGTCGCGCCAGGTCATGCCCGACGAGCCGACCGCCTCCGTAGGAGGCGGGGCCTCGACGCCGACCCCGAACGTGAAGACGCCAGTGGCGACGTGGCCGTCGGCCGACACCACGCGCCACCGCACGGTGTACGCCTCGCCCTTCACGAGGCCCATCACGTGCGCCCGCACGATCGTGTCGCGGTCCGACTGCGTGATCGCCCCGGCGCGGTTCTTTCCGTCAGCGCCGAGGACGACGATCGCGTCCGCCGGGGGGACGACCGACTGGTCGAAGCGGAGCGTGACCTCCTTCGGCGGCGTCTCGACACGGCCCTGCTCGGCGGGCGTCGCCTCCTTCATCGTCGCGTGCGCCGACGCGGCGGCGGGAACGACCAGGGCGATCGCGAGGACGCCGAGAAGCGCGCGTCTCACGGCCTGCCGCCGGCGAGCTCCGAGAGGTGCCCGAAGATCGGCGCGACATCGCGATCCGCGAAGAGCATCACGGCGAGCAGGACCCACGTCGCCGCGAACCCGTAGGCCCACACGGCACGGCGTGGCCGCAGGGCCTCACCCAGCGGGAAGACCGACGCGACGACCAGCGTCCAGCCGATCAGGTGATGGAGGAACGCCGAGCGGGCGAACAGCCAGCCGTTCTGCTCGTGCACGAGGAACGAGGCGCCGGAGATGAACAGCGCGCCGGCGGTGACCAGCGACCAGTACTGCGAGTGCAACCGTCCGCGCACGACGGCGAGCTGCACGGCGCCCGCCGCGGTCGCGGCCTGCGCCCATACCGAGTGCGCGACCAGATGGAGAGTCGAGAACGTCGAGAAGATCGCGATCAGCCAGAGCCAGGAACCGGCCATGAGCGCGAGCGACGGCCAGAGGCACGCGCGCCAGGCCCGGTGGCGAAAGACGGCACGCCCGACGATCGCCTCCGCGAGGAGCACCAGCCCGACGAAGAGGAAGCCGCCGGCGAAGAGCCAGTGCGCGATCTCAGCGCGCGGCTGCATCTCCGCGCTCGGAGCCCGGCCGCTCCAGGTCGTCGACGAGGCCGGGAGCGACGAGCAGCGAGAAGAGGAGGCCGACCACGACGACGAGGAGCGGCGGCTGCACGGCCCAATCCCAGAAGCCCTTCCCGTCGGGGTAGAAGAACGTGATCCGGTACGGCTGCGCGAACGCCCAGACGATCCCACCGAGGATCGTCAGCGGCCCGAGCGCCTCGACCGCGACCACGCGGAGCGTCTTCCGCGCGGTGCGCGGCTGATCCGCAGGCTGGGCACGGGAGGTGACGAGCTCGTTCACGGCCACATCGGGAGAATCGCCTCGTGTGCAAGTCTGCACAGGCGCGCCCCGCGAGCGCAAACGGCAAGCGTCTAGCGCGAGAGGATGCCGTCGGCCGAGATCTTCACTCCGCGCGCACCGAAGTCCTGGCGTGAGAGCGTCCGGACGACGCCGTGGGCCGTCTCGCCCGCGTCGATCGCGGGAAGACCCGCGCCGACCAGGTGGGTCGCCACGAGGCGACCGGTCTCGAACCGCCCGTCCCCGCGGAGCGTGACGCGCAGGATCCCGCTCGTCGACAGCGGCCCGCCGAGCGAGAAGACCTTGTAGCCGGCGAAGTTGCCGAGGGAGTACGCGATCAGGCGTCCGCGGTACCACTCCATTCCCCGCAGCACGTGCGGGCCGTGGCCGACGACGAGGTCGGCGCCGGCGTCGACGACCGCGTGGGCAAAGCGGACGGGGTTGCCGCGGTTCTCGCCGAGGAAGAGCTCGTTCCTGCGTGTCAGATGCTGGCGGCTCGTTCCCTCGGCCCCCGCGTGCATCGTGACGACGACGACGTCTGCCTCCCGCGTCGCCTTGCGCACGAGCCGCTTCGCCGCGGCGATGTCCGTCAGCGACTGCGCCCACGGATAGGGAGCGAACCCGACGAGCGCGACGCGGATCGGGCCGACCTTCTGCACCGCGATCTGGCCGGGCCGGCCGGTCCAGCGGAGGCCGACACCCGACAGCGCGTCGGTCGTCTGGCGGAGCCCGTCGGGACCGAAGTCGAAGGCGTGGTTGTTCGCGAGGTTCATCACCGTGAAGCCCGCCTGCTGGAGCCAGCGCGCGTACGACGGCGGCGTCTGGAAGGCAAAGCAGTTCGTCGAGCCCTTCCCGCACTTCGACCCGCCTCCGGTCGAGAGCGTCCCCTCGAGGTTCCCGAGGACAACGTCGCCCGCGAGGTCGATCTGGACGTCGGAGAAGAACGAGCGTCCGCCGTCGGACGGAAGATTCGGCGTCGAGCCCATCACGATGTCGCCGGTCGCGACGATCGCGACGACGCCCTCCGGCACCTTCGGCGTCGTGCGTCTCGCGGTCGCGCGGGCCTTCGGGGCGGGCTTCGGGGCCGGCTTCGTGACGGAGGCGAGATCGGGCCCCGCGGTCGCGGGCTGCGACCCGCTGTCGACGAGCAGCGAGAAGACGAACGCGCTGGCGGCCACGACGGCGCCGGCCCGCACGATCAGGGCGATCACCCGCACGGAGAGGAGCTACCTGCGGCTCAGGATGAGCAGCCAGTACGCGAGCTGCGAGAGCGCGGCCAGCGCACCGGCGACGTACGTCATCGCCGCGGCGGTGAGCACCTTGCGCGCGCCCTGCGACTCGCCGGTCGAGACGAGGCCCAGGTCGCTGATCTGCGCCATCGCCCGTCGCGAGGCGTCGAACTCGACCGGCAGGGTGACGAGCTGGAAGAGGACGACGACCGCGAAGAGGATGACCGCAAAGGTCATGAGCCCGGTGATCTGGGCGAACAGGCCGATCATCAGGAGGAAGAGCCAGGCCTGCGAGGCGAACGCGACGGCCGGCCACATCGCCGAGCGCAGGCGGAACGGCGCGTATGCCTTCGCATGCTGGATCGCGTGCCCGACCTCGTGCGCGGCGATGGCCGTCGAGGCGACCGAGCGGCCGCCGTAGACGGGCTCCGAGAGGTGCACCGACTTCTTCCGGGGGTCGTAGTGATCCGAGAGCGGCCCGCCCGGGGAGGTGTCGACGGGAACGTCGTGCAGCCCGTTCCGGTCGAGGATCTGCCGCGCGATGTCGGCGCCGGTCATGCCGTTTGCGACTGCGACCTGCATGTTCGCCGCAACCGTCTTCTTCAGCCACGCCTGGACGACGAAGCCGATGATCAGCGGCGGAATCAGGAAGACGAAGTAGAGGCCCCAGCCACTCATTTCCAGGAAGCGTAACAACGACGTACGATCGACCCCACCGTGACGGGCATCTCCCACGGCGCCGACAGGGGCGAGCTGCAGGTCGGCGCCGCGCTCGACAACCCACTCGAACGGCTGCGGCTCCTCTCCGGCGACGACGACGCGATCTCGACGTTCCTCGACGAGCTCGACGTCTCCTCGCCACGCGAGCGGGAGATGCTCGCCGAGCTCGCCCGCAGGTCGCCGCTCGCGCGCCCGGAGCGGTTCGACGCCGACCACCGCCGCGCGATCGAGGCGCTCGAGAGCCTCCGCCGTCACGGCTTCCACGGCTCGCGCGCCGGCGGCGGCCTCGGTCCGCTGCGCTACGTCGTGCGATGGCTGGTCGAGCTCGTTGCGCGCTACCTCGTCGTGTCGTACGTCAAGGACGTGGCCGTCTCGCTGCGAAACCTCTACTGGCTCCGCGAGATGGAGGCGCCCTCGAACTCGACCGAGCTCAAGCTTCTGCGTCCCGCGCGCTTCGACGCGAGCTCGCTCGTCGAGATCATGCGCTCGCGCGAGATCGGTGTGCCTTCGTTCGTGGTCGCAGGTCTCCTGATCCCGCTCGTGGCGACGATCTGGCGGCTGATGACCGGCTTCACGTTCTCCGACTGGTGGGTCGCGGTGCTGGTCGGGCTCGTCGGCGTCGCCGTCGGAGTCGGCCTCTCCTGGGTCGTGCTGCGAGGGAGCGCCATGGCGAGCAACCGCATCCGGCTGTCGACCCGGCAGCCGGTGCAGGCGGTCTGGGACTCGGTCGGCAACTGCGGCCGGCCGCCGCGGGACGGGACCCGCAAGTTCGCCGCCGTCTCGATCGTGCTCATGGCGGGCGTCTGGATCGTGCTGCCCGCGCTCGTCGCCCTCGCGCTCGCGACGTAGCGCCGCCTGGCGTTCGCGGGCGTGGCTTCAGCTTCGCCCCTCTCCTCGACGCCGTCTTACCTGGTGCGCGAGAAGCGCTGCACAGCGGCGAGTAGCTCCTCGCTCTTCTCGCCCGCGACGTCGGGGTCGCCGGACGCGAGCGCCTCGGCGACGCAGTGCGTCACGTGGTCCTCGAGCAGCTTCGCCGCCACGCCTTCGAGCGCCGTCTTCACGGCGGCGACCTGCGTGAGGACGTCGATGCAGTAGCGATCCTCCTCGATCATCCGCTCGATCCCGCGCACCTGCCCCTCGATGCGGTGCAGGCGCTTCGTGAGCGCCTCCTTGTCCTTCGCGTATCCGTGCATCAGGTGACCTCCCGGATCGAATGGAAGCGCCGCAGCCGCAGGCTGTTGGTGACGACGAAGACGCTCGAGAAGGCCATCGCGGCGGCGGCGACGACGGGGCTCAGAAGCCCGGCCATCGCGAGCGGGATGGCCGCGACGTTGTAGGCGAACGCCCAGAACAGGTTGCCCTTGATCGTCGCGAGCGTCCGCCGTGAGAGGCGGATCGCGTCGACGGCGGCGCGGAGGTCCCCGGACACGAGCGTCAGGTCGCTTGCCTCGATCGCGACGTCCGTCCCCGTTCCGATCGCGAGACCGAGGTCGGCCTGGGCCAGCGCCGGCGCGTCGTTGACGCCGTCGCCGACCATCGCTACGACCTCGCCCCCCGCCTGCAGGGCCTCCACGGCAGCGCTCTTGTCGCCCGGCAAGACGTCCGCTTGCACGCGCTCGATCCCGACCTCCCCGGCGACGGTCCGCGCTGTCCGCTCGTTGTCGCCGGTGAGCAGGAAGGGCTCGAGGCCGAGCTCGCGCAGTTCGCGAATCGCCTCGGCCGACGTCGGCTTGACGCGGTCCGCGACGACGAAGATCCCGGCCGCGACCCCGTCGATTTCGGCTGGCACGACCGTGCGCCCGCGTGCCTCCTCCTCCACGGCGCGAGCCGCCAGCACACCATCGAGCCGAACGGCCCGCCCGACGACGACCGTCCGTCCGTCGACGACCGCCTCGACGCCGACGCCCGCCTGGCTCGCGAAGCGCTCGACGCCGGGCAGCCGCCCGACCACCTCACCGGCGTGCGCCGCGATCGCCGCTGCGATCGGATGCTCGCTCGCGGCCTCGGCAGCACCGACGAGGCGGAACAACTCTTCGTGATCCGCACCCTCCGCAGGGATCGCCTCCTCGACCCACATGCGTCCCTCCGTCACCGTCCCCGTCTTGTCGAGCACAACCGTCGTAACGCGCCGCGTCTGCTCGAGCACCTCGGGCCCCTTGATCAGGATCCCCAGTTGCGCGCCACGCCCGGTGCCGACCAGTAGCGCGGTCGGCGTCGCAAGGCCCAGGGCGCACGGGCACGCGATGATCAACACCGCGACGGCGGCCGTGAAGGCGTCCGTGACGTCCCCGCTCGTGACGAGCCACCCCGCGAGCGTGAGCAGGGAGATCCCGAGGACGACGGGGACGAAGACGGCCGAGACCCGGTCGACGAGACGCTGGATGGGCGCCTTCCCTGCCTGCGCCTCGGCCACGAGCCGGGCGATCTGCGCCAGTGCGGTGTCCGCGCCGACCCTCGTCGCACGGACGACGAGACGCCCGGACGCGTTGATCGTGGCGCCGGCGACCTCCGCGCCCGGCCCGGCCTCGACCGGCACGGGCTCACCGGTGAGCATCGACTGGTCGATCGCGGACAGCCCTTCGACGACGACGCCGTCCGTCGCGAGCTTCTCGCCCGGACGGACGACGAACAGGTCGCCCACCCGGAGCTGGTCCACCGGAACGAGCGTCTCTTGGCCGTCGCGCACGACGCGGGCCTCCTTCGCGCCGAGCTCGAGCAGCGCGCGGATCGCCTCGCCGGAGCGGCTGCGAGCGCGGAGCTCGAGCCAGCGGCCGAGGAGGATCAGCGTCGTGATCACGGCGGCGACCTCGAAGTACGTGTGCGCGTCGATGCCGCCGACGAGCACGACGGCCGACCAGGTCCAGGCCGCGATCGTGCCGACGGAGATCAGTGTGTCCATCGTCGCCGCCAGGTGGCGTGCATTGAGGAGCGTCGCGCGGTGGAAGCCGAGCCCGGCCCAGAAGACGACGGGCGTCGCGAGCACGAGCGCAAGCCACTCCCAGCCGTCGAACTGGAGGCTGGGCACCATCGCGACGACGGTCAGCGGGGCCGTGAGGAGCACGGCGACGACGAGCCTCGTCTTGATCGCCTGCGCGAGATCGCGAGCGGGGGCGGTCCCGTCGGGCAGCGCGGCGTGGTACCCGACCTTCTCGACGGCCGCGATGAGGTCGTCGACCGAGACCGCAGACGGGTCGTAGGTGACCGCGGCCGCTTCGGTCGCGTAGTTGACGGTCGCCTCGACCCCGTCGAGCCTGTTCAGCTTGCGCTCGATGCGCGCCGCGCACGAGGCGCAGGTCATGCCGTCGACGTCGAGTCGCAGCTGCTGCTTCTCGGCCGTCGTGACGGCCATCACGACGCCTCGCCCTGACGTGGGTCCATGGCTCCTCCGCTTCTCCGGTTACCCCAAGTATACCCTCTTGGGGTATTCCGTCAGAACGTGACGACCTTGGCCGCCCACACCGTCCAGTCGGCCGACTCGCCGAGGCTTGCAATTCAATCGTTCAAGTAATACATTGATTAGATGGGAACAACACCGGCGAAGGCGGCGCTCTTCGACTCGCTCGCATCGGTCGCTCAAGCGCTCGGCAACGGTCGCCGCGCGGAGATCGTCGACGTGCTCGATCAGGGCGAGCGGTCGGTCGACGAGCTTGCCGCAGAGATCTCGCAGAGCGTCGCCAACACCTCCCAACACCTGCAGGTTCTCTCGCGGGCCGGGCTGGTGCGGTCGCGTCGCGCCGGGAACAGGGTCTTCTACCGCCTCGCCGACGACGGCGTCGGCGAGCTGTGGGCGGCCGTCCGCGACGTGGCGACGCGCCGCGTCGCGGAGGTCGGCGTCCTCGCCGACGACTACCTCGGAGACCGGGCCGAGATCGAGCCCGTCTCGGTCGCCGAACTCGAGCGGCGGCTGGCGCTGGGCGACGTCGTCGTGCTCGACGTGCGCCCCGAGACCGAGTATCGCGCCGGCCACATCGCCGGCTCCCGCTCGGTGCCCCTGCCGACCCTCGAGGCAGTCGCGCCGACGCTCCCGCGCCGGGCGCAGATCGTCGCCTACTGCCGAGGCCCCTACTGCGTCTATGCGCACGACGCCGTTCGCATCCTGCGCTCGCGCGGCCTCAAAGCCCGACATCTGGACGTCGGGTTCCCGGAGTGGCGCCGGGCCGGCTTGCCCGTCGAGACGCCCGCCTGAGAGGAGACGCGATGCTGCTTCGCCCGTTCCTGAACGACCGCGGCTCGTGCGCGAGCTACCTGTTCGGCTGCACGAGCCTCGGGCGGCTGGCGGTGGTCGACCCGCACGTCGACCTCGTCGACGACTACCTCGCGGCCGCGTCCGCGACAGGCTCGGCGATCGTCGCGGTCTTCGAGACGCACGTGCAGGCCGATCACGTGTCCGGGTTGCCCGCTCTCGTCGAGCGAACCGGGGCAATCGCCTATCTCCCCGAGGCCGCCGGGGTCGACTTCGAGCATGTGGCGCTCGCCGACGGGGGCGGGGCCGAGCTCGGGAACACCGTCGTCACCGCGATCGCGACGCCGGGCCACGCCCCGGCACACCATGCGTACGCGGTCGCCGACCGACGCCGCGGGAGCGACGACCCATGGCTCGTCTTCAGCGGCGATTCCCTCTTGATCGGTGACGTCGGCCGGCCCGACCTCCACGTCGCCGGCGACGCGGCCGGCCAGGCGCGCCTGCTGCATGCGAGCCTCGGACGCCTGCTCGGGCTGCCGGACCACGTCGTCCTCTACCCGAGCCACTACGGCGGGTCGGTGTGCGGCCGCGGCCTGTCGGGGAACCCGTTCTCGTCGATCGGCTTCGAGCGGATGCACAACCCGCTGCTCGCCGTCACCGACCCCGACGCCTTCGCCGAGGCGCTCGTCGCAGACCTGCCGCCGCGACCCGCGGAGCAGGACCGGATCGTCGCCGTAAACCGGGCCGGCCGGATGGTCGCCGCGGCGTGAGCGCGACCGGCGCTGTCAGGCTCGGCCTTCGCGCGAACGCATGGCAGTTCTCCCTGCTCGTCGCGCTCAACGCCGTGGTCGGCGCGATGGTGGGGTTGGAGCGGAGCGTCCTGCCGCTGGTCGGGAAGGAGGAGTTCGGGCTCCGCTCGACGGCCGCGATCCTGGCATTCGTCGTCGCGTTCGGAGCCGCGAAGGCGGTCACGAACCTCGCCTCGGGCGAGCTCGCGGAGCGCGTCGGACGCAAGCGGCTGCTCGTCATCGGGTGGGCGGTCGCGCTTCCCGTGCCGCTCCTCATCGGTCTCGCGCCGTCGTGGTGGTTCGTCGTGGCGGCAAACGTGCTGCTCGGGGTCAACCAGGGACTCGCCTGGTCGATGACGGTGGTGATGAAGATCGACCTCGCGGGCCCCCACCGTCGCGGACTCGCGCTCGGGCTCAACGAGGCGGCCGGCTACCTCGGCGTCGCCGCGGCCGCGTTCGTCACCGGTGCGCTCGCGGCCGACGTCGCACCGCGGACTGTCGTCTGGGCCGGCGCGGCGCTGCTCGCGGTGACCGGCCTGCTGATCAGCGCCTTCGGCGTGCGCGACACGGCGGCTCACGTCCGCGCCGAACAGGCCGGACACCGCGGGACCGAACCCGCGCACTCGGGCCTGCGGGCGGCCTTCGCGCACGCGACGCTGCACGACCCGATGCTGCGCGCGTGCAACCAGGCCGGGCTCGTGAACAACCTCAACGACGCGCTCGCATGGGGTCTCGCCCCGCTCTATCTCGCTGCGCACGGCGCAACCGTCCGCGAGATCGCCACCGTCGCCGCCGCCTATCCGCTCGCGTGGGGAGCCGGGCAGCTCGCGACGGGCTGGCTCTCGGACCACACGGGCCGCAAGCCGCTGATCACGGCGGGCATGCTCGTGCAGGCGGGCGCGCTCGCGCTCCTGTTGGTCGGGGACGGGGCCTTCTCGGCCTCCCTCGCCGCAGCCGTGCTGCTCGGCGCGGGGACCGCGATGGTCTACCCCACGCTCATCGCCGCCGTCTCGGACGGGACGCAGCCCCGCGACCGCGCGCGTGTCGTGGGTGTCTACCGCTTCTGGCGTGACTGCGGCTTCGTGCTCGGGGCACTGATCGCAGGGATCGGTGCCGACGCGGCGTCACCCGACGTCGCGATCGTCGTCGTCGCCGCGCTCACCGCGGCCAGCGGACTGCTCGTCGCGGGCACCACCTGGCAATCCCCTCCCGTCCTCCGACCTGCGCCCGCACCCTAGAAGAGGAGGAGCCGTTCGATGGCAGCCAACGACAGGCCCTCGGCGACGACGCGACCGTACTCAGCGACCGAAGGAGGCGAGACGATGGCGATCGACGTGGACATCGACGTGGGAGTCCTGAAGGACGAGATCAGGAAGACGTATGCGTGCGTCTCGTCCGAGCCGGAGACGCAGTTCGTCTTCCCGACCGGGCGCGCGTGGGCCGAGGACCTCGGATACCCCGAGGAGCTCGGCCGCGTTCCCGAGTCGGCGGTCGAGTCGTTCGCCGGCGTCGCCAACCCGTTCTCGCTCGGGCGCCTCTCGCCGGGCGAGCGCGTGCTCGACCTCGGCTCGGGCGCGGGGACCGACTCGCTCGTCGCGGCGCAGATGGTCGGACCGGGCGGGCGCGTCACGGGGATCGACATGACGCCCGAGATGGTCGCGAAAGCCCGTGCGGCGGCGACCGCGCTCGGCGTCGACAACGTCGAGTTTCTCGAGGGCGAGGCCGAGCGCCTGCCCTTTCCCGACGCGAGCTTCGACGTCGTGATCTCGAACGGCGTGATCGACCTGATCCCCGACAAGGACGCCGTGTTCGCCGAGCTCTATCGCGTGCTCGAGCCAGGGGGTCGGATCCAGGTCGCCGACGTCACGATCCAGAATCCCGTGAGCGCGGAAGGGCGGCGGAACATCGATCTCTGGACCGGGTGAATTGCCGGGGCGCTGCTGGAGGCAGCGTACGGGAAGATCCTGGAACGCCATGGCTTCGAGCGGATCGAGACCGGCTTGCTCGTCGACACCTATGCCCGTTCGGCCTTCGAGGACACGCGGCGCAAGGCGCAGAAGTACGGGGCACACGGGACGACGCTCAAGGCCCACCGGCCGGTCGGAGGCCCGTGACGCCGGTGCTCGATCCCGAGGGCGTCCACCTCGCCGCGCTCCGCCGCCTGGGCGACTTCCGCGCGCGACGCGTGCTCGAGATGGGGTGCGGCGACGGCCGCCTCACGGCCGGGATCGCGGAGGACGTCGACCACGTGCTCGCGTTCGACCCCGATGCGGAGCGGGTCGCCGAGGCCGAGCGAACGCTGCCAACCGAGCTCGTCGACCGGGTGTCCTTCCAGGTCGCATCGGGGAAGGAGATCGGGATCGAGCCGCACTCGTTCGACATCGTCGTGTTCTCGTGGTCGCTCTGATGCGTCGAACCGGAGGACGTCGTGGACGTCCTGGACACGATGGTGCGGGCGGTGCGACGTGACGGCGTCGTCCTCGACCTGCAGGTGATCCGGCCCGATCCCCTGGTCGAGGCCAGGGGTCGGGTCGTGTGCCCCATCGACGGCGAGCCCCTGTTCCGGACCGCCGACGCGGCGACCGCGGCGATCGACGTACTCGTGCGCACCGGACGCCTCGTCGAGGACGCCGTCGACGACCACGAGGTTCGCAAGCACTACGTCGACGGCCCCGAGTTGGTTGCGGACATCGCGGGAAGCCGGCGGAGCCTCCCGGCCGAGGCGGTGCCCGGGCTGTCGGCGCTCGCGGGGCCCTGCGCGGTGGTGGAGCGCTGCCGCCTGCGGAGGCTCGTGGTGGTCTGACGGCCGGGCGCGAGACCGGATGCGGGCCGGTTGCGCGCCGGGCGGGTCGCGAGCGACGATCGTTCGATGAACGGCCGATCACCCCGTCGGGGACGGGTGAGCCTTTCCGGCTGGCTGTCGGACTCCGAGCTGCGCCTCGGTCTCGGGTGCATGCGCCTCTCGACCGACGACGGCGCCGACGACGGGCGTGCGGTCGCGACCATCGCCGCGGCGGCGGCCTCGGGGATCACGGTGTTCGACACCGCCCGCGCGTACGGCCCAAACGAGCGCGTGCTCGCCGGAGCGCTTCACGGCTGCGGGGCGGCCGCGACCGCCCGCATCGTGACGAAGGGCGGCATGGCACGACCCGGCGGCGGGTGGGTGCCCGACGGCCGCGCGAAGGCGATCCGCGCCGACTGCGAGGCGAGCCTGGAGGCGCTCGAGGGCATTCCGATCGACCTGTACCTCCTCCACGCTCCGGACCCTCGCACCCCGTGGCGGACGTCGATACGTGCGCTCGACCGCCTCGTCGAGGAGGGCCTCGTGCGACGTGTCGGCATCTCGAACGTCAACCGGTCGCAGCTGGACGAGGCGCTGACGTTGGCGCCGATCGCGGCCGTGCAGGTCGCCGTCAGCGTCTTCGACGACCGCGCGCTCCGCGGCGGCATCGTCGACAGGTGTGCGGAGGCGGGCGTCTCTGTGATCGCGCACTCGCCGCTCGGCGGGCCACGTCGGGCGCGGTCGCTCGGCCGTCGCCCCGGGCTGGTCGACATCGCCGAAGACCACGGCGCGACGCCCGCGGAGGTGGCCCTCGCGTGGGTGCTCGGCCTCGGCCCGCATCTCGTGGCGCTTCCGGGCGCGCGCCGGCCGGAGACCGCACGCTCGGCCGCCCGGGCCGCGGCCGTCGTGCTCGGTGCCGACGAGCGCGAGCGTCTTGCGCCGTCGCGACGGCGCCGCACCCTGCCCCCTGCCCGTGCGGGGGCCGAGGTCGTGCTCGTGATGGGCATCCCGGGCGCCGGGAAGAGCCGCGTCGCGCTGGAGTACGCGACACGCGGCCACCTGCGCCTCAACCGGGACGAGCGCGGCGGGACGCTTCGCGTGCTGGCGGACGAGCTCGACGAGGCGCTCGCAGCGGGCGAGCGACGGGTCGTCCTCGACAACACCTACGCGACCCGCGCGTCACGGAGTGAGGTGATCGAGGCGGCCGCGCGCCACGGCGCTCGTGTGCGATGCATCTGGCTCGACACGCCGCTGGCACAGGCGCAGGTCAACATGGTGGCTCGGCTGCTCGATCGTCTCGGCTCGCTTCCGACGCCCGAGGAGCTGAAGGCGGCGGCACGGGAGGAGCCCGGTCTGATGCCGCCGACGTCGCAGATGCGCGTGCTCCGCGAGCTCGAGCCGCCCGCGGACGACGAGGGGTTCGCGTCGATCGAACGTGTTCCGTTCTCCCGCGAGCCGCACACCGGACGGGCCGGCGTCTTCGTCGCGGCGTCGACGCTGCGCACCGAGGGGTGGCGCGACGCCATCCGGTCCGCCGACCCGCGCGCCAAGCATCTCGTCTTCGACTGGCTGCCAGATGGATCGCCGGCTGATCTCCGCGACGCCGTCGAGCTGCTCTCGAGTGAGATTCGCGGCGTCGTGGAACGAGCCGTCTGCCCGCACGGCGGCGGCCCACCCGTCTGCTGGTGCCGCCCGCCGCTGCCCGGTCTGCCGCTCGCGTTCTCGCGCGCCGTCGGCGTCGACCCCGCCCGCTCGACGCTCGTGGGAACATCGACGGCCCACCGCACCTTGGCGACGACGCTCGGCGCCCGCTTTCTCGGCGCGTAGTGGGCCGGCCGCCTCGCGGCCGCCGGGCGCTCAGGCGTCGGCGCGAACGGCGAAGAGCCCATCGAGACCCGTGATCGCAAAGGCGCGCCTGATGTGTCCAGCAGGCGGCACGAAGACGAGCCGACACCCCGCGGCAGTCAGCGTCCGATGGGCATCCACCAAGAGATTGAGCCCGTGAGAGTCCACGAACTCGAGCCCCGACAGGTCGATGACGACGTTCGACGGGCGTGATTCGCAGACGGACTCGATGATCGAGCGGGCACGGCGGGCCGTATGCATGTCGAGATCCGCCGTGATGGAGATCCGCGTCGCGTCGTCCGTCCGGACGACTGCCACGCCGTCCGATCCGGTTGTGACTCGGCGGGTCTCCTTCGCGGTCGCCTCGTTGAGGTCGGACATCTCGTCGCTCCTAGTCGCTATGATCTGCGAACATTTAGACCCGACACATATACCACGAAAACAAATATACGAAAAGTATGTCACATGTTTCGAACGGAGACGGCAGACCGTGGCGGTTCGTCACGAACCACACCCAGGTGCTCCTCTGCATCGCCCGAGACCCCGACGTGCGAACACGAGACATCGCGGGGATGGTCGGGATCACCGAGCGAGCTGCGCAGCGAATCGTCGCGGATCTCGCCGAAGCCGGGTTCGTGACGATCGAACGGGTGGGTCGGCGCAACCGATACGAGGTCAACCGAGAAGCGGCGATGCGTCATCAGGCCCAGCACGGCCACGAGATCGGCGAGCTTCTCGACCTGCTCGAGCTCGACCTCCCTGACGCCTCGGACTGAGGTCCGCCACCGTCCCTGAAGAAGCCGACGCCCGGACTCGAACCGGGGACCCCTTCATTACGAGTGAAGTGCTCTACCAGCTGAGCTACGTCGGCGGGCCGTCGATTCTAGCCGCTCGCGG
>Ga0173481_10000091_pt1 | contig 14937 bp, 12 predicted proteins | sample NitcycUS073202C2_FD_136667 | JGI IMG/M metagenome (GOLD analysis project Ga0173481, IMG submission 136667) | Soil microbial communities from Arlington Agricultural Research Station in Wisconsin, USA - Nitrogen cycling UWRJ-S073-202C-2 (version... ... | reverse complement strand
TACTCCATCCGAGAGACCAGTCAATCGTAGGAGCTCTCTACATCGTACGCCAGGAGATTCATTTATACATGCAAGTATTTTTTTCATAGATTCGCCTATCAACCTATATCTTACACATAAAAAAAATGTGGCCTTTTTGAGGACAGTGGATTGTAGAGAAAGAATTTTTACACTAGATCATATGAATGGATTAGGTTATGCGGATAGACATTTACTGACTGCTGCTGCAGCTAACTAATTGTATGCACCTATTATCGTAAACCTACATGCAGTAGTATTCTCATAATATTGATAGATAAGTGATCCTAGTATATCTCTCATTAGTCTTCAACTTATGTGGGTCAGAATTCTTCATTTGCTTTTATCGCACTACACATTTGAGATATTTGATCGTAGATTTACAGCTATAATATCTACTAGTTATAACTTTTTTCTTTTTTCTAAAACAATGTGTAGAAACATGAAACAATGCTACTGAGAATCTAAAGTGCAAATAAAAAAATGCTCAAATAAGTTATACTCTTGTTATGAGCAGGTTTCTCCTATTCTATAGAGATTTTTAATTTTCTACCCTCAAGATCTACAATTTTGGAATTTGTCATGTCTAAAGATTCTTTTGAAAATATAACAGACCTAACTCTTACAAGGTACATCAATTCATCTCTTAACTGCGTCAAAATAGAAATCTCTTCGTCTTCTAGGTTTCCAATATACGCAGATGAAAGTATATCTGTTGGGTTGTATCCATTCTCCTTTCGCAACTGCTGTAAATTTCTCGCTAGATCTCGAAGCAGACCTTTTGCAGTTAGGCCTTCATCTCGCTTTGTAGTAACAAAGACCATTATATTATCCCTCTCTGACATAGCGTATCCTTCATCAACATCATAGGATAACTCCAAATCAGTAGGTGTGAGATCTATTTCTCCTCCTTCATATGAAAGAGAGTATTTCCCAGAAGATTGTAAATGTGTTATCAACTCTAATACATCAATTTTTTCTAATGCTTGTATCACTCTGCCAATATTAGATTTCACCTGAGGCGCAACTTTCTTCCTTACCAGTCTGACTGAAGGTACTATTGGAACGTGATTTTCTAAAAGGCTTAATATTTTTTCTATCGCTGTTTTGTAATATATATTTACAATGGTATACTTCTCAACATTTAATTGATTTCTCAATACTTCCGAAATACCGCTGATATTAAGAAACTTTGGATCAGATGCACAAATTAAAGCCTCTTTTATTGGCCAACGTCTTTTCAATTGAGCTTTCATTCTAGCGCTATTTGCAAGGGAGACAACTTCCTTCAATTTGTCAAATGCATGCTCTACTTCGGTATTTACAAGGCTGCTATCATACTTTGGCCAATTTTCAAGGAGTACACTTTTTTTGCTTGCAAAGCAAGTCAAATAAAGATAGTCTGTAATAAAAGGAGATAATGGATGGAGCATTATATCTATTTGTTTTAAGGCGTAATCTAGTACAGAATAGATCATAAGTCTATGAATTAGGGTCGCTCTATTGTCATCCCAGATATCGTTTCTCGTAATCGGGACATATGTTTGGCTCATGTAATTGATTATAAATTCTTCAATTGCTTTCGCACCTTCGTGGAATCTTGATCTTTCAAATGCTACAGTGACTACCTTGACTAAATTCTGCAGTTTCGATAAGAGCCATACTCCTGCTAAATCAAGCAAATTATTTTTTATGATCCATTGAAGATGATGTGTATCTTTTTCAAATTTATCGAAGCTGCTATTCTGCTTAAAGTAAATGTGCAGATAATATAGAGTACTCACAATTTGATACGGCCTAGACGACATCTCATTTAGACTGAAGTTAAGTGACTCAATTGGTGATGATTTCCATATAAAATAAAATCTGACTAAATCAACAGAATTGTCTAGGAGTAACTTGTTAGCGTCTATAACATTTCCGATACTTTTGCTCATTTTATTACCCTTTTCATCTAACACATGTCCTTGAAAAAGAAATGATCTAAAAGGTGCCTTTGCTCTTTGAGTCAGTATAATATTTTCCATTAATAGAGTATAAGCCCAACCTCTTGTTTGATCAATCCCTTCAGTCAGAAATGCAGCAGGAATCAAGTTATGATATTCCTGATCAGAAAGTGAGGCATATGGTGCTCCTCCGCTGTTATGCCACGTATCTAAAACGAAAGGCTCCCTTTTCATTTTTTGTCCACATTTTTCACATATTATTTCAATTTTGTCAATCCATGGACGATGTAACTCAAAGTTAGGACCATCAGGAAGGCTGGTTGCTTTCTGCACAATTTCCTTCCTTGAAGAGAGCAAATCTTTATAACCGCAATTCATACAAGACCATATAGGAAGTGGCGTCCCCCATATGCGTTCTCTCGATATACACCAAGGCACTCTTTCTCTGATAATTTCAAAGAATCTATTTTTCGGTGATTCAAAGAAATAGTCTACATTTTGTGCCGCTTCCAAGGGTTTATTGCCCAGTTTTTCGATCATATAAAAATATTCACGTCTGGCAAACCAAACAACTTTATGGTGTGAGCGCCAGCAAAGTGGGTATGGATGCTTTATCTTGCCTATTTTAACAGAAGCACCAGCTTCTTTCATTGCATCTACAACCTTAAAGTCAGAATCTCGAACAAAAAGATCTTTGAATACACCGGCTTTTTGTGTAAAGACAACCCTATCATCTATAGGTACAAAAATTGGTACGCCCCTTTTTACTGCAATTTCAAAATCAACTTCCCCGTTAGCAGGAGATAAGTGTACTATTCCACTGCCAGTCGAAATGTCGACAAATTCTTCAGCAATAATAAAATGGATAGAACCTATTTTTGCCATCTCTTCTAGTCCAGATATAAGAGCTAACAAAGGATGAATGTAGTATCTACCCTCAAGGTCTTTACCGTAAATCCTTTTTTCAACTACAAAACTATCTATATGTAATTCTTTAGTTAAATCTTGCAACCGACTTTCACCAACTATCCATTTTTCATTGTTAACATTGATATACACATAATTGGCGTTTGGATTGACTGCGACCATTTCATCGGTAATAACTGTAAAAGGCATTGTAGTCCAGACTATCAAAAATGCATCTTCATCAGATAATTTAACTTTATAATAGAATGATGGATCTTCGACAATTTCATATTCTTGATTAACTTCTGCATTGCTTAGAGAAGTCTGACATGAAGGACAATATGCAACTACTCTGAACCACTCAGTTAGAATTCCGTTTTCCCAGGCTTTCTTTAAATATTGCCATTCTCTTTCAATGTATTCATCACGAAAAGTCCAATATGCTTTTTGGTAATCAAATGACATGCCTAGCAGCTTATCTGTGTTGGTCCATTTGTGATTATTTCTTTCAATTAATTTTTTACATGATTCTACAATTTTCTCTACTCCTACCTTGTTAATATTATCGGCCTTACTTCCTGTTAATCCTAGTTCCTTTTCAGCTTGCAATTCCACTGGTAAACCTTGCGTATCCCACCCCGCTCTGAATACTATTTTCTTTTTTTGCAAAGTATTAAAGCGATACCAGAGATCTTTAAGTATACGTCCTCTCAAGTGTCCAGCATGTGGTTCACCATTCATTGTCGGTGGACCCTCGATATAACCTACTAAATGCTTACTCTCAAGAAGCTCTTTTTCCAAAAGAGATGCTAAATCTATATCATCCAAATATCGCCGAATTTCGCTTTCTGCCACCTTGGCATCGAATTTACCTTGAAATTCCATTTATATGGAAGCGAATCCTATGACCTGTCTTTATGTTTTTGGATGTATGGATGAATATATGGTTATTCAATAGGAATATATTTTATCAAATATTCGATAAGTTGAACATAATGAAGATCCTAGATATATTAACACCAGGAAAGAATCCGCCTGATGAAATTAATGCAGTAATAGAGATTCCTAAAGGTAGCAATATAAAGTATGAAATTGATGCCGAAAGTGGAGTGGTATTTGTAGACAGAAAACTGTTTACAGCAATGTTTTATCCATGTAATTATGGCTTTATTCCACAAAGTAGAGAAGATGACGGAGACCCAGTAGATGTAATGGTACTTGGAAATGATGCTGTAATGCCTATGTCAGTAATCCGCGCCAATCCTATAGGGGTATTATTAACTGAAGATGAGGAAGGACAGGACTCGAAAGTAATTGCTGTTCCTATCACAAAATTGGATCCAAGCTTTTCAGGCATCACCAATGTCAACAGTATTCCTGAGCATATACGTAATCAAATCAAGCATTTCTTTGAACACTATAAAGAACTTGAAGAAGGAAAATATGTCAAGGTAAAAGGATGGGGAGATAAAGAAATAGCAAAGAAAAGAATTTGTGAGGCGATATATAGATATAGAACTAACAGATAATATGCAAGTGTATATTAAAGGAATTTCTAAACATGGTATATAGCAGGAATCCACATTTCTTTCTTATACACTCTACATCTTATGTAACAAAAATGCAATATGCTTCTAATTGGACAATATTGCAAGTGGTCTTATATTTAATATTGTTACATCCTACTCGCTGTTAAAAAATGTACTACATGTAGACTAGATGTAGCATACATATCTATCATGGTATAATATAACCTACTCAAGTATCTCACTAGACTATGATGATTATAATATATAAAATATCTAGCTAATGTAAAACCTACAATAGAATAGTTTCATGTTGTTTTCAGTTTTTTACTCTAGAAATATTTCATTATGTACATACCCAAGTTCGATATATGTGCTAGAGAGCTTTAAATTGATCACTCCATTTCATATAGCCTCTTATCATGTCTATACTTACACTTGGTTTTCTTATTTTAAAAATTTCTTTAAAGTCGGTTATAGTAATAGCTCTTGGAATAGACTCTGCCTCATGTGCTTTTCCACTTTCAAATAGCTCATTGACAACTCTGAGTTGAGCTGACTGGCATATATCCTTGATGTCGCTTGCACTATATCCTTCTGCGAGCTTGGCTAGTTCTTCAGGCTTCAATGTCCTTTCTTTTTTAAGAGGTGCAGTATATTGATAAAACAAATTAGTTCTTGAAGCATGATCCGGTAGCATAACATAAATCCTCTTTTGAAATCTCCGAAGGAAACCTGATTCTAGACTCCAAGGCTTATTTGTTGCGCCTATAACATAGAGTTGTGACTCCTTTGACTTTACATTAATTCCATCCATTTCTGTCAAGAATTGGTTCTTTACTCTTACCTCTCCTCCAACTTCGCTATTCCTAGTACCTAACAATGAATCAATCTCATCTATGAAAAGCAATATTGGAACATCTTCATTAACATTGAGTTTACGTGCCATGGCAAATAATCTCGAAACATTCTTCTCTGCTTCGCCTAGCCATTTGCTCATCATAGAAGCGGCATCAACGTTTATGAAGTAACCATCAATCTCTGCCGCTGCAGCTGCTGCAAGTAAAGTCTTACCACACCCCGGAGGTCCGTAGAGTAGTATACCTCTTGGCCATCCAAGTGGAAACAAATCTGACCTTTTTGTTGGATACACTATAGACTCCCTTATTGCACGTTTTGCATCTTCTAGACCGATAACCTGATCCCAAGAAACATCTGGCTTTTCTTTCATTACAAGTTCTTCAATGTCATCTTTCAATGCTCCATCAGTACCCTCTTGCCTTGAATTTCCAAATCGATCTGGTGCGTTACTATTGCCACCCATTATTTGGCGATTTTTGGGAGACTCATTGACAACTGGCCCTACTTCATCTATACCACGTGACATTTGTAGTGCTTTAATTCTATTTTGATATGCACTTGCTCTCTCCATGTAGACCTTATTTAATTTATAGTCTGGATAAATCTGAACTAATTTAACAAGTGCCTCAATAGCATGTTGATATGATTGAACAGCCATGCCCATGGACCCTTGGGAATCTAATCTGATTGCCTCCGCAGCATATTTACTAGCAGTATTTTCTAATTCCTGTGGAGCGAGACTCATAATATTTTACCGTATAAATCAGAATTGGAACTAGGTTTGAATTACTATGGTGTAAATCTATATTGCGTAACAAACAAAATAATTTGCACTAAATGTCAACATCAAGCCATGATTTTACATCTGCATCAATCAGTTGTCAGTCTTTAAGTTTAGACTTGCTTTTAGGAATTGAAGTATCATAGCTCATGTACTTCTATTCCATAGTGACCTTTAAATTTCTATTTCGGTTTATGCAATGCATTCATTCATACCTATGTATAGCAACGTATGTTACGTGAACATGATAACATTAAGTATACGATGTTAGGCAAAGTACTATTACTATGCAGAACCATATGCTTTATAATTTTTGATATGAATATAGAACAAAATTAGAATTTAGAATTTATTTATATTGTGTATGTTGGTTATAATGGATATCCATATCATCCCTCTGGCTGGATATAGACTCAAGAGCTGTTAAAATTGGAAATTCTTGTTTGATTTTTTGTTCTACAAAAATCAACACTTCATTTATGATATGCAATGCCTTCTCATTTGCAGCTTCAAAGTTTATTACATAGCTTCCAACTTGGCCTGCGTCTATGAGAATTCCTCCTAGTAATTCTGAAATTTCCCCGACTTCGCCTTCTGATTCAGGAATGTAAGGGATTAGAGAAGATCGAATATTCTTTACAACCGCAATTATGGGACTTAAAAGAGATACTAAATCTACGATACTCGATATTGTATTCAATTGGATTTTTAAATTCTCAAAGACAATTTTTGATAGAACCACTGTCTTAGATATCTTTCTTATCTGCATTAAGTCAGATAAATATACTCTTGCATGTTCAGAATTATTTTCTTTGACCAAAGACATTGCATTTCGAAATATCTCATAATCATTTGATTTTAAATCGTTCGCAATAATCTCAAGCTTAGAGATCTGAAAATCTATTCGTTTTAGAACTGCATCAACTCTTGGCTTTAAAGGGATCCGATGCTTTATTGAACTATCGTACTTACTTTCGTCTTCTAGTAACGGCTCTGGGTTTATCCATTTTGATTTAAATTGCATATTATGTGCTACATCTATTTATACAATACACTTAATACTTCATATGTACCAAATCATTTTGTAACCACAGTAACATTGGTTTATAGTAACAGCTTAGTATTTTTTTGAACATTGGCTCAATCTATTTAACTATCAACTTTACCTTTTATGGAAATCACTGTTGATACTTTCTATGCATCAAAGATACAATAATACTGAACTTGTCATGAGTCTAGAAGAATTCGGTCTATCAAAATACGAGGCAAAAGCATACCTTACAATGATTGGCAAAGGTTCACTTTCCGCTAGTGAAATAGCATATTATTCAAATTTGCCCCGTACAAAGGTATATCCTACGCTGAAGAAACTAGAGAAGAAAAAGTTGTCTGTGATTTCGCAGCAAAAACCAGTCATTTGTAGTCCCATCTCTCCTGAAGAAGCATTCGGTGAAATAGTTGAACTTCATGAACGAAGATTAAAGAACATGAAAAAGATTGTGGAAATCTTACAGAGAATAAATAACGAAGCACAAAGCCCTGCCGGTTCTGAAGAAAAAAGATACTTCATACTTGATCCTACCTCTGCATTAGAAAGAGTCGCTAACCTTATTGCTAGTTCCAGATCTTCGGTAAATGCTATTCTTGATGTATGGGGTATAAGATTAATTTCCCAGTGCAAACTATCACTCTTGAGAGCAATTAATAGTGGAATAAAAATAAGGCTTGTGATAGCAAATCAATGTATTGGAAATGAGAGTCTTTTTTCATTACCTGAAGGTATTAATTTTAAAGTTGGAGAAGTTTCATCAAATATGATAATTATCGACTCCAATAATATGATATCAATTGATGGTAGCAATGGTAAGGCAGCTATATTTATGTCAATGGATATTTTTGGATTATCACAGATGAAAATTTTTGATGAGAAATGGAATAGTGCGCTAGATATAAGCCATTCAATTACTACCAAGCCAGAGATTATGTTAAAGGCCGCCCAATTAACAAAGACTATTGAAGACGGATTATATTCCTATCTATTTGCATATGCAATTAATCCAAGTGTCGAATCTGCTGGACCACTAATAAAATCAATGGAAAGATTGGGCATAAAGATATCAGATACTGATGTCCATACAATACTAAACATTATCGATATTGCATTGAGAATGCATTATTCAGGTTATTTAAAACATGACAAAAGCAACAACATAATTGTTATTCAATCAAAAATTGAAAACAAACATGTCTTGCCATTGGCAGTTTTGCTAACTTCATATTTTAAATATATAGGTAATGAATCAAAGATAATGCAGAATTTCAAGCAAGCAAGTGCTGAAATTATTCATATTAAATTATCAAAACCTATTATTTGATTAGATCAAATTGCCTAATTGCTTTAGGTAACGATTCTATCAAATCACTCGCAACCATATGCAGACCAATTCTATTATAGACAATATTCCCCGCAACTCCATTGAAATATACACCTAGAATAGAAGCATCAAAAGGCTTCAATTTGGTTAGGAAACCTGCTGTCAAACCGGACAAGACATCTCCAGTTCCTCCAACTGTCATTGCACAGTTATGTATTTTATTTATGGCCACATGCTCGCCATCAGAGATTATATCTACAGATCCTTTGAGAAGTATAGTAATATCATACTGTTTTGCAAGTCTGTGCACATTTGAAATCCGTTCCTTTTCTGTTGTTATACCACTAAGGTTCTCTTCTGAAAAAATTCGTTTGTATTCTCCTATATGTGGTGTAATAATAGTATCAGTTCCAGAAATTTCTTTTAAGACCTGGGGGATAAGAGCTGAAGCATCCAAGAGTAATTTTGTACCATTACTTTTAAGTTGCCTTATAAGTGTAAGTAATGCTTCTGACTTCGCTATACTCATACCCATTCCTACAGCGGCGCTATCAGCTTTCTTAGGGATCATTCTTATTAACCTGTTAACCGATCCTACTGTCAGTTTATCATCAGGTAGAGGTAAGGCTATAATATTTGGAGAAAAACATCTGACAGCTAGAATAATTGATCTTGGTACTGCAGTATACACAAGGTCAGTGCCTGACCTTATAGCTGCCATTGAAGCAAGTATTGGTGCACCATGGTATTTTCTACTTCCTCCAGCAATAAGGACTATACCATTATCGCCTTTTTTTGAAGATCTCAGACGTGGTATAACAAGTTTTTTTATAAGAGTAGAAGTTACCGTTACTTTTTTCGCCAAATGCATATTGTAGCAGCCTTACCAGCAAATAACTAATATACATGTATATCCTAATTGTTTGCCATGTGCATTTGTATAATAATGCTCCACTTATTTTCTGAGAAATAAGTAGTACATATTGGAAATTATTGATCTTTAAGACGATATTAATATATGATGCTACCTAGATTTTGTATTTGCAAATAGTGGAGTATCTCAAGGAAAGCAACATAAAGAGATACCAAATTATCTCATTAATCTTAAAATTATGGCTAGTTTGGTTCAGAATTATTTGTACTCTAACCGCAACTGCTTGCAGCAAATTTATGATTCTTCATTCCCACTAGTAATTCCTACTCATTAGAACCTCATTTATCGGATCTAAATTTTAGGTACAATTATTGGCTATGCGTAATTATTTTACCAACTAATCCTTGATTGTAATATTAATAAAAATCCACTTTCTGATTCTCAGGCCAAAGATAGCATATACACAGTATGAATTAACCTATATCCATTATATGCTGTGTTTATGACTAGTACAATACTGTTTATATACAAATATGAATAAATGGAGATTGTTATTTTAGTAAATCTATTGAAATGTCTTGATACAGACCATTAGGTAAAATCCGTCTGATCGATATTGGCAAAGCTTTAAGATCAAGTTCCGCTACTGCCAAGGTGATAGAATCTCTGATATCATTTGGAACTCTAATCAATGATGGAGCTCCTAAAGATAGCTGTAAGGATCTTGCACCACTAATTCTAGCTCGCTCAAATCTTGTAAGTCTAGGCGGTCCTATCAAGACTCTGTTTTCAGAAGTAATTTCCTTGAGCTCAAATTCGACTTCATTATATGTAACTACCTCGTCTTCTGGACGATTTGATTTCTTGATAGTTTGGTCAATTTGTAATTCCGCGTTTATGTCCAGATCATCGGAAATCTGTTCGGTCTCCAAATGTTTCTTCATTTTTTTGCTGGAGGAAGATCGTTTCGACTTAGATTCCACTTTCTTGGCTGTCTTTTCTTTAACAGAAGAGGACGTTTTTGAGATATGTTTTCCATTCGAAGAATGCTTTACTACCAAAGAATACTGCAAAAGATAATAGATATATAATTAAACGTTACGAATTGCTCCTTCAGAGAAATAAATGTTTTCATATAAAGAATGGTTCTTTATACTAAGACAATGGTATGAGTAGTTCACATTCTGTTTCAAGACTTCCTATGATCCTAGAGATATTAAATAGAGGATCGGCTCAATGCGAAATAATACGCCATTTATCTCCACTAACCGTGGGAACAATTTTAAAAGGTCTGCCATTGCAGGACAGAGTGCATAAATTTGCGGATATATTAGTCTATATCGAGACAGGACTAATCATAGGAGCTGAAAAACAGAAAACCCAGTTTAAGCGTGGCGATATAGCTTATATGACATATAATGGCTCGATATGTATTTTTATCAAAGATTCGTCATACAGACCTATGAATCCTATAGGAATAGTTAAATCGAATCTAGAAGTGATAGAATCTACACAGACAGGTGACATAATGATTCTAAAAAATCAGGCTTAATCGTATTAGCAGTATATATAGTATCGTCAAAAACTGATGATATGAAATATCTTGATGTGAATCAAGATAAGGTAATTGACACACTAAAAATTGCTGATTGGCGAATACAGAAAAATGCTATTAACATAATTGGCTTACTTATTCAAGCTTTAATATTGCATTTCCGATATTATGTATGTTAAATTCATAGTTTTTCCAATTTGTAGACCCTATGTCCACTGTAACCACCTACATTTTTTATGATCCCTTTTGCCTCAAGCGATTTGAGAAAAGCACTAGCAACAGAAATTTTTACACCTGCGGTCCTTGCAAAGCTTTGTGCCATGATTGCCTTCATGCCCTCCAGCACTTTTAATCCCTGTGATTCTTCCACAAAAACTGATAGTTTCTGTTTCTGCTGTGGTTTTGAGCTAGTCTTCTTAGAATCCTCTTTTTTTACTATTTTGACATCACCAGATTGATTGTTAGCACTAGATTTTTCTGTTGATCCTACGGGTTTTTTCTTTACGCCTCCCATAACACGAACATGGGGTAAATGCATTTATAAGTTATATCTTTCGATATAGGAAAGAGATAGCGTATCCAGCATAAGAAGTAGTTTTGACATATGAATACACGGGTAATATGAGGCACATAAAGTATGCAATGGATAGGATATATCCATATAATACTGCTGTATATACGATGATACTTTCTGCACTTGTTGGCTTGATATGTATATAATAAATTGATGATTCAGAAATTCAAAAGGTTCAGAGAATATAGCTGTTAACTGCACTCATTTCTAAATATTGTGGTATTTTCAAAAGGAAGATCTTTAGATTCGTCAAAATGATTGTAATAAAGAGTACTACTTGAAATAATGCTTAAGGGTAATATATCTTTGAAGTCATCATTGAACTTTTCTCTTATTGTAGGGACATTTGAACAGATGGAGCAAACATCAAGTAGACTTGCTCTTACTGATTATCTTGTATCTCTATTGAAAAGAACTCCATCCGACATTATTGACAAAGTAATCTATCTTATTCAGGGCAAAATCTATCCTGATTACCAGGGAGTAGAACTAGGTATGGCAGGAAAAATGGCTATGCGTGCACTTGCTCAATCTGCTGGATTGGATGTTGGAGTCATAAAAGAAGCCTATCGGAAAACTGGCGACCTAGGTGATGCTGCTAAAGAGGTAATGAAATCAAAGAATCAAACCACTCTATTTGAGGATAAGATGACTGTTGAAAGAGTATATTTAACGTTAGATAAGATTGCAAGGACTAGTGGTTCTGGATCACAGGAAGTTAAGGTACGGCTTGTGAGCAGTCTCTTAAACAATTCTACTCCAAGCGAGAGCAGGTATATAATGAAGTTTGTAATGGGAACACTTCGGCTCGGCATCGCAGATTATACTGTAATGGACGCATTAGCGCTAGCATTTACAGGTAATAAGTCAAATAGGACTATACTTGAAAACGCTTACAATGTTTCAAGTGATCTTGGAACAGTTGCTAAATTACTAGCTACAAAAGGTGTCGAATCTGTAAGATCAGTTCAAATAAGTTTGTTTAAGCCAATCAGACCCATGCTGGCAGAACGTGTAACTACATCTGAAGAGGCATTAGAAAGAATGGGTAGTAAAGCCGCAGCAGAATATAAACTCGATGGCGAAAGAATACAGATTCATAAAAGAAAAGAAAGGATAGAGCTCTTTTCTAGGAGACTTGAAAAAATCACAGATCATTATCCCGACGTGGCAGAGGCAATACTATCGATTACTGCAGACGAAGCAATATTAGAAGGGGAAGTTGTTGCTGTTAACCCCCATACGGATGAATTTCTTCCTTTTCAAGAACTAATGCATCGTCGAAGAAAATATGGCATAAAACAAGCAATGGAAAGTTATCCTGTAATTATGAATTTTTTTGATATATTATACATGAATGGAGATAATAAAACTGCGCTAACTTATCTTCAGCGTCGCAAAGTACTTGAAAAAATAATGCAAGGATTGAGAAACGAAAAGATTAGACTAGTTCCACAGACTATTGTCACAAATTCAGAGCAATTAGAGAAGTTTACGGCATCTGCAATTGAGAGTGGTTGTGAAGGAATAATGGTAAAGCAGCTCACAAGTATATACAGAGCGGGAGCCAGAGAATTTGCCTGGGTGAAGCTAAAACGTGAATACCGAAGCGATCTCGCAGATACATTGGATTTGGTTATAGTTGGTGCACTCTACGGCAGAGGCCGTAGAGTAGGCAAGTACGGTGCACTTTTACTTGCAGCGTATGATTCTAAATGTGACATTTTTAGAAGTACATGCAAAGTTGGAACTGGTTTTACTGATCAACTGCTTGAACAATTTTACAATAATTTGGAAAGTCATCTGATTACACACAGACATGCAAGAGTGGACACAGGAATGAAAATGGATGTATGGTTTGAACCAAAGATTGTAATTGAAGTCTCAGGATCTGAGATAACTTTAAGTCCTTCCCATACAGCCGCCATGAACTCAATAAGACAAGGATATGGACTAGCCCTTAGGTTTCCAAAATTTACTGGTAAAATAAGATATGATAAGAAACCAGAAGATGCTACTGATGTTAATGAATTAATATCACTTTACAAAAAACAAATGAGAGCCATAAAAACTAGCTGAAAAAGGGATATGTTTAATATATATATATTAAATAAATGCTTCAGCGTTCTGAATCATAATTGAATCGACAAAAGAATAAATTGTCATATATTCTTACTACGATTGAATTTTTTAGTTTAAATCCATTCCATTATTGGTTTAACGCTTATTATCAGTTTAAAACTTGTCAGTATATCTTTACATCTATTTCTAATAGTGACCTCCGTGACACCTGCTAGACTTGATACGTCTATTTGCAAAAGATTGACCCCAAGCAAAACTGCAGCTAAGTATATGTATGCCGCAGCTAGCCCATTCGGAGCCTTACCGTCTGCAAGCATATGATTATCGGTTTTATGAGCTATATCGATTGCTAATCTCTCAACTTTCATATCAATTTTTGCTATGTTTGCAAGTTTGGCAATATACTGATCGATTGCAAGTGTTGCCGGAATTGTCTTGGATTGTATAGTAGAGGGAGATGATGGTGCTGATGACTCCAATTGCGATATTACATGGGGAGACGAGGACGATGTTACCATATGCTCTGTGAAGACACCCATTTCCATAACCATCATCCTATAATACTTCGATGCAAGTTTTAAGCTAGACTTATCTTGTTCACCTATGCCGGTTGCTTTAACAATTTCCTCTAACGATCGTACTATTGAGCATCTTTTGCAGGCTAGGTAAATTGTTGCTGCTGCCATACAAATAACAGATTTTCCTTTTGCCTCACTTTTATTCTCAAAATTTCGATAAAGCATAGCTGCTGTTTCTACTAATGTCTTTGGAAGTGACATTGCGGAAGAAATTTCGTTAATTCTGGATAAAACATTTGAGAGTCTCCTTTCTTTTGGGGATGCAACTCTTATTCTTGAATGCCATTTACGCATATTATTCATCTGCTCTATCATTTCGTAATCAATTAATTTACCACTATAGTCTTTTGAACCAAGAGCAATTTCCGTTCTCAGGCCATAATCATGTAGTGATAGGCTTGTAAATCCGCTGGCACGGGTATTTTTTGTCTTTTCTTCAAAGTCGGTTGAATGTGATTCCGGACCGTAATCATCAACCTGATCCATCACTACACATCCGCACTTTTCACAAATGTATTCGCCTTTGCTATAGTCATGAATAACATGTGATTTACATTCAGGACACTGTGTATAATATTCTGTGGATTTCATTTTAGAGTCCCTCTTGTCGCTCTGTCATGTCCAAAGTGTTTACCTTGTCGGCTATGCATATATCTGGAAGTTTGTCGGCTATATTGTATTCCTCCTCTGAAGACCTTGATGCCAATTATTTTATTTATTCTGTCGATCATTGGCACTACTGACGCATAAGGAGCAGTAACGGGTCCAATTACTTCAATTACTTTGCCGATACGTTTTCCTTTTGTGTCAATGATCAGTTCCCCGCTTCTTGGTTCTTTACCTATAGCTGTAAGTTTTACT
>Ga0173481_10000088_pt1 | contig 15042 bp, 14 predicted proteins | sample NitcycUS073202C2_FD_136667 | JGI IMG/M metagenome (GOLD analysis project Ga0173481, IMG submission 136667) | Soil microbial communities from Arlington Agricultural Research Station in Wisconsin, USA - Nitrogen cycling UWRJ-S073-202C-2 (version... ... | reverse complement strand
CTCTCCACGTGACCAACGCCGGCGATCATCGCGAGCGGCGCCTCACGGATCGCCTCGGGATCCACGGTGATCACCGGCTCGACCCCCGCACGTACGAGCGCGGACGACAACGATCGCAGGTTTCCCGCACCGTAGTCGGCGATCGCGACCCTCATCTCGCGACCGCGACCCTGCGTGAGGACGGCCTCAGAGGCCCTTTCTCGTCAAGGGAGGCGAGCGCCGAGATTGTGTCGATCGTTCCACAGCCGTCCGGGCCAGTGAATCCGGCCGTACGAGGCGGCGGATGTTGCAAGGCGCACCCCCCCATCCCGGCTCGCCCGCACGACGAGACGCCTATCGATGCGGGATCGAGGCATGTGGATCGACTGGCGCGAAGTCGGCGCTGTTTGAGCTTGACAAGATTCGGTCTCTGAGGCCGCTCTCCCGCCCAGCCGCTCACGCCGCCCCCTTCGTCGACCGGATGCCGGCGGCGCCTGGCGCGACTGCTTGCCGGAGCGCTTGGCCGAGCGACTTGTAGGCGGCCTCGGCGACGTGATGATCGTCGGCCCCGACCGAGTCCAGGTGGATCGTGCAGCCCGCCTCGATCGTGAAGCGCTCGAGCGCATGCCGAAGGAGCGAGACCGCCAGCGCCCCGACACGGTCGCTCCCGAATGCGAGCGAGATCTCGGCGTGCGGCCGCCTGACGAGGTCGACGGCCGCCGTTGCCCGCGCCTCGTCCATCGGCACGACCGCCGAGCCATAGCGCGCGACGGCCTCCCGTGAACCGAGCGCCTGGGCGAGCGCCGCGCCGAGCACGGCGTGGACGTCCTCGACGGTGTGGTGCTCGTCGACGCCGAGATCGCCGCCGGCGAGCAGCTCGAGGTCGAAGCCCGCGTGGAAGGCCCATAGCGTCAGCAGGTGGTCGAGAAACCCGATCCCCGTCTCGACTCGCGCGCGCCCCTGCCCGTCGAGCGACAGCGTGAGCCGGATCGCAGTCTCGGTCGTGGTGCGGATGATCGTCGCGTCCCGCCCGACCGGGGGGCCCGGATCGGCCCCGAGTGCACGGAGCAGCACGTCGTTCTCCGACGGACGGCGGATCGAGACCCGGATTCCGCGGGGGAACGACCGGACGACGATGCCCTCCGCCTCGAGCCGCTCCGCCAGGGGCTCCTCGGTCGGTACGAAGAGGAAGTTCGTCGCGGTCGGAGCGACCTCGTAGCCCGCCGACACGAGGGATGCCCGCATCCGCTCGCGCTCCGCGATCGTCGCCTCCACATCGCCGAGCCGGGGATCGCGGAGGGCCGCCGCAGCGATCGCGGCCGCCGGGCCGGCGATCGGTGCGGGGGCGCGCCGCTCCGTCAGCAGCGCCGCCGTCTCGGGATGCGCCAGGGCGTAGCCGACGCGGAGCGCTGCGAAACCGAAGGCCTTCGACATCGTCCGGACGACGACGAGGTTCTCGAGCTCGTCGACCCACGGCGCGCACGACCGCGCGCCGTACTCGACGTACGCCTCGTCCACGACGACCGTCGTCTGCGGCTCGCGCCGTGCGAGCTCGACGATCTCGTCGGGGCCGACCCAGTCGCCGACGGGGTTGTTCGGGTTGCAGACCCAGCGGAGCTCCGCCTCGTCGCCGAGGTCGACGACTGTTCCGCCGTGCAGCCTGGTCGCGATGCCGTACAGCGCGTATGTCGGCGTATCGACCGCCGCACGCACGCCCGGCCCGAGAAACGTCTGCGCAACAAGCAGGATGAGATCGTCCGCACCGGCGCCCACGACGACGTTGTCCGCCGACAACCCGACGTACGCCGCCGCCGCCTCACGGAGCTCGCGGTACGTCCCGTCCGGGTACTGCTCGAGCCGCGACATGCTGCGGGCGAGCGGCACCTGTGGCACCCCCGGCAGCGGTGGCGTGTTCTGGTCGAACTTGAGCACCGCCTCGGGCCTGATCCCGTGGCGCGCCGCGACGTCCTCGACGCTCGCGGCCCACGCGTAGGGCGCGAAGCCATCGCCGACCTGCTGTACGCGCAGGCGCGCAGCGCTCATGCCGGCACCGCCTCCCCGTGGAGCGGCAGCCCCTCGATGCGCGCAAGCGGGCCGACGACCGCGGCCGCGCGGCGCGCGCCCTCGACCGACGCCGTCACGATCTGAATGGGCTTCAGGAACGCTTCGAGCCCGAGCCCGCCGGTCGACCGCGCGAGCCCACCGGTGGGCAGCACGTGGGTGGCGCCCGCCGCATAGTCGCCCACGACGGACGAGCACCCGACGAACACCGACCCGGCGTTCCGGATGCGCGGCAGCAGCGCGTCCGGGTCGGCGACGTGCAGCTCGAGATGCTCGGGCGCGTATTCCTCGGACCGTGCGACCGCGTCGTCCAGGGTCTCGGTCCGCTCGACGCGCACGTTACCGCGGCCCGCCACGAGAGCCTCGACCGAAGCCGCGAGACGGGGGTCGTCCGTGAGGAGGAGCGCGTCGCTGTCGGATCCGTGCTCCGCCTGTGCGAGCAGGTCGGCGACGACCTGCTCCGGCGACGCCGTGCCGTCTGCGACGACGACGACCTCGCTCGGGCCGGCCGGGAGGTCGATCCGGACGCGGCTCGAGACGAGCAGCTTCGCCGCGGCCACGTATGCGTTCCCGGGCCCGACGATCGCGTCGACACGGGCGACCGTCTCGGTTCCGTATGCGAGCGCCGCGACCGCCTGGGCGCCGCCGATCGCGTAGACCTCGGCGATCCCGAGCTCGCGCGCGGCGACGAGGATCGCGTCGGCCGGGCTCGGAGTCACGACGGCGACCCGGCTCACGCCGGCTACCCGGGCGGGAACGGCCGCCATGACGAGCGACGACGGGAGCGGCGCGCGCCCGCTCGGGACGCAGACGCCGACCGCGTCGAGCGGCAGCCAGCGACGCTCCGAGACGATGCCTGGCGCCGCCTCGACCGACGTGTCGCGCGGGCGCTGTGCCTCGCTGAAGCGACGGACGGCGTCGATCATCGCCCGGAGCGCCTCGAGCACGTCGTCCTCGACGGAGGCGGCGGCGATGCGATCCTCGGATACGCGCAGGCCGTGCGGTCGCGGCCCGTCGAAGCGCGTGGTCCACTCGAGCAGTGCAGCGTCCCCGCGATCGCGGACGTCCGCAACGATCGGCATCACCGTCTCGAGCGCGCCGTCGAGCGACCTCACGCGACGAGCCTCTCGATCGGCAGCACGAGGATCGACGTCGCGCCCGCCTCGCGAAGCACCGGGAGGAGCTCCCAGATCTCGTCGACCTCGACGGCCGCATGCACGGCGATCTCGCCTTCGTCGGCGAGCTGGAGCACCGACGGTGCGCCCATGCCCGGGAGGACCGAGCGTATCGCCGGAAGATCGTCGACGTGCGCGTTCATCATCACGTAGCGCCGGCGGCGGCCGGCGACGACCCCCGAGAGCATCAGCTCGAGCCGGTTCACCACGTCGCGCCGCTCCTCGACCGCGGCGCGCCCGCCGACGAGGACCGCCTCCGACGAGAGAAGCTTCCCGATCGGGCGCAGCCCGTTGGCGCTCATCGTCGAGCCGGTCGAAACGAGGTCGACGATCGCGTCCGCGAGCCCGAGACGCGGCGTCGCCTCGACCGATCCGGACACCGCGATCAGCTCGCATTCCACTCCATGCTCGGCCAGCAGGCGGCGCGTCGAGACCGGATAGGCGGTCGCCACGCGCAACCCGTGGAGCTCGGCGAGCTCCTGCTGTGGGCCGTCGGTGGGCACGGCCGCCTCCAGCGTGCACCGCGCGAACCCCAATGCGGCGAGGGTGACGACGTCCGCGTCGGCTTCGGCGACGAGGTTCGCGCCGGTGATCCCGAGGTCGACGACGCCGTCCTGGGCGTACTCCGGGATATCGCTCGGTCGGACGAGCAGGAGATCGACGGGCGCGTTCGCACAGGGGACGACGAGCGACCGCTCGGTCACCTCGAACGAGAGGCCGGCGTCGGAGCAGAGCCGTAGCGCCGGCTCCGCCATCCGCCCCTTGGCAGGCACGGCGAGCGTCAACCGGCCATTCAGGCCTGCACGGGTGAACGTCGCGGTCACGAGCGCCCCCGGCGGCGTCGCGTGCGCTCGAGCGCGAGGCGGTAGCCGCCTGTGCCGTGGCGGAGCCACTGGGCCACGCGGGTCACCGTGGCCGTCGACGTGGGAACCCGCTGTGCGATCTCGACGTAGGGCACGCCCTGCTCGAGCAGCAGGACCGTCTGCCAGCGATGCGCGAGAGCCTCGAGCTCCGGGAGCGTGCAGAGGTCACGCAGGAACCGCGTGACCTCGTCTCGGGTGCGCAAGGTCGTCACGGCGTCCGCGAGCTCGGACAGGCCGGGCACCGACTCGACGTCCTGTGCGGCGGCGGTCACCCGGTCGGAGCTTCTTCGCGCCATTCGTACATGCTACCATGCTAGTGTGCTAACACGCAAACAACTGGAGATCATTCCGGCCATCGACGTCCTCGGCGGGCGCGTCGTCCGACTCTCCGGTGGGAGGCGCGAGGCGGTGACGCTGGAGGGCGGCGACCCGGTCGAGCTCGCGCAGCGTCTGGCGTCCCAGGGCGCGACGCGGCTCCACCTCGTCGACCTCGACGGCGCCTTCACCGGCGCTCCGTCGCTCGAGCTGCTCACGGCCGTCGCTCGCGCAGGCGAGCTCCCCCTCCAGGTCGGTGGCGGCTACCGCACGCTGGAAGCGCTCGAAGCGGCACTCGCGGCGGGCGCCGACCGCGTGATGGTCGGCACCGCTGCGCTCTCCCCGCCGTTCCTCGCGCGCGCGGCGGCCTCGTTGGGGACGGCGCTCGTCGTGGCCGTCGACGTCCAGGACGGGAGGGTCGCAGTCGAGGGCTGGACGCGCGCGTCCGACCTGACGGCTCCCGAGCTCGCCCGACGCTGCGCGGAAGCCGGTGTCGCGCGGCTGCTGGTGACGGCGACGTCGCGCGACGGCTCCCTGGCGGGCCCGGATCTCGACCTCCTCGCCCAGGTGTTGCCCGTCGGCCTTCCCGTGATCGCGGCGGGTGGAATCGCCTCGACAGCGGATCTCGTCGCGCTGCAGGAGCTCGGCTGCGAGGCAGCGGTCACCGGGAGCGCGCTCCTGGCGGGCCGCTTCACACTTGCCGAGGCGCGCGCGGCGCTCGCCTCGCGCTAGCCACGTCCCGGGATCGGAGGATCGGCGGCCAGTGTCTTCTGGAGGCCGCGGACGAGCTCCGCGCGCTCCGCATCGGAGAGCCGCGCGCCGGCGTGCAGAGGCTTGTACTGGAGCGGCGGCATCGACCCGTCCCGGACCGCCTCGACGACCTCGTCCGTTTCGCCCTGCGGCCTGTCCCACTCCGAGAAGTTCAGGTGCTCGCGACCGCCCTCGACGTCGCTGTACACGAGCCACGAGACCGGCGCGACGTTCGTGTACCACTTCCAGTCGGTCAGGTTCGAGTGGCAGTCGAAGCAGGCGCCGGCGGCGAGCTCCCGCGTACGTGACGAATCCCAGCGCACCTCTCGCGTGACCGGCGGATTCGTGTGGTCGCGGCCGTAGGGCACGGCCTGCGCAGCGACGAACAGTGCCACGACGAGCACCACGGCGCCGATCAGCCACTTCCGCACGTCTCGAGAATCGAGGGTGTCCGTCGCGTCGGCATCCGGAGCTCGACCGATCGTGCTGGTGGTGAACTACGGAGCGGTGCGCCGAGGTCAGCGCTCGTTGGCGCAAACGCGGTCGTCGCCGCCGACGAGCCGGTCGAAGAGCGCGTTGTAGACGTCGTCCTGCGCGGGGTCGTACCGGCCGAGCGGCGCACCCTCCCACTGCACGTCGGGCGTCACGCCCGGCCCCATGACCGTCACCCGGTGCAGGTCGCCGACCGCAGGCCCTCGTGGTGCGCTGTCCGGGTAGCCAGGCGGCGGCACTTGGGGCACGAAGCTGTAACAGAAGGCGCCGTTGCGTAGGTGCAGGACCTTGCCCGCATCGTGTTTCCAGCCGGCCCCGTAGACCGAATTGCGCGTATCGATGTAGACGTAGCGGCCATAGGCGTCGACCTTGCCGGCCGTCGGAGTCCGGGTCCCGAAGACCGGCGCGCCCGAGTAGGTCAGTCGCCCGAAAAGGCCCTGCCACTGACCGCCGTACGTCCAGTTCGGCGACACCTCGAGCACCGCGAGCGGGCCGGACCAGTGCGACAGGTGGAACTCCATCACTGCCTGACCCGGTTTCCATGGGTCGAAGCCGCGCATGGGCAGCAGCCGCTGCCATGCCTGCACCGCCCAATGTGTCCCGTCGGGCGCCGTGCACGCGACGACGAGGAACGGCACTGCCGGCCCGGTGTACGGGCCGCACCGATTCGCGAAGCGGGCCCAGATCGCCTTGCCGCGCGATTTCCAGCCGCCGCTGTAGTCACGCCGGAAGGACGTCTGCGGCAGTTGCGCTCCCGGAGCGAGAGCGTTGATCGCGCCCCAGGCGAGCAGGTGCCGTCGCTTCCCGTTTGCGGTGTACGAGAGGAGCGCGGTGCCGTTGTCGACCTGGAGCGTCAGGGCCGTGGCATCGACGGCGAAGATCTCCGAGGCCCCGGCCGGCGCAGCCAGCGTCAGCGCCACCACGACGACGACGAGCAACCTCAAGGCGGCGCGTAGCCTACCGCGGTTCCCCGACGTCTCGCGTCCGCGCGCGTGCGAATCTCGGCACGAAGTCGGCACATCCCTGTGAGGAAATGACCGCTAGCGTGACATCAGGGACACCGGGGTGCCCCTGGGGGCGGTTGGGGGCGCGTTTCGCGAAGGACGGGCCGTTGGCCTGCGAGGACCGGCTAGGACGGCGCGCTCGCAGACGCGGACGGTGACTCCTCCTCCCGGCCCGCGGCTCGCCGGCCCGCGTACCTTCTCGTCGTGGAGATCCAGTTCTGCGACGACCGAGGTGCGGCCGGGTTCTCGTGGATCGCCGACGAACCTGCGACGCGGACGTCCCACGCGCTCGCCTCCGGCGGAGGCGTCTGGCTCGTCGACCCCGTCCGCCATGAGCCGGCGCTCGCCCGCACCCGCGAGCTCGGGGAGCCGCGTGCCGTCATCCAGCTGCTCGACCGGCACAACCGCGACTGCGCGGCTGTTGCGGCCGAGCTCGGCGTCGCCCACCTCGTCGTTCCCGACGCTGTGGCGGACAGCCCCTTCGAGCTCGTGACGGTGAGGCGCACCAAGCGCTGGCGCGAGACGGCGCTCTGGTGGCCGGCGACGCGCACCCTCGTCGTCGCCGAGGCGATCGGGACGAACCGCTTCTTCGCCGCTCCGGGCGAGCCGGCTGGGGTCCACCTGCTGCTTCGCCTCTCCCCGCCTCGCGACGCGCTCGGAGACTTCGCGCCCGATCACCTCCTCGTCGGGCACGGACGAGGCGTGCACGGCCCGGCGGCGAGGGAGGCGCTCCGACGCGCGCTCGACCGCTCCCGCAAGGAGCTCCCACGCTTGCTCGCGCGTGTCCCGGGGCTCGCCGTCGACGCGGTGCGCCGACGGACGTAGCGCTCAGGCGCCGAGCGCCGCCGGACGCAGCAGCCGCACCGGGCGGCGGAGGCCCGCGTCGCGCGCAGGCGGGTTGAGCGGCTCCGCGAGCGGCGCGGCGTCGAACGAGCGACGCACCTGCTCCTCGGGCGGCGCTCCGTAGGTCGTCGTCCGCTGTCGCGGCAGCCGGCCAGCCGAGCGGATGAGCTCCTCCATCTGCTCGGGCGGCAGCTCCTGCCCCCACTCCGAGCCTGCCGCACGCGAGATCGACTCGTTCATCAGGGTTCCCCCGAGATCGTTGACGCCCGCGGCGAGCGCCTGACGGACACCGTCGGGCCCGAGCTTCACCCAGCTCGCCTGGACGTTCGTGATCGACGGGTGAAGCGCGAGCCGCGCGACCGCATGGAGGAGAAGCGCCTCGCCGAAGGTCGGACCGCGGCGCGCACGGCCCTTCAGGTAGATCGGCGCCTCCATCGGCACGAACGGCAGCGGCACGAGCTCGGTGAATCCGCCCGTGCGCGTCTGCTGCTCGCGGGCGCGCAGGAGGTGCCTCGCCCAGTGCACTGGCCGCTCGACGTGGCCGAACATGATCGTCACATTCGATGAGAGGCCGACGCGGTGCGCCGCGCCGTGCACCTCGAGCCACTGATCGGTCGTCACCTTGTCGGGGCAGATGACCGCGCGTACCTCGTCGTCGAGGATCTCCGCAGCGGTTCCGGGAAGCGAGCCAAGGCCGAGCTCGCGCAGCCGTGCGAGGTATGTCTCGAGGTCGAGACCGAGCGTCGCCGCGCCCTGCCAGACCTCGAGCGCCGAGAACGCGTGCACGTGGATCCGGGGGACGGCTGCCTTGATCGCCGACACGACGCCCGCGTAGTAGTCGCCCGTGAACGAGGGGTGGATCCCGCCCTGGAGGCAGACTTCGGTCGCGCCCCGCTCCCACGCCTCCCGCACGCGCCGGACGATCTCCTCCTCCGGGACGAGATAGGCGGGCCCGCGGAGGTTCGCGGCGAGCTTGCCCTTCGAGAATGCGCAGAAGCCGCAGCGGAAGTAGCAGACGTTCGTGTACTGGACGTTCCGCGTCACCACGTACGTGACCTCGTCGCCGCACGTCTCACGGCGGAGCGCGTCGGCCGCCGCGAACACCCGCTCCCGCTCTCGCCCGCGCGCGGCAAACAGCCGCACGAGCTCGTCTTCCCCGAGCTCGTCGCCGACGAGCCCAACCGGCGCGGCGTCGCGCCCGATGACGAACGGCACGGCGACCGGCTCCCCCGGTGCCCAGCGGTCCTCGCGCGCGAGCCCGTGGGCGTCGGCCGCCCGCCGGATCGCCGGAGCGACCGCCGGATCGGCCCAGCGGTCGAGCTCCATGACGTGCTCTGGGTAGAGCGGCAGCCGCGGTGCGAGCTCGAGGCCCCGGGAGCGGCACGCCTCACGCAGCCGCTCCACCTCGGGCCACGGGGCCTCGGGGTTGACGTGATCCGCCGTCACCGGCGACACCCCGCCCCAGTCGTCGATCCCCGCGTCGAGGAGAAGCGGGAAGTCGTCGTAGGCGAGGTTCGGCGGCGCCTGCACGTGAACATCCGGCCCGAGCACGATCCGCGCGACCGCAATCGACCAGAGGTGCTCCTCCATCGTCGCGTCGGGATGATCGGCCATCCGCGTGCCCGGCTTCGCACGGAAGTTCTGGACGATCACCTCCTGCACGTGCGGGCCGGCCGCCGCTATCGCGCGCAGCGCGTCGAGCCGCTCCTCGCGCGTCTCGCCGATCCCGATCAGGATCCCACTCGTGAACGGGATCGCGAGCTCGCCGGCGAGCCGCATGGTCTCGAGGCGACGGCTGGGAACCTTGTCCGGTGAAGCCCAGTGCGGGCCCCCGCGGGCGGCGAGCCGCTCGGCGGTCGTCTCGAGCATGATCCCCATCGACGCGGCGACGGGCCGCAGTCCCGCGAGCTCCTCGCGGGACATCACGCCCGGGTTCAGGTGCGGCAGGAGCCCCGTCTCGTCGAGCACGCGCGCCGCGCAGCGGGCGAGGTACTCGAGCGTCGTCGCGCAGCCGATTCTCTCGAGCTCCTCTCGCGCGACGCGATAGCGCGCCTCGGGCCGGTCGCCGAGGGTGAACAGCGCCTCCGTGCAGCCCGCCTCGGCGCCGGCCCGCGCGATCGCGAGCACCTCCGCCTCCGTCAGGTACGCACGCTCGCCGCGCCGCGGCGGCCGCGCGAAGGTGCAGTAGCCGCAGACGTCGCGGCAGAGCGTCGTCAAGGGGACGAAGACCTTCGGCGAGTACGTGACGAGCGTGCCGGTGCCGTGTGCGCGCAGGCGGCGGGCCTCGGCCATGAGGTCGTCGAGGGACGTCGAGAGAAGCTCTGGGAGATCTGCCATCGGCGTTGGGTTGTCGCCGGGCGGTCTCCTCGCGCCGGAGCGAAGAGCATACGCGAACCGCGGCGCGGCAGAATCGAGAGGTGGCGACGCTCGCCGAGATCCTCCGGTTGCTCCACGACGCGTCCGAGCGCGCTCGGCCCGCCCGCCTCACGGTCGTCGAGTGGAACCACGCGTCGCGAAGCGCTGCCGCCTTCGACCGGTTCATGGTCGAACGTCACGGCGCCCGGATCGGCGTCGGCTCGGCGGAGCTCGTGCTCACCGGGGAGGCGAGCCCACCGCCCGACGAGACGCGCCGAACCACGACGCTGGCGTTCGACGGACCGACGCGGTGGCGTGAGGAGGCGGCCGGTGTGCAGGCGGGGAAGCGCTACCGCGTGCGCGACGGCGAACGGTGGGTCGCGTGGGACGCCGACTGGGGCGCAGTGACGCACGAGACCGAACAGGAGGGCGGGCCGCCGTCGAGCGAGTACGGGCTGCTCCTCGACCCCGTCGCGGTCGTCGCCGCCTACCACCTCGAGCCGGCCGGAGAGGCTGTCGCCGCAGGACGCGACGCCCACCGCGTCCGCGCGGTCCCGCGAAGCGGATCCGACGTCGCGACCACGGTCGTCTTCAAGCTGGGGCCCGGCGGCGACGAGCTCGACCTCGCGGTCGACGTCGAGCGCGGCGCACTGCTCCGTGCGGAGGCCTTCTCGAGCGGCGAGCCCTTCCGCCGCCTCGAGGTGACCGAGATCGCGTTCGGGCCCATACCGCCGGACACGTTCGCGCCGACACTCCCGCCGGGCGTCGTGCCGTCACGCTGGCAGCGGCCGGAGCGCCTGGCGCTCCACGAGCTGCAGGGTGCGGCGCCCTTCTCGGTCTTCGTACCGGCTCGGGTGCCGGACGGCTGGCGGCTCGTCGAGAGTCTCTTCACTGCGTCGCGGGAGCATCCCGCGGTCGAGGCGGAGGTGTCGCTCGTCTACGCGAGCCCCGACGGCGCCTACGGCGTCAGCATGAGCGAGCGCGCAGCGGACGGCGCGCGTCGCGATTGGCTGGAGTGGTCGCGCGAGGGCGACGTCGAAGTGGCAGACCTCGGCGAGCACGCCGTCCCGCGCCACCACGCGCGGGTCGTCCGGGACGCGACCGCGATCGAGCTCGCCGGCTCCGACCCTGCCTTGCTCGCGAGCCTCGCCCGGGAGCTCGTCCCCGCACCGACCGAGCCGCCGCGGCTCGACGGCTGACGCGCGGCGATTACGCGGTCCGGTAGCCCCAGATCCCGCCGAAGCTCTTCCAGCTGCCCTTGTGCCAGCGCTGGAGGACCATCTGCTCGATCGGGAAGTGGTCGCCCGGCCCGGTCTTGAGCCCGATTCCGGGAAGGAGGAACGGGTTCCCGCTGAAGTTCATGCTGCTCGTCACCTTGACGAGGCCGCTCCGCGTGAGGTTCTTCCCGGCCTTGCGGAGCGCCTCGACCGCCGTCCACGCCGCGGCCATCCCGTAGACGTGGTACACGTCGTCCACGTTCGCGGACGCCGCGTAGCGCTTCATGATCGAGCGGTAGAGCTTCATCGCAGCGTCGTTCTTCCACTTCGGGTCGGTCGGATCCTTGAGGAAGACGATCGAGACCGAGCCCTCGACGACCTTGTTCTTCCCACCTTCCGACGCGAGGAGCATGATGTTCGATGCCGAGGCAACGGCGTTCGTCAACGTCAGCTTCGGCTTCCAGTTCAGCCGGTTGGCGAACACGTAGGCCTGGATCGCATGCTTCGGCGTGGCGAAGATCGCCAACGTGCTCGCGCCCGAGGACCGGAGCTTCGCCATCTGCGACTGGACGTCCGGAGCGGTCGCCTCGAATGGCTCAGCGGCGACGACTCGCGCCTTCGACCGCTGCATGCCCTTCTTCAGCCCGTTCAGCAGATCCTTCCCGTAGTCGTCGTTCTGGAACAAGACGGCGACCTTCGCGCTCCCCTGCGTGCGGGCGAGGTACTTCCCGAGCACCCAGCCCTCCGCCTGATAGCTGGGCTGGAGGCCGATCGTGTAGGGGTACTTCGCCGACTCGCTCCCGAACGCCGTCGCGCCGGACGCGGCGAAGAGCTGCGGCACCTTGTTGGCGTTCAGGTAGTCGCGGATCGCGAGGTTCTGCTCGGTGCCGAGCGTGTTGAACATGGCGAAGACGCCGTCCTGCTCGACGAGCTTGCGCGTTGCGAGCACCGTCTGCTGAGGGTTGTACTGGTCGTCGACGATCGTGTCGGAGATCTTGCGCCCGTTGACGCCGCCCCGAGCGTTGACGTACTTGAAGTACGCGTCCGCCCCGCGCGCCACCGACGCGTAGGCCGAGGCCACGCCCGAGAGCGGCGACGTGGTGCCGAGGAGGATCGAGGTCGAGGTCACGCCCGGGTCGGCCGACGAGCGGGTCGTACCGGCGAACGCGGCGGTCACGCCGATGGCGAGAGTGAGAACGAGCGCCGTCAGCGCGAACGTGAGCTTCGGTTTCATGCGGGCGATGGTAGCCGCGCGTTGTCAGCGCTTCGTAAGCGTTCTGACGCGTGCGAGCAGGCCCGCGAAACCCATCGGCAGCACGAACATCAACGCGATCAGGACGACCCCGGACACGATCGCGGGCGCGCCGGGCGACTTCGAGACCTCCTGCGACCAGATCGGCAGGAACTGGATGAAGACGGCGCCGGCAATCAGCCCGACCAGCGAGCCGAGGCCACCGACGACCACCCCGACGAGGAGCAGGATCGAGAGCGCGATCGGGAACGTGTCCGGATTGACGAACGTCGTCGCGATCGCGAAGAGCGAGCCGGCGACGCCCGCGTACGCCGCGCTGACGCCGAAGGCGAGCGTCTTGTACTTCGGCAGGCTCACGCCGGAGGACTGGGCCGCGGTCTCGCTGTCGCGCACCGCGCGGAATGCGCGCCCGGTCCGACCGCGGAGGAGCAGCCAGGCGACGACGTAGCCCACGAGCGCGATCGTCCAGCACAGGTAGTAGAGCCAGTCGTTGAACGTGAGCTCCCGGCCGAGCACGGTGACCGGCGTCAGCGAGGCGGTCAGATCGGGAAGCCCGAAGAGGTTGATACCGCTCCCACCTCCGGTGAACCCCTCGAAGCGCTTGATCACAGCGGGCATCGACACGGCGATCGCGAACGTCGCGAGCGCCAGGTAGAGGCCGGAGAGGCGGAGCGCCGGGATCCCGAACAGGAAGCCCACGACCCCGGTCAGGATTCCCGCGATCGGAATCGTCCAGATGTCCTTCACGCCGTGGTCGGCGATGAGGATCGCCGTCGTGTACCCGCCGATCGCCATGAACGCGCCGTGCCCGAGCGAGATCTGGCCGGTGTAGCCCGTCAGCACGTTGAGCCCGATGAGGGCGATCAGGTAGATCGCGACGTAGGCGAGCTGTTGCGCGCGGAAGGCCGAGATGAACGACGGCAGCACGGCCACGAGGAACGCGAGCGCCACGAACGCGACGACCGGTGCGAGCCACCGGGCGCGACTCATACGCGCTTCACCTCGGTCTTTCCGAAGATCCCCGACGGCTTGACGAGCAGCACGACGAGGATGACGAGCAGCGCACCGGGCAGCCGCAGGTCGGCGCCGACGAAGTCGACGTACGTCCCGAGCAGGTTGAGCCCGACGCCGAGCACGAGGCCTCCGACGACGGCGCCGATCGGCGAGTCGATGCCGCCGAGCACGGCGGCCGCGAAGGCGTAGATCAGGAGCGCCGCCATCAGGTTCGGGTCGAGGAAGACACTCGGCGCTGCGAGCATCCCCGAGATCGCGCCGAGCACGGCCGCGAGGCCCCACCCGAGCGAGAGCATCCACGTGACCCGTACCCCGACGAGCCGGGCCTCGGCCGGGTTGACCGCCGCGGCGCGCATCGCGAGGCCGACCTTCGTGTACTGGAACATCAGCCACAACACGACGACGGTCGCCAAGACGACGCCGATCGTCCCGATGTCCTGGATCGAGATCGCGACCCCGCCGATCTCGATCGTGCGGGTCGGGAAGGGGCTCGGCACGGCGCGTACCTCGCCCGACCAGATCAGCGTCACGAGCCCGTTGATCGCGAGCAGGAGCCCGATCGTCACGATCACGACGCGCAGGACGGAGCCTTTCTCGTTCGGGCGGATCACGCCCTGGTGGATCGCCACGCCGCCGACGAACGAGGCGATCAGCGTGAACGCGAACGCGGGCCAATAGCTCCAGCCGTGGTTCGTCGTCAGTGTCCACGCGATGTAGGTCGAGAGCGTCGCCATCTCGCCCTGCGCGAAGTTGATGACGCCCGTCGCACGGTGGATGAGGACGAGGGCGAGCGCGAGTGAGGCGTAGATCGACCCCGAGGAGAGGCCCACGACCACCTGCTGCATGAAATCGGCCATCAGTACCCCAGGTAGCTCCTGCGCACGGACTCGTTCTCCTTGAGCTCGTCACTCGGCCCCGAGACGGCGACCCGGCCGACCTCGAGCACGTACGCGGTCGACGCGGTCTGCAGCGCGATACGCGCGTCCTGCTCGACGACGAGGACCGTCAGCCCTTCGCGCTCGTTCAGCTCGCGCACGATGCGAAAGATCTCCCGCACGATCATCGGCGCGAGGCCGAGCGACGGCTCGTCGAGCATCAGGAGCCGCGGGCGCGCCATCAGGGCCCGGGCGACGGCGAGCATCTGCTGCTCCCCGCCGGACAACGTCCCAGCCGGCTGCTGCGCGCGGTCCGGGATCCAGGGAAACCACTTCGACACGCGATCGATGTCCGAGTCGAGATTCCGCTCCCTGCGCGTGTAGGCCCCGAGCCGCAGGTTCTCGACGACGGTGAGCTCGGTGAACGTGCCGCGACCCTCCGGGACATGGGCGATGCCCGCGCGCGCGACCGCCTCGGGCCCACCGTGGAGCGGCTTCCCGGCGAACTCGATCGACCCCGAGCGGCGGACCGTGCCCGACACGGCGCGCAGCGTGGTCGTCTTCCCGGCGCCGTTCGCCCCGAGCACGGCGACGACCGAGCCCTCGGGCACCTCGAGCGAGATGCCCCGGAGCGCCTGGACCGGGCCGTAGCGGGCCTCGACCCCGTCGAGGCGGAGCAGCACGCTCGGATTGCTCACTCCTCGACCCCCAGGTAGGCCTCGATCACCGCCGGGTCGGCGCGCACCTCGGCCGGCGCGCCAGACGCGATCTTCCGCCCGAAGCTGAGCACGTTGACGTGGTCCGACACACGCATGACGAGGCTCATGTGGTGCTCGACGAGCAGGAT
>Ga0173481_10000085_pt1 | contig 15170 bp, 14 predicted proteins | sample NitcycUS073202C2_FD_136667 | JGI IMG/M metagenome (GOLD analysis project Ga0173481, IMG submission 136667) | Soil microbial communities from Arlington Agricultural Research Station in Wisconsin, USA - Nitrogen cycling UWRJ-S073-202C-2 (version... ... | reverse complement strand
TCACCTACACCGCCACCGACAACGGCACGACCAACGGCGCCGCCGATCCGCTCGAGGACGAGGGCACCGTCTCCGTCACCGTCACCGAGGTCAACGACGCGCCAACCGCGGTCGCCGACTCGAAGACCATCGCCGAGGACGGCACGCTCTCCTTCCCGGCGAGCGACCTGACGGCCAACGACTCCGCCGGCCCGGCGAACGAGTCCGGCCAGACGCTCACGATCACCGCGGTCGGAAGCGCGACCCACGGCAACGTCAGCCTGAACGGGATGACCGGTGAGGTGACCTTCACGCCCGACGGCGACTACAACGGACCGGCCAGCTTCACATACACCGTGCGCGACAACGGAACGACCAACGGATCAGCCGACTACAAGACCGACACCGGCACCGTGAGTGTCACGGTGACGGAAGCGAATGACGCTCCGCACGCGGTGAACGACAGCGCGTCGGTGGCGGAGGACAGCTCGACCGGCGTGCTCGTGGACGTTCTCGCCAACGACGGCAAGGGCGCCGCCAACGAGTCGGGCCAGACGTTGACGATCACCTTCGTCGGGACGCCGAGCCACGGCACGGCCATGCTGGAGAGCGGCAAGATCCGCTACACGCCGACCGAGTCCAACTACAACGGTCCAGACTCCTTCACCTACACGATCACCGACAACGGGACGACGAACGGCGTCGCTGATCCGAAGTCGGACAGCGCGATGGTGAACATCACCGTCACTCCGGTCAACGACAAGCCGTCGGTCGCTCGGAACAACGCGTCCGTGACCGTCAACGAGGGCCAGACCGCTTCGAACTCGGGGACCTACTCCGATGTGGACGGGGACAACGTGGGGATAAGCGCATCCGTCGGCACCGTCACGAAGACTGGTGTGGACAACGGAACGTGGTCCTGGTCGTTCAACACGACCGATGGACCGGCGCAGTCTCAGACCGTCACGATCACCGCAAATGACGGACACGGCGGTATGGACACGACGACGTTCGCGCTGACCGTGAACAACGTCAAGCCGACGATCACGAACGTCACGGCGACGAATACGTACGCCGGCCCGCTCGCCTTCATGACGAGCGCGATCTCGACGTTCTTCACCGACCCGGGCGCCGACGCCCCGTGGGCCAACCTGCTGACCTTCTCGGACGGCGGCGCGGAGTCGGGCTCCGGGAGCGCCTCGCCGATCACGCTGACTCACAGGTTCACGACGCCGGGCTGCAAGACGGTGACGTCGAAAATCACCGACAAAGACGGCGCCTTCGACACCTTCGGGCCGACCCCGGTGAACGTGGGGACGGGTGAGTTCCTTCCGCCGGTCACGAACACTCCCGTCACGAACAAGCTCAAGAACGGCCAAGTGCTGCCGGTGAAGGTCAAGCTCACCGACTGCAACGGAGTTCCCGTCACGGGCTTGAATCCGGCCATCGCATTGAAGAAAGGCGACCTCACGTCGGTCGGCGACGACAGCGTCGTTGCGATCACGCCAGGGTCGGTGTCCAACGCCGATACGACCGGGATCATGCGATCGAGCGGCGACGGCTCATACATCTACAACATGAGCGTCAACATCACCCTGAACACGGACTACACCTTGATCGTCTACCCGTTCGGCACCGGATCCCCGACTCAGTACCTGGCGCACGTGATCCAGGCCACGAAGTAAGACCTCGGGAGGGGAGAGCGGGTCTCGAGGGGAGCGCCAACGGCGCTCCCCTCACTGGTTGAGACGTCCAGCGAACCGACCGGAGAGATAGCTGGGACCGGACCAAGGGCTATGTCTCCGAACGCGTGAGAATGCGATTAATGGGGGGTGCCGCAGGAAGTCCGACTGACTCCGCCTGAGCTCGTGGACGACTTCGTCGCCGTCCTTCGCGACGCGGGAAAGGCAGTCCGGAAGCGGGGCCGCGTCGTGCTCGTCGAGGACGAGACCGACGCGGAGCCGGAGCAGCGGCTCGAGCTCGTCTTTTTCCTGCGCACGTGGGCGCTCTCGCATCCCGAGCTCGCATTCGAGGTCCGGGACGCCATCTGAGCGAAATCGCTTCCCAGGCCTTGGAAAAGTGACGGTTTCATATCAAGATGTGCCTGGCGAAGATCTCCGTAGGTCTAGGTCCGGACCAGACCTTCGCCGGAAGGAGGGCGTCGAGAAGTATTGAGACTTTGTAAAGGAATCATTCGGTTCTGTGCGAATTCGGGAGATTCGCACTCTGGAGAGCGGGAGAAGGAGAGCTGCGGCTATGAAGGTTGTTGTTGCGGACGACCATCGTTTGATGGTCGAGGGCATCCGGCGAGCCCTCGAAGGCGCGGAGGACATCGAGATCGTGGGCGAGGCAAGCACGGGAAGTCAGGTGCTTCCGCTGGTTCGCCGGCTGCACCCGGACGTCGTCCTCCTCGATATGCGCATGCCTCAGATGGACGGACTTACATGCCTCGATCAGCTGGGAAAGAACTGCCCCGACGTCAAGGTGATCGTCCTCTCGGTCTTCAGTGACCCCGAGCGGATCCAGGCCGCCTTCAAGCACGGCGCGAGCGGCTACATCGTCAAGAGCGTCAATCCGATCGATCTGCCATCGGCGATCAGACAGGCTGTCGAGGGGACGGTGTTCCATGCCGTCGGGCTCCCCGAGGTCGACGAGCGGAGCCTGGGCAAAGCGGCCGGCCTTACGGAGCGCGAGCTTTCGATCCTGAAGGCCGTTGCGAAGGGCCTTTCCAACGCTGCGATTGGCAAGGAGCTCTGGGTCACCGAGCAGACCGTGAAGTTCCACCTGACGAACATCTACCGCAAGCTGAATCTCGCGAACAGGACGGAGGCCGCTCGCTACGCGTATCAGCACGGCCTCGTGGAGAGTCCTCTCGTCGAGATCGCCTGAGCCGCGCGGTGCGGCCAGAACTCGCCGAACGACCTGCATGCTCTCACCCGTCCGGTAGTGCTACCGGAGCGGCCGAGATTCATGGTTCATTGAACTGGCCATGGAACAACCTCGGGTCGATATCCGGAACGTCCGGTCGCTCAGACCGCTGCGTGTGCTCGTCGCGGCGCACGATGCGCGATTCGGCCGTGTCGCCGGATTCCTCCTCGCCCGCCGTGGGTTCGACGTGGAGCTCCTGCATCGCCCGTCGCAGATTCTCGAGGCTGTGTCGCGGACGGGCATCGACGTGGTCATCGTCGACGCGAGCGATTCGTTCTCCGAGACGGCACGCTCAGTGGGCGCGCTCGAGGCGTTGCACCCTCACCTCACCGTCGTCGTGGTCGCCGACGATCCCGCTGAAGCGGACGGCGCCACCTTCCGAGTTCTTCCAAAATGGACATCGCTAGAGACACTGGTTCAGAACCTCGAAGCCACGCACCTGGGCGTCGCACGCTAGACACCGGGCGGGGCTGGACCGCTGCGGGCTGCGGGCTGGCAGCCATGACGGCGTTTCTGCGCTTCGGCCTCAGTGGAGAGGCAGTGGTGGCCGCGATATTCGCTGGTGTCCTCGTCGTTCTCGCCGCGATCGACATCGAGCGGCGAATCGTTCCAAACAGGATCGTCCTTCCGGCCGTTGCCTTCGTGCTGGCCGGGAACTTCCTGGTCTTCCCCGATCGGCGCTTGGAGTTCTTCGTCGCCGCCCTAGGAGCCGGCCTGATCCTGCTGCTGCCGCTGCTGGTCTACCCCGCCGGCATGGGCAAGGGGGATGTCAAGCTCGCCATGCTCCTCGGTGCCGGCCTCGGTGCGCAGGTGGTCAGTGCGTTCGTTGTCGGTTTCCTGACCGCGTTCATCTTCGCAGTCGGGATCCTCGCGGTTCGGGGCGGGGCAGCCCGCAAGCAGGGGATCCCGTTCGTGCCGTTCCTAGCCGCCGGCGGGCTCGTCGCGCTCTTCTTCGGTTAGCGTCAGCCGCTGACCCGGTTCGATTCCTCGTCTCGCGGCCTCGCCGGCGCCGAGCTCGACCACCTGTTTCGCGCCCCGTGCCGCAGCGATCCGCCACGGCCGGAGCTTCGGGACGACCTTCACAACGCGGAGCTCGCGGTCCAGAAAGACCGCATCGATCGGGAAACGCATGAAGAACATGTGGATCGACCCCGCCGGCTTGATGAGTAGGCCCTCGCCCTCGTCGAGCCCTGCGCGCCCGAGGAGACCCTTCATGCGCTTGGCAGCGGTATCGGCGACGACGCAGCGCTCGCACGCGACCCGCCCGTCCTCGCGGACGAGTCTCACCGCGGCCTCACGCTGCTAGGAGGGGCCTGGCTCTGGAGCGGGTCGCAGGCTGCGCCGGCTCTCGAGCACCCACTGGACGAGCCGCCAGGCGACGAGCGCGTAGAGCGCACCGATGATCGCGTCGATGACGTAGTGCTCACCGGTGTACACGATCGCGAAGACGATTCCTACCGTGAGTGCGGCCTGCGCGGAGAAGAGCCAGAGCGGAAGCCGGTACTTTCGGATCACGAGTAGGCAGACAACCGGCCAGGCGGCGTGCAGGGAGGGAACCGCCGCGACAACGTTGTAGCTTCCGGCGTCGCCCTTCAGATCGGCAAGGCCGTTGAGCTGCAGGTGCTCGAGCGTGTCCTTGAGGATTGGCTGCACCGGCGGGATCAGCCCTTGCTCCGAGGCGAGCCACGGCGGCGCGGTGGGGGCGAGGAGAAACGTGATGTCCCCGAGAATCGAGACGGCCAGGATGCCGAACAGGAGGTCGGAGAACCCTCGGCCGCGCCAGAACGCCCAGAGGAGAAACGCGAGCAGGAGCGGCGCAAGGAAATGCGATATGTACATCGCTGCCGAGAAGAACTCGAGCGCGCCGATGTGTCCGTCGTAGAGATGGGCCTGGAGCCAGTTCGTCGGTAGCGTCCCCATGCCGATGATGCGATCGGCGTCGATCTGCGGGAGATAGTGGACCCCCAAGCCGAACGTCGGAACGGCCGAGACGGTCGCGCCGTAGGCGAAGATGCCGAGGAGGATCGGAACCCAGTCGCGGAGAAAGCGCCCGCCCCTGTTCACGTACAGGGCGACAGGCATCATCAGCATGACGAGCCCCACCGGCGAGATGAATCGTCCGTGCAGGCCGCTCTGAACGAGGTAGACGATCGCGAACCCACCGATGAGCACCGCAACTGCTCTGCGGAGCCGCACCACGCCGACGGTCTGTCCGTCTGGAGCGAGGTCGACGCGCATGACAAGGCGGTCGAGGCCTCCGAGTGCGGTTTTCAACGGACGGGCGAGGGCGCTCAGCGCACGAGTCGCCCGAGGAGGGCGAGCAGCGAGTGCCTCCACTGCGGGCGCATCGGTGGTCATCTAGAACCCGACGTGGATGTGGTCGTAATGGTCGCCCTGCGGGAAGCTCGGGCCGCCGAGACCGAGCAGCGAGATGATCTGCTGTGGCTGGATCTCAGCCGGCAGCCTCAAGAGCGCTTCGATCGTGCGCTCGGTGATCCCGCCGATGCCCTGATTCCCGGCGATCGGGATCCATCGGACGCTGGAGATGTCCACGGCGAGCCCGTCCACATGCGCGGACATGACGTTCCGGCGCGCAAAGAGGCGATGCCCGGTCACCAGGCATGAAACGGTCACCTGGTGGAACGTGACGGCCAGATAGCGAATGACGACTAGGACGCGGACGTCGACGCGGCCGGCGACTAGGTCTCCGGCCGCGGCCGGCGAGAGACCGACCCGCGAATCGCGCAGGATCCTCCGCTCGAGACCAGGCTTCGCCTCCTCCAGTCCGACCACGAGCGCTCGTAGGCCGACCGCTCGGTTGTACCGGGCAAGGCTGTGCGCTTCGGCATCGAGCCGGATCGCGTGGTTGGCAATGCGGCGCGCGAGCCTGTCGAGTCTCGCGGCCCCGGCGGGCGCGCGGCCGTCTCGGCCTTGAGCGCGCAGGATCGCGAGCACCCGCCACCAGTGGATCTCGTGGGCCCGGGTGGTCGTGCGCAGGAGGGTCGCGAACCTCCGCCCGAGCCTCGCTGCCGGCGGAATCGGGTCGGGCAACGTGCGATGCACCCAAATGGTCGGCTCGTGGTTTCGGTGCGGACGCTTTGCGTGCTGAGGGGTGGGCGGTGCGGCCGGAGTGGGGATCGCGGAATGAGGGTGGTGGGCCGAGGACGATCCGCCCCCGGCCGGTGCAGGCTGAGTCGTTGACCCCGGCGCCGGCGTTGTCTCGACGAGCGAGGTGGTTGGCTCAGGCTGCGGAGACGTCGCCGTCTCGTCACTCGTAACCGGCTCTGTCGTGGTGTCCGAGCCGGTCGTCCCTTCGTCTGTCGCCGTGCTCGTGCTGCCAACCTCGATCGGAGCTCCGTCGTCGGCGGATGCCGCGAAGGCCCCTCCGAGCGCCGCGCCGAGTGCGAAGACCATCGTGGCCACGAAAAGCAGGCCGACCGATCGGGCGAGGATCGACCCCTTTTCGTTATCGCGTGGGCGCGGCGCCGGCGGATTGGGCGCGTCTGGTCGCTCGGTCGAAGGCCGGGCAGCCTCCGATGGCCGCCTGAGCGCCGCCACGAGCAGGCAGGCGAAGCCCAGGTAAAGCGCGACCTTTTGCCACAGAGAGCCCTTGGAACGCATGCAAGTCCAGGTCTACCGGGCGCCATTGCGGCAATCACCACCAAGACGATGAGCGGGGACCAGCCTTTTAGCGGGTTCCCCGCGTGCGCTCCCGTTCCAGACTCAACTGCGTATGCCAGCACCGGGGAGGAGGTGACTTTTTTAGATGCTGATCAACCTGTACAACCGCCTGCGGTACCGGGACGAAGAGGGACAGGCGCTCGTCGAGTATGCGCTCATCCTTGGTCTCGTCGCAGTAGTCGCGATCGGGGCGCTCACGACCCTCGGCACGAACGTGACCGCCGTCCTGAGCCAGATCGCCGCAGCGATCCCGGGCGCCTAGGCGGCCGATCGCTTGAACGCCCGTGGTCCCGCCTCCCGATGGGAGTCAACTCTCCCGACCGGGAGGCGGAACCCGGGACTTGACTGAAAGGAACTCGAACGAACGTTGAGAGCAGACGCACGCACGAAAACCGGACGTTGTTTCCGAGACGATGAGCGCGGAGTCGCGCTCGTCGAGTTCGTGCTGGTCCTCCCACTGCTCCTGGTCATTCTTTTCGCGATGCTCGATTTCGGTCGCGTCTTCAACTACTGGATCGACTCCACCCACCTCGCGAACGAAGGTGCCCGGTGGGCAGTCGTCAACAACAACCCGAACACCTCCGGGACGCTCCAGGCCTACATCCAGCAGCAGGGCGACACGGACGAGCTGCGAAACGGTGGCACGTCGTCGGTTCCGGACCCTCTCGAGATCTGCATCGCCTTTCCGAACGGCGCCGCGGTCGGCCAGCCCGTCCACGTGACCGCAAACGTCACCTACAACTGGCTTCCGTTTCTCTCGAGCGATTGGTCGTACGAGTTCTTCGGCCACAAGCTTCCCCTTGCGAGCGAAGTGACCGGTTCCTCGACGATGCGCCTCGAAGCGCTGCCAACGAATTACTCGGCGGGATGCTCGTGATCCGGCTCGCCCACGGGCTCAGGGGAGCGTCGGACGAGCGAGGAGCCGTGCTCGTGATGGTCGTCCTCTGGCTGCCCGTCCTCCTCGTCTTCTTCATGTTCGTCGCCGACGTCGGCAACTGGTTCGTGCACAGACGACACCTGCAGATGCAGGCCGACGCCGGAGCTCTCGCCGGCGGCGGCGTTTTCCGGATTCCATGCGACGACACGCCGGTTCTCAGCGAGACGCGGGACTACTCCGGTGATCCGAGCGTGGGCTCCATCAAAAACGTCCAAATTCCGCCCACGGATGCGGCGAACGTCCACGTGCTCATCAACTCCACGTCGTATTGGAATGAGGGCGGCACCGATTTCAGCGATGGCGGGTCGCCCTGCACGACCAAGTTCGTCGACGTGAAGGCGACGGAGGTGAACCTGCCGTGGTTCATGCGCCTCGCGTTCGTGCCTGCGATCCAGGCCCACGCCCGTGTATCGCTCCTGCAGAAGACCTCGGCGTCCGGATCGCTTCCGATCGCGGTTCCGGACGTGCGCCCGCGTGACGCGGCGGCGTTCATCGTCAACGAGTCCACGGGGGCAATCCTGTCGTCGTCGAAGCTGACGAACGAAGGGCCGGCGACGATGAACGGAGTCTCGCTTACGAAATGGGACGCGACCATGCCGAACTTCGACACCTCGGTCGGCGGGGGTGTCAAGAATGTCGGGATCGTCTTCGCCCTCAGCGGCACACTGGGCTGGTCGATCTCGGGAAGCCTCTCCACGGTCTGCGCCCAGCCGCTCGTCGTCTGTTACTCCAACAACGGGTCGACCGGTCTCGTCTACATGCACGGCTACTCGCCCACCGCTGCCGGAACGGCGACGGTGCCGGTCGTGCGCAACCTCGGACTCTTCGCCGCCGGTGGTGCCCCCTGCGGCGACACCTCCTCTCCGTCATTCGTATTGAACGGCGGCTGCACGGTCGGGGTGCGCGCGCAGATCGACTGGGGGACCGGAGCGACTCCGCCGGCCGCTGCGGAGGTGAAGGTCGCGAACCTCGGCTGTCCGAGCTCGGGCAACCCGAAGGGGTGCACGATGACCTACAACACGACCGGACCAAATGCCGGCTACTGGGTCACGACGCAGTATCCGACGATTGCTAGCTTGGCCGGCCCCCAGTCGATCGACTTCAACTGGGCGACGGGCACCGGCGGCGGGAAGATCAGCGGGACGATCACGGGAGCCAGCCGAGTCTTCAGCGCCAACCCCGCGGTCACGTCGTCGGGCCCGATCCAGTTCGCGCAGGCGATCGTCGACGGCGTCATCGGCCCGTCGTCACTCACCTTCGGAACGCACACCAACGTCTCCGTTGCCATCGGTGTGGCCGGGAACCTCAAGAACGATTCGTCGTTCAACGACCCCACCCAGCTCCTTCGCGTCGCGGACCCGAGCGGAAGCCAGAACTACGCCATCGACTGCGATCCGGCTCCGCGGAACTTCAACGACGAAATCGCCACGGGCTGCCAGACGCCCTACCAGCTCAACACCGGTCAGGTGTGCCCGAACACGGTGGTGCCGCTGAACTGCGCCGCGATCGAGACCGGCGACAAGGTCGGGCAGTTGCGGCAGGGCATGAACGACCGCTTCGCGTCCTGCCCGCCGAACAACTGGACGAACCCCGGGGACCCGACGCAATTCCCGGACATCCAGCCCGGCGACCCCCGTGCTATCCCGATCATCCTCGTCCCGTTCGGATCGTTCAAAGCCTCCGGCAGCGGCTACGTGCCGGTCACGGACTTCGGGACCTTCTACGTCACGGGGTGGGACTACGTCGGCGGTGAGCCCTGTGCGGACAACGAGCCGTTCCCCGGCCCCGGGACGGATTCAAAGGGAGATCTGTGGGGTCACTTCATCAAGTACGTCGACTCGATCAACACCGGCGGAACCGGTGATGTATGCGATTTCGGCTCATTCGGCACGTGTGTTCCCGTGCTGACTCAATAAGGGAGGGAGACCAGTGCAAGCTGCGCAGAGACTTCTATCGACCCGGGGCGGGACTATCGCGGTGAGCGCCGTGGCGGCTGCGCTCGCGGCTGTCATCCTCGTCGCCTATTTGCATCGCTACCGGGACAGCGTCCGAAACTCGGGCGTCCCCGTGACGGTGCTCGTCGCCAAGGGGCTCATCGAGAAGGGGACCTCCGGCGACATCATCGCCAGCCAGGACCTCTACCAGGTGAGCACGCTTCCGAAGGGAGAGGTTGCGGACGGCGCCATCACCGATCCGGCCACGTTGAAAGGGCGCGTCACGACTGCAGACGTGTTCCCCGGCGAGCAGCTGACGGCGGCAAATGTGGAGACCGGCGGCTCGACTTCGTTGGCCAACCGAATCACCGGCGACGAACGCGCGGTGACGATTCCCATCGACGCCGCGCACGGGATGGCGGGAAACATCTCGGCCGGCGACCACGTCGACATCTACGCCGGCTTCAACGTCAAGAAGCTCAAGGCTGACGGCACACCGGACACGGCTGCCGCAGAGCGCCCCGTCCTCAAGCTCCTCGTCGCGGACGTTCTCGTCCTCGAAGCTCCGGACGAGGGCGCGAGCAGCATCGGGGCCGGTGGGACCAAAACTCAGCTCACCCTGCGGATGGGCGACCAGGATGCCGCGTCGACCGCCTTTGCAGCGGACAACGGCGTCCTCTGGGCAATCCTTCGGCCGAAGGTCAATGCCGATACGACGAGCCCCGAGATCATCTCGCTCGAAACCGTCCTCTTCGGCGTTCCCTCAGTGGCCGTCGTCAAGTCGCTAGGAGGCCACTAATGAACCAGTCAGTAAGGGCGCTCGTCGCGGTAGACGACGGCGTCGATCACGCGCTGGTGCAGTCGGCCCTGCCGGCGCACCAGCCCGAGATTCAGATCGTCGGCATCGTCGACGGCCTCGAAGAGGGGTGGTCGACGCTCCAGGAGACCCCGACCGACCTGCTCATCATCGCGTGCGCAGGCTACTCCGACCGCGTTCTCTTCCTCATCGACGGCGCGGTCAAGCAGAAGAGCGACCGTCCCGTCGTCGTCTTCATCACCGCCCCTCCGGACGGATTCGCCAGGCGGATCTTCGAGGCCGGCGCAGACGACATTCTCGTCCTTCCGATCAACTCGGACGAGGTGGGGTTCGCGCTTCAGAAGGCGATGGCGAGGAAGCAGGGGACGGCAGTCGCCACCGGCGTCGCCCTTTCGCCCATGATCGTCGTCCTCGGCCCGAAGGGCGGGACGGGGAAGACGGTGACTTCGTCGAACCTGGCGGTCAGCCTGGCGATTGCGGGAAACAAGGTCGCCGTCGTCGACCTCGACCTGCAGTTCGGCGACGTCGGCCTGTCGCTCGGCCTCGCCCCCGAGAAGACCGTCTACGACCTCGTCAAGGCGGGCGGTTCCATCGACGGCGACAAGGTAGACGGCTATCTCGCCAAGCACGTATCCGGTGTCGAGGTCCTCATGGCCCCGACACGGCCCGACCACGCAGGCGTGATCCGGACCGAATTCCTCCGTGACATCTACACCACGCTCCGTTCCACCAAGGATTTCGTGATCGTGGACACGCCGCCCGGGTTCACGCCCGAGGTCATCGCGTCGATCGACAGCTCGTCGCACGTCTGCATAGTGGGAATGCTCGACTCCCTGTCGCTCAAGAACACGAAGCTGGGGCTCGACACGCTCGAGCTCATGGGCTACTCGCCCGAGAGGGTGCGCCTCGTGCTGAATCGCGCAGACAGCCGGGTGGGCATCACGCACGACGATGTTCTCGCCGTCGTCGGGCACATGCCGGACGTCTTCGTCCCGAGCGATCGCGACATCCCGCGCTCGATCAACGAGGGCATGCCGATCGTCATGGCCAAGGACAAATCCGAGGCGGCGCGCGCGTTTCGCAAGCTTGCGTCTCTCTACGAGCCGGTGAACCCAGCCTCGACCAACGGCAAGCGGCGCATTCGCCTCGTCGGGAGGAAGCACTAATGGAACTCCACGAGCGTCTCTCCACCGTTCGTCCCGCTCCGATCCCGATCGGCCGGGATCCCTTCGCGGAGGTGAAGAACCGGATCCATCTCGCCGTCATCGGCGAGCTCGGCCCCCAGCTCTTCAACGTCAGCATGGACCCGAACGCGCTTCGCGAGCGTGTTGCGGACGACATCAAGACGCATCTCGGCGATGAGCAGGGGCTTTCACGGGACGATCGCGACCGGATCGCCGGGGAGATCGCGGACGACATCCTCGCCCACGGGCCCTTGGAGCGGCTCCTCGCGGACGACAGCGTGACGGAGATCATGGTCAACGGCCCTTACGACGTCTGGGTCGAACGCCAGGGCCGGCTCTACGAGACGACCGTCCGCTTCACGGACGAGTCGCATCTCCGGCGCATCATCAACAAGATCGTGGCGCAGGTCGGGCGACGCGTCGACGAATCGTCGCCGATGGTGGACGCCCGTCTTCCCGACGGGAGCCGCGTGAACGCATTGATTCCTCCGCTGTCGCTCAGCGGGCCGCTGCTCACCATCCGCAAGTTCAGCAAGAAGCGCCTCGACATGAACGATCTCATCCGGCTCGGGACGCTCAGCACCGAGACCGTGGAATTCCTCCAGCGGTGCATCCTCGCGGAGCTGAACATCCTCATCTCCGGGGGCACCGGTTCGGGCAAGACGACACTGCTCAATGCGCTGTCGACCGCGATTCCGGACTCCGAGCGAATCGTGACGATCGAGGACGCTGCGGAGCTTCGCCTCAACCAGAGGCACGTCCTCCGCCTCGAAGCGCGCCCGAAGAACATCGAAGGAGAGGGCGAGATCCCCATCCGCGAGCTCGTGCGCAACTCGTTGCGAATGCGCCCCGACCGGATCATCGTCGGGGAGGTCCGCGGTTCCGAGGCTCTCGACATGCTCCAGGCAATGAACACGGGCCACGACGGCTCCCTCAGCACGGTGCACGCAAATACCGCCCGCGATGCGCTCGCGCGTATCGAGACGATGGTTCTGATGGCCGGTTACGACTTGCCCGTGCGCGCGATTCGGCAGCAGGTCGCCTCCGCGATCGACCTCATCATCCACCTCGAGAGGCTCGAGGACGGGGGACGCCGGGTCACGGCGATCACCGAGGTGCAGCGAATGGAGTCGGAGGTCATCACTCTCCAGGACATCTTCGACTTCAAGATCCGGGAGATCACGAGCGAGCGGGTCGTCGTCGGGAGCCTGCAGCCGACGGGCCTGCGGCCCACGTTCCTGTCCAAGTTCGAGAAGCGCGGGGTGACCCTGCCTGTCGGCCTGTTCATGGATGGCCGAAGTGCACGGGGAGCTATGTCGACGATGGATGGCGCGTGATGCAGCGGTGAGGTTCCGCGCTGCTTTCGTCGGGCTGGTTTCGGCCCTCGCTCTGTCCTCGACCGCCGTCGCGGCGGACGGCGTGAGCCTACGGCCGACCGGGGGGACGAACTTCCCGGACCGCGCCTACGTGCTCTCGCTCCCGACCGATACGGCGCTCGGGCCGGGCTCGATCGAGGTCCGCGAGAACGGCCAGGTGATGTCGAACGTCTCGATCGTGCCTGCCCAGGCGGCAGACAACGGCCAGTTCGGGGTGGTGCTGGTCCTGGATGCGAGCGACAGCATGAAGGGCGACGCGATCGCAAATGCCGTCATCGCGGCGCGCGCGTTCGCGGCGCACCAGCAGACCGGTCAGCTTCTGGGCGTCGTCGTCTTCAACTCGACGGCAAAGGTGCTCGTACCGCTCACGACCAACCCGGAGCTCGTCGACTCGGCGTTGGCGACGGAGCCGGCGCTAGGCCACGGGACACACATCTACGACGCGGTTGGAACCGCCGTGAGCATGCTGAAGCAAGCGGAGGTGGCTGCTCCGGCGATCATCGTCCTCTCCGACGGCGCCGACACGGGCAGCATGAAGTCTCTCGGCCAGGCGACCGCGGAGGCGCGTGATGCCGGCGTCCGGGTGTTCTCCGTCGGGCTTCGATCGGAGGCCTACAAGGCCGACGCGCTCCGCGAACTGGCGCGAACCGGCGGTGGTGAGTTCTCCGAGGCCCAAACCCCTGAGGATCTGGCCCCGATCTTCGACGCCGTTGGCGCCAAGCTGGCGAGCGAGTATCTGATTCGCTACCGCTCGCCCCAGGAGCCAAACCGCAGAGTGACAGTGGCGGTGACCGTGGAGGGCTACCCCGGTGCGGTGACCGCCGGCTATCAAACTCCGGCCGTTTCCAGCACCGGTGAGGGACCTTTCCGGCGTTCGTTGGCGGAGCGATACGTGCGGTCGACGGGGGGCATGTTCCTGACCGCGCTCATCATCGCGCTCATCTTCGCCAGCCTCGTGATGCACATCGTCAAGCCCCGCCCCCGTGACCTCAGAAAGCGCGTCGGAGAGTTCGTCTCCCTCGCGGAAACGGAAGAGGCTCGACAGGCTCAGGGAAAGAGAGATGTCTTCTACGACCGCGCCGAGCGTTCCTTCGAGGGCGCCAAATGGTGGGGTCGCTTCAAGATGAAACTCGACATCGCCCAGATCACGACTTCTCCCGTGCAGATCGTGGTCTGGACGGCCATCGGGACCTTTATCGCCGTGTACGGGCTCAGCCTGCTCGCCGGGCCGCTCGCAGGGCTGCTCGGCTTTGTCGTGCCGTTCATCGCGCGCGCGATCATCAATCGGAGGGTCGAGCGGCAGCGGCAGGCGTTCGCCGAGCAGTTGCCCGACAACCTCCAGGTTCTCGCGTCGGCACTCCGAGCCGGGCACAGCCTCGTCGGCGCACTCTCCGTCGTGGTCGACGATGCGCCCGATCCTTCACGGCGGGAGTTCAGGCGGGTGCTCGCCGACGAGCAGCTCGGCGTGTCGCTCGAGGACGCGCTCGAGGTCGTCGCAGAGAGGATGGACAGCCGTGACGTGAAGCAGGTCGCCCTCGTCGCAGCGCTCCAACACGAGACCGGCGGTAACACCGCCGAGGTGCTCGACCGCGTCGCCGAGACCGTCCGCGAGCGATTCGAGCTCCGGCGCCTCGTCCGAACGCTGACGGCACAGGGACGGATGTCGCGGTGGGTTCTGACGAGCCTGCCGATCCTCCTGCTTGTCGTCATCACCCTGCTCAATCCGAGGTACGTCTCACCGCTCTACTCCCACAGCACGGGCCGGGTTCTCCTCGTCGCCGCCGCGGTCATGGTTGCGGGAGGCTCACTCGTGATCCGTCGAATCATCAACATCAAGGTCTAGGAGCCCCGCGTGCTGATTCTTCTCATCGGACTTTTCCTGGCGGGTGCTTCGGTCTATCTCGTCGCTCGGGCGGTCGCCATGCCGAGGATGCGAACCGCCGAGACGATTGCCCAGATCGACGCCTATGGGTACTCGCGGTCGCAGGGAGACGAGGATGGCCCGTCGGTGATGAAGGGAGCGCTCGACGACATCGCCGGCGCAGTCGGCGGCGTGATCGCTGGGCGGTTCAGCTCTCTTCGCGAGACCGAGCTTCGCAATCGTCTGATGGCGGCCGGTCTCTACACGACCGCGCCGAGAAAATTCATCGGCTATCAGACTCTCGCCGCGATCACCTTCCCGGCGGCCTGGATCTGGCTCGCCAAGACGTCGGGTCTCAACGGAGCGATCGTCGTAGCCGGATTCGCGCTGGCGATCTTCCTCGGGTGGAGAGCGCCGATGACGATCGTCGACCGCAGGGCCCGGCGCCGACTCGAGGACATCGACTACGAGCT
>Ga0173481_10000083_pt1 | contig 15215 bp, 15 predicted proteins | sample NitcycUS073202C2_FD_136667 | JGI IMG/M metagenome (GOLD analysis project Ga0173481, IMG submission 136667) | Soil microbial communities from Arlington Agricultural Research Station in Wisconsin, USA - Nitrogen cycling UWRJ-S073-202C-2 (version... ... | reverse complement strand
GACCCAGACCAGGTTGTCGAGCTCCTCGCGGGCCGCGATCCGGATCGCGCCCAACGACTCGGGCTCGGCCATCTCGCCATCGCCGAGGAACGCCCACACCCGCTGCTCGGCGGTGTCCTTGATGCCGCGGTTGTGCAGGTAGCGGTTGAACCTTGCCTGGTAGATCGAGTTGATGCCGGTCAGGCCCATCGAGACCGTGGGGAACTCCCAGAAGTCGGGCATCAGGCGCGGGTGCGGGTAGGAGGGCACGGCCAGCGGCGAGCCGTCGACGACGTGCGACTTCTCCTGGCGGAACCCGTCGAGGCGGTCCTCGGACAGGCGCCCCTCGAGGAAGGCGCGGGCGTACATGCCGGGGGAGGCGTGGCCCTGGAAGAAGACCTGGTCGCCACCGCCGGGGTGGTCCTTGCCGCGGAAGAAGTGGTTGAAGCCCACCTCGTAGAGCGTCGCCGCCGAGGCGTAGGTGGAGATGTGGCCGCCGACGCCGATGCCGGGGCGCTGGGCGCGGTGCACGATCATGGCGGCGTTCCAGCGCAGGTACGCGCGGAAGCGCCGCTCGGCCTCCTCGTCGCCGGGGAACCACGGCTCCTGCTCGGGGCTGATCGTGTTGACGTAGTCCGTGGTCGTCAGGGACGGCACGCCCACCTGCTCGGCCCGCGCGCGCTCCAGCATGCGCAGCATCAGGTAGCGGGCTCGCATCCGGCCGGGGCCGTCGATGACCGCGTCGAGGCTGTCGAGCCACTCCTCGGTCTCGGCGGGGTCGATGTCCGGCAGGTGCGTCGGAATGCCGTTGAGGATGGGGCCGACGTCTTCGCGGGAGGCCACGCGGTCGTCCTTTCGACGATGACGGTCGCGCACCGGAGAGCGCGCTCTCACCCATCTTTCACCCCATCGGCGCCGCTCGCCCAATTCCGCCGAGGCTACTCACCGGTACCGGCGGTCACGCCCCGCCGAGCAGCCGGTCGGGGCGGCTGTAGACCGACAGGTGCGGGGGTCGCGCGAACGCGACGAGGGTGATGCCGGCCTGGGTCGCGAGCTCGACCGCGAGCGAGCTCGCGGCTCCCACCGCCACGACGACCGGGATGCCGGCGACGCTCGCCTTCTGCACGATCTCGAAGCTCGCCCGGGCGCTCACGACGAGGACGGTTCCGCTGAAGGGCAGCTCGCGGTCGCGGGCGAGGGCCCCGACGACCTTGTCGACGGCGTTGTGCCGGCCGACGTCCTCACGGACGACGAGCAGCTCGCCGTCCGGGGTGGCCAGCGCCGCCGCGTGCACCCCGCCCGTGCGGTCGAACACCGGCTGCCGGGCGCGCAGGGCCTCGGGCAGCCCGGCCAGCACCCGGGGTGAGACGACGACGGCATCCTCGGAGACGGCGTAGCGGCTGCTGGTGCGCACCGCGTCGATGGTCGCCGAGCCGCACACGCCGCAGGCACTCGAGATGGTCTCGGTGCGCTCGCGTGCCGCCCGGTGCAGGGTGGCGCCGGGTGCCAGGGTCACCTCGACGACGTTGAAGGTGGGGGAGCCGTCCTCGTCGAGGTCGGTGCAGTGCATCAGCGTGCCGACCTCGGCCGCCGAGTGCAGCATCGCCTCGGTGAGCAGGTGCCCGATGGTGAGGTCGAAGTCGTCGCCGGGCGTGCGCATCGTCGTCGTCAGCGGCTCGTCGCCGATCCGGATCTCGAGCGGTTCCTCGACCGCGACCGTGTCGGTGCGCTCGACCCGGCCGCCGGTGTCGACGTCGAGCCGCGTGCGGCGCACCCGCGTCGTGACCCGGCCCATGCGGTCATCCAAACACACGCCGCGCGCCGAGCGGGTCGTTGCCGTGAGCGCGCGCAACGGCAGGCTGATCGGCCTGTTCGGCGACGTCCTCGGCTGAGGCACACTGGGGGCATGGCCGACCCCACACCCGTGACGCCGGCACGTCCGGCGGAGGTCACCCTGCGGGGTGGTGACCTGCCGTGGCGGCCGGTCTCCCCGATGCTGACCCGTGTGCGGCTGATCTCCGTCGGCATCGTCATCCTGCCGCTGCTCCTCGCCACGGTCGTGGCCGCGGTCTTCGCGAGCCCCTGGGCGCTGGTCGGCACCCTCGTCGTGGCGCTCGGTGGCCTGTGGGCCGTGTGGCTCGTCGGGCGGCAGGTGAGCGCGATCTCGTGGGTCGAGCTGGACGAGGAGATCGTCATCCGCAAGGGCCGGATGCTGCGCACCCTGGTCAGCGTCCCGTACGGGCGGCTCCAGTACGTCGACATCCAGTCCGGTCCGTTGGAGCGGGCGTTCGGCATCGCCTCGTGCGAGATCCACACCGCCTCCCCGGAGAGCGGTGGCTCGCTCCCCGGGCTCCCCGTCGCCGAGGCCGAAGCCCTGCGCAGCCGGCTCGCGGCCCGCGGCGAGGCGCAGCGAGCCGGCCTGTGACCGACCCGGTTCCAGAGCCCTCGGGGGAGTGGCAGCGGCTTCACCCCCTGTCACCGCTGCTGCGTGGTGGCGTCGTGCTCCTCGCGATCCTCGGCTACGCAGCGTCCCAGCTGTTCGACACCTTCCTGAATTCGCTCGGCTTCGGCGACGTGTTCGTGGGGACCGACGGCTCCCCCGTCGACGACCGCGGCGGCGGCGACCCGTTCGAGCAGGCCGTGGACCACCCGTTCATCGCCTTGGCCGGGCTCGTCCTGTTCCTGGCGGTCATCGCCGGCGTCAACTGGGTGAGCTGGCGCTACTCGCGCTTCCGGGTCGGCGGCGGGCAGGTCGAGCTGCGTCAGGGCGTGCTGTTCCGCCAGCACCGGCAGGTGCGGCTCGAGCGGGTGCAGGCCGTCGAGCTGTCGCGGCCGCTGCTGGCCAGGGCACTGGGCCTGGCTCGGGTCGTCGTGCAGTCCGCCGGCGGGTCCGACTCCACGCTCACCCTGTCCTTCCTCGATCTCGGTCGGGCGGAGGCGCTGCGCGAGCACCTGCTCGAGCTCGCCGGCCGCACCGACGAGGCCGCCCTGGTAGCGACCGATGCCGTCGGCTCCATGGGGGCGGCCACCGGCTCGTCATCGGCGCCGGATGCCGGGACCCGCTCGGACGTCGTCGGCCCACCGCTGCCGTGGGCCGCTTCCCACCCCGTGCTCGAGGTGCCCAACGGCCGGCTGTTCGTGGCGACCATCCTGCACGGGTCGACCATCGCCCTCGGGGCGTTGGTCCTGTTCGGGCTGATCGGCGCCGGTGTCCGCAGCGTCGGCCCGCTGGCGCTCGCCGGCATCCCCGCACTCCTTCCCGTCGCGGTCGGCATCGCGATCAACCGGGTCAAGGAGCTGCTCACCCACGGCAACTTCCACCTCTCCGACTCCGGCACCGCCGTGCGCGTGCAGGAGGGCCTGACCGACCTGCGCGCGACGACCATCCCGCTGCACCGGATCCAGGCCCTCGAGCTCGTGCAGCCGCTGTGGTGGCGGCCGGTGGGCTGGTGGCGGATCCGGGTCAACGTCGCCGGTTCCGGCGGCCAGGGCGAGGGCGAGGGGCAGCGCGAGACGACCTTGCTGCCGGTGGGCACGCTCGAGGACGCTCGGCTGGTGCTCGCCCTGGTCGCACCCGGGGTGCCCGCGAACGCGTGGGACGGCGCCGTGCTCGGCGACGGCGCGGATCCCGGCTGGCGAGGCCGCACCGCCGCGGCCCGCTGGCTCGACCCACTCTCGTGGCGACGCAACGGCTGGCTCGACGTCGCGTCAGCCGTGCTGCTGCGCAGCGGGCGGTTCACCCGTCGGGCGATCGCGGTGCCGCACGCGCGCATCCAGTCGCTCACCCTGCGCCAGGGCTGGCTCGAGACCCGGCTCGGCCTGGCGACGGTGCACGTGGTGCCCGCCCCCGGCCCGGTCTCGCCGGTGCTGGCCCACCTCGACGTCGCGCGCGCCGAGGACTTCCTCGCGGAGGTGTCCGAACGCGCCCGCTCGGCGCGCCGCAGGTCGGAACCACCGCGCGCCCCCCTTGCACCCGACCCTCCGGGGTTGGTGGACTGGTCCCGGCACCCGCAGGGCACCCCCGAACCAGAAAGGCCGTGACACCCGTGAACACCCCCGCCCCACCGCCGACCGACCCGGGCACCAGTGGCTCCGGAGTCGTCGAGCGCCTCGGGTTCGCCCGCGACCAGGTGGTCCAGGAGTTCGGCTACGACTCCGACGTCGACGACGAGTTCCGCTACGCCGTCGAGGACCACTGCGGCGCCGAGATCGAGGACGAGGACTACACCGGTGGCGCCGACGCCGTCCTCCTCTGGTTCCGGGAGGGTGACGGCGACCTCGGGGACGCACTCGTCGACATGGTGGGGGTGCTCGACGACGGGGGCTTCGTCGTGCTGCTGACGCCGAAGCTCACCGGCGACGAGGTGGACCCCAGCGACATCGACGAGGCGGCGGTCACCGCGGGGCTGCACACGGCGGGAACCTTCAACGCCGCCGCGGACTGGCGCGCCCACAAGCTCGTCGCACCCAGGACCCGCGTCCGCCGGTGACGTCCCGCGGCTGGCAGGATGACCGGATGATGACGTCCGCCCTGGCCCCGCTCGCTGTCGGCCAGGTCGCGCCCGACTTCACGCTGCGCGACCAGAACGGCGTGGAGGTCGCGCTCGCCGAGCTGACCGCGACCAAGAACGTCGTCGTCGTGTTCTACCCCTTCGCGTTCTCGGGCATCTGCACCGGCGAGCTCGACGAGATCCGCGACCACCTGGAGCGGTTCGTGTCCGACGACCTGCAGGTCGTGTGCGTGTCGTGCGACCCGATGTTCTCGCTGCGGGCCTGGGCCGACGCCCAGGGCTACTTCTTCCCGCTGCTGTCCGACTACTGGCCGCACGGAGAGGTCACCCGGGCGTTCGGCGTGCTCAACGACCGGACCGGCGCGCCCATCCGCGGCACCTTCCTCATCGGCCGCGACGGCGTCGTGCACTGGACGCTGGTCAACGGGCCGGGAGAGCGCCGCGACTTCAGCGAGCTTCCGGGCCAGGTCGCCGCACTGCGCTGACCGAACGCGTGCCGACCCATCGCGTGCCGACCCATCGCGTGCTGACGACAGCACGCGCACCTGCCACAATGTGCGCGGTCGGCCGACCGCCCTTGCGGGCGCAGAGCCGTCCCGGGCCTGTAGCTCAGCTGGTAGAGCGCCGCGTTTACACCGCGAAGGTCGTCGGTTCGATCCCGGCCGGGCCCACATGAGCGACGACCTGACCCTGGGTGAGGTTCTCGAGGTCGTCGAGCGCCTCTACCCGCCGTCCACCGCGCAGTCCTGGGACCGGGTCGGCCTGGTCACCGGCGACCCGCAGCAGCCGGTTCGGCGCGTCCACCTCGCCGTCGATCCCACCCTCGCCGTCATCGAGGAGGCGCGCGCGCTCGGTGCGGACCTGCTGCTCACCCACCACCCCCTGCTGCTGCGCGGCGTGCACAGCGTCGCCACGACCAGCGCCAGGGGCGCGGGCGTCACCCACCTGGTCGTGGGCGACGTGGCCCTCTACGTGGCCCACACCAACGCCGACGTCGCGGCCGACGGGGTGTGCGAGGCGCTCGCCCGGGCGTGCGGGCTCACGACCACGGCGCCACTCACGCTCGTCGAGCAACAGCCGCTGGGGCGGGTCGGTGACCTCGAGTCCGCTGTCGGTCTACGCACCTTCGTCGAGCAGCTGGCGACCCGGCTGCCTGCGGCCGCCGGCGGCATCCGCGTCGCCGGCCCCCCGCGCGCGACGGTGCGGCGCGTCGCCGTGCTCGGTGGCGCCGGCGATGACCTGTTCGACGCCGTGCGGGCCAGTGGCGCGGACGTCTACGTCACCGCGGACCTGCGCCACCACCCCGCCCTCGAGGCACGCGAGGAGGCTCGTGGCGGCCCGCCCTACCTCGTCGACGCCGGTCACTGGGCCAGCGAGCAGGTCTGGCTGGCCGTGGCCGAGCGCGCGCTGCGTGTCGGCCTCGGTGGACGCGCGACTAGGGTGGAGACCCACATCAGCACAGTGCGCACCGACCCCTGGACCTTCGTGGTCGGCGCCGACCCCGGAGGTATGCCGTGAACGCCGAGTCCGCCCGCCAGCTGCGGCTGCTCGACCTCCAGGCCATCGACACCCGGCTCGACCAGATCGGCCATGCGCGCACCCACCTGCCGCAGCTCGCCGAGCTGGCCGACCTGCTCGGCAAGGCCCGGCTCATCGACGACCAGCTGGTGCGTTCGCGCACCGAGCTCGACGACGTGCAGCGCGAGGTCGCCAAGGCCGAGGCCGACGTGCAGCTCGTGCGCGACCGCGCCGCCCGCGACCAGGCCCGGCTCGACGCCGGCACCGGCACCGCCAAGGACCTCCAGGCGATCCAGCACGAGCTGACCTCCCTCGCCCGCCGGCAGAGCGAGCTCGAGGACATCGAGCTCGAGGTCATGGAGCGAGCCGAGGCCGCCGAGAGCGACGTCGCCGAGCTCGAGCGCGGCCGCGGTGAGCTGACCGAGCGGATCACGGCGCTCGAGGTCGCTCGCGACGAGGCCCTCGCCCGGCTCGACGGCGAGGCAGCCGACATCGGCGCCCCCCGCCCCACGGTCGTCGACGAGGTCGGCGCCGACCTCGTCACCCTCTACGAGAAGATCCGTGCCGCCAACGGCGGCACCGGAGCCGCCGCGTTGCGACAACGCCGCTGCGGCGGGTGCCAGCTCGAGCTCAACCCGGTCGAGATCCAGCGCCTCCGGGTGGCTCCGGAGGACGAGGTGCTGCGCTGCGAGGAGTGCCGCCGCATCCTCGTCCGCACCGCCGAGTCCGGGCTGTGAGCCGTCGGCTCACCGTCGAGGCCGACGGCGGGTCGCGCGGCAACCCGGGGGTGGCCGGCTACGGCGCCCTGGTCCGCGACACCGACACCGCAGCCCTGCTCGCCGAGCGTGCCGAGCCACTCGGGAAGGCCTCCAACAACGTCGCGGAGTACCGCGGGCTGATCGCCGGACTGGAGGCCGCGTACGCGATCGACCCGTCCGCGCAGGTGCACGTGCGGATGGACTCCAAGCTCGTCGTCGAGCAGATGTCGGGTCGCTGGAAGATCAAGCACGAGGACATGCGCCGGCTCGCCCTGCAGGCGCGCGACCTCGTGTCAGGCTTCACCCGGGCGGGCGGCTCGGTGCGCTTCACGTGGATCCCCCGGGCCGACAACAAGGATGCCGACGCGCTGTCGAACGTCGCGATGGACGGCCGGGTGGTCGACCGCACCTTCGGGGGCCCCTCCGACGTCGACGACGTGCCGGGTGAACCCGAGGCCGACGACCAGCCGCGACGCACCGGGTTCGACCGCCGTGGCACCCCGACCCGGGTGGTGCTGGTGCGGCACGGCGTCACCGACTTCACCGCGCAGGGCCGTCTCGACGGCCGCGGCGGGCCCGACCCGCGGCTCAACGCGACGGGCCGCGCCCAGGCGGTCGCCGCCGGACGGGCCGTGGCCAGCCTCGTGCAGGGTCACCCGACCCGGGTCGTGACGTCGTCGCTGTCGCGGGCGATGGAGACCGGCGCGGCCGTGGCGTCCGCCGTCGGCGTCGACCCGGTGGTCGACGGCGAGTGGGACGAGCAGTCCTTCGGCGAGTGGGACGGTCGCTCCATCGAGGAGCTCGTCGCCGGCGAGCGCGACGCCATGCGGGCCCTGCGTGACGACGCGACCTACCGGCCGCCGGGGGGCGAGTCGCACGACGACCTCGTCGCCCGCGTCGTGCCGGCGTGGGAGCGGGTTGTCGCCCAGGGCGGCACGAGCGTCGTGGTGTGCCACCGCAAGCCGATCCTCGTCGTGCTCGCGCACCTGCTCGGCCTGCCGCACGACCGTGCCTGGCGCCTGGCCGCCGCCCCGGGCTCGCTGACCGCCGTCGAGGTGTGGGACGACGGTGAGGTCTCGATCGCCTTCACCAACCGCACCTGAGTCGCGTCACGTGGGGGCCGGGCCTGAGACACCACGGCGACGGGATCCGACCGCGTTCTAGGCTCGTGGCATGACCTATGCAGGTGACGTCACCCCGAGCGAGGCGTATGCCGCTGCGACCGGGCCCGAGGACGCACTCCTCGTCGACGTGCGCACCCGGGCCGAGTGGACGTATGTCGGGGTGCCCGTGCTCGAGGGCGCCCACCACGACGTCGCCTTCGTCGAGTGGTCGACCTTCCCCGACGGGCAGGTCAACGGCCGGTTCGTCGACGAGGTGCGCGCCGCCGGACTGCAGGCCGGCCGCCCGGTCTACCTGCTGTGCCGCTCCGGGGTTCGTTCGAGGGCGGCCGCCGAGGCGCTGACCGATGCCGGTCTGGGGCCGGCGTTCAACGTGCTCGAGGGGTTCGAGGGGCCGCACGACGCCGAGGGCCACCGCACCGTCGGCGGCTGGAAGGTCGCCGGCCTCCCGTGGCGTCAGGGCTGAGCGTGGACCCACTGGACTGGCACCCGCAGACCCGCGCCGTTCGGGGTGGGTTGGCGCGCAGCGGTTTCGACGAGACCGCCGAGGCGCTGTTCCTGACCTCCGGCTTCGTCTACGAGTCCGCCGAGCAGGCGGAGGCGGCGTTCAAGGACGAGGTCGAGCACTACATCTACAGCCGCTACGGCAACCCCACGGTGACGACCTTCGAGGAGCGGATGCGCCTGCTGGAGGGCGCCGAGGCGTGCTTCGCCACGGCATCCGGGATGGCGGCGGTGTTCGTGTCGCTGGCGGCTCTGTGCGGTGCCGGCGACCGCGTGGTGTCGTCGCGGGCGCTGTTCGGCTCGTGCTTCGTCATCCTCGACGAGATCCTGCCGCGCTGGGGGGTCGAGACCGTGTTCGTCGACGGTGCCGACCTCGACCAGTGGCGCGAGGCGCTGTCGGTGCCCACGACGGCAGTGTTCTTCGAGACGCCGAGCAACCCGATGCAGGAGCTCGTCGACATCGCGGCGGTCTCCGAGCTGGCGCACGCGGCAGGGGCCACCGTCGTGGTCGACAACGTGTTCGGCACGCCGGTGTTCTCGCACCCACTCGACTTCGGTGCCGACGTCGTCGTGTACTCGGCGACGAAGCACATCGACGGCCAGGGGCGGGCCCTCGGTGGAGCGGTGCTCGGCACCCGGGAGTTCGTCGACGGGCCGGTGAAGAACCTGATGCGGCACACCGGGCCGTCGCTGTCGCCGTTCAACGCGTGGCTGATGACCAAGGGCCTGGAGACCCTCGACCTGCGAGTGCGCCGGATGGCCGACTCCTGCCTCACCGTCGCGCGCACGCTCGAGGAGTGGCAGCACGCCGGTCGGGGCCTCGCCCGGGTGGTGCACCCCTTCCTCGAGAGCCACCCACAGCACGAGCTGGCGCTGCGCCAGATGGACGGCGGGGGAGGCACCGTCGTCACCTTCGAGGTCGACGGTGGCAAGCCAGCGGCGTTCGCGCTGATGAACGCCCTGACCCTGGTCGACATCTCGAACAACCTCGGCGACGCCAAGTCGTTGACGACGCACCCCGCCACGACCACTCACCGCCGGCTCGAACCCGAGGCGCGTGCCGCGGTGGGCATCACCGACGGCACGATCCGGGTGTCGGTCGGCCTCGAGGACGTCCGCGACCTCGTCGCCGACCTCGACCACGCGCTGGAGCAGGCCGCCGCCGTCGGGCGCTGAACCGGCTGTTAGCGTCGCCGCCATGAGTGACGTCATCACCGTGCAGCGGCTGGTCCCGGCACCGCCCGAGCCGATCTTCGACCTCCTGGCCGACCCCGCCGGCCACGCGGAGATCGATGGTGGCGGCACCGTTCTGGGCGCGCGCAGTGGCGGTCGCCGGCTCGCCCTCGGCGACCGCTTCGGCATGGACATGCACCTCGGGGTCGCCTACTCCACGCGCAACACGGTGATCGAGCTCGAGGAGAACCGCCTCATCGCGTGGCAGACCACGGCCAGCGGCCCGCTCGGCACGTTGCTCGGCGGCCGGGTCTGGCGCTACCAGCTCGAGCCGGTCGAGGGCGGCACCCTGGTGACCGAGACGTGGGACCTGCGCCAGGAGAAGTGGACGAGCAAGCCGGTGATCAAGCTGACCATGGCGAGCTCGACCCGCCACAACATGGAGCGAACGCTCACGCGCATCGAAGAGCTCGTCGGCGCGGCCGACGACGGCGTCGTCTAGCTCCCTGCGGCCAGCTGGCGCTCGCGCGCCACACCGGCCATCGCCCAGCGCACGGCTCGGGTGCCGACCTGCCCGGCGCCCCCGGCCAAGGCCGTGACCGGCCCGCCCGCGGGCAACCACAGCGCACGTCGCGCCCAGTGGGGAAGCAGTGCCACCCCGCCCGACGCGATCAGCCCGTAGCCGGGCCGCGCCACCCACGGCAGGGGCGGGTCGAGCAGCAGGAACCGGGCGGCTGCCCGGGCCTCGTCGGTCGCCTCGAGCTCGGGCCGGTGGGCCGTGAGGGCGGCTCCGAGCTCGGCGACCGACGTCGGGAGGTCGGTGGCCCCCAGCCGACCCGCGACCAGCGCCGACTGAGCGACGTAGGTGTCCGCCTCGCCCTCGGTCAGCGGCTCGACGGCGTACCGCTGGTGCGCGGTGAGGAAGCTGTGGGCCTCGGCCACGTGCACCCAGCGCAGCAGACGTGGGTCGCTGGCGCGGTACGGCCGCCCCTTCGGGTCGTGCCCACGGACCCGCTCGTGGATGCCGCGCACCCGCTCGATCGCGGCCTCGGCGTCCTCGACGGTGCCGAAGGTCGTCGTGGCGAGGAAGTGCGAGGTGCGCTGCAGGCGTCCCCAGGGGTCGCCCTTGTAGCCGCTGTGGCCCGCGACGCCGGCCATGGCCAGCGGGTGCAGGGACTGCAGCAGCAGGGCCGCCACCCCGCCGGGGAACATCGCGGCGTCGGCGTGCACCCGCCACACCGGGTCCTCGGGAGTGAACCAGCGCTCACCCTCGCGGCCCCAGATGACCTGGGCCCGCTCGGCGGCGTCGTCACCGGCGACCCGGGCGCGCAGCGCGGCCCCGAGCCGCAGCTGGGAGTGGCGGGTGAGGTCGCTCAGGGGTCGCATCGGGCTCCGATCGAGGGGCGGTGACGTAGATCCAACGTCCTGGTCCGCTCGCAGCGGCCCGGCGTCGAAGGTTACCCGTGGTGACCTGCATCACACGGGCCCGGAACTTCTCCGGTGGCGTCGGGTCAGGCGGTGATCGAGAGCGCGCCGGCCCCGGCGGCCACGGCGAGCACGGCGCAGACGGTGCCCGCGGGAACCAGCCACCGCCACGGCACGACGATGCCGGCGGTGCGGCAGCGCTGCAGCCAGAGCAGGGTGGCCAGTGAGGCCCACGGGGTGATCAGCGGCCCGGCATTGACGCCGACGAGCAGGGCCATCAAGCGCGGCGCCGCGTCGGCCGCGACGGGCTCGAGCACGAGGTAGGCCGGCAGGTTGTTCGCGACGTTGGCGACGAGTGCACCTGTACTGGCCAGGGCGAGCAGGGCGACGTGATCCGTGCCGGCCGGCACGACCGAGGCGATCAGGTCGCCCAGGCCCCGCTGGTGCAGCACCTCGACCACGACGGACACGCCCACGAAGCCGGCCGCCATCAGCCACGGCACGGGCAGCCCGCGCAACAGCTCGCGGGCCCGCCACCGGGCCACGGCGAGCAGCACCGCCGCCGCGACGAGCGAGACGGCCCACGGCGGCGCGCCGAGGGCGAACAGCGGCCCCAGGGTGACGCACACGGCGGCCGCCCAGCGCAGCAGCACGAGGTCGTGCGGGTCGGCCGGAGGGTCCACGGCATACGACCGGCCGAGCGTGCGCCGGTGCAGCAGGGCGACGAGGGCCAGGGTCACCAGGATGCAGGCGAGCGCCGGAGCCCAGGCGAGCCGCACGTAGTCGGCGTGCCCCAGCCCTTGCCGCTCGAAGGTGTTGAGCGCCAACAGGTTCGTCAGGTTCGAGACGGGCAGCAGCAGCGAGCCGGTGTTGGCGATCCACAGCGTGGTGACCGCGAAGACGCGGGCGTCCAGGTCGACCTGCCGCGCTACGGCGAGCCCCACCGGCGTGAGCAGCACCGCGGTGGTGTCGAGCGACAGCACCACGGTGCACCCGACCGCGAGCAGCGCGAAGAGCAGCCACAGGGCCCACGCACGGTGCCGCCCGGCGTGCGCCACCCAGTGGCCGGCGACGTCGAACACCCCCGCCCGCTCCGCGACCTCGGCGACCACGGTGATCGCGAGGAGGAACACGACGACGGGCAGGAGGCGCTCGAGCAGGGCGACGGCATCCGCCGACGTCACGGGGGCGACACGTCCATGACCCACGGTGCCCGGCCGTTCACGGGCTCGTTCAGGCACACCTCGAACGCACCGGCGACCACGTCGCGCAGCGCCGGCACCGTGCGGGGGGTGGCCCCGACCTGGCAGAGGTGGCGGGCCACGAGCCCGCGAGTGTGCTTGGCCATGTGGCTGGCCCCCGGCACGCGCACCTGCACCCAGCGGGTGGCGAGGTCGGCACCCGGGCGCCACGCGGCGGCATACGACGCCGACCGGCAGTCGACGACGACCCCGCGGGCCGCGACCTCGGGCAGCACCTGGTCCAGCGCCGGTCGCCAGAGCGAGGCCAACGGGCCGAGCCCGGGCAGCGTCGAGCCCATCGACAGCCGGTAGGCGGTGATCCGGTCGCTGGGGCGCACGGCCCCGTGCAGGGCCGAGATGACGACGAGCCAGCGGTTGGCGCGGCGGCGGGCCGCGGTGTCGAGCGTGGCCAGCCCCAACGCGTCGTAGAGCACGCCGGTGTAGACCTCGGCGGCCGGGGTGGCCGGCGCGGTGTCGAGCACCAGGTTGCGGGCCACCTCGTCGAGCAGGCCGGGGGATACGCCCAGCAGGGTCGGTGCCTCGGGAGAGCGGCTGACGTCGGCGAGGGCGGCTGCGACCCGGGCGCGGGTGGGTCCGAGGTCGGGGAACGACCACGTCGACGGGTCGGCGGGCCTGCCCCGGCGCCGGTTCGACTTGGACTCCGACGGCGGGAGCAGGATCAGCACGGGGGCAGCCTACGGAGGTTAGGTTGGTCGGCATGCCCCACCCCCGCGTGCGCCTGGCCCCCACCGACGCCGACATCCCGGGCGAGGTGCTGCAGGCCCTGACGGACCGGTTCGCCGCGGTGCGCGCCGAGCTCGGCCTGTCGCTCGACTACCCGGCCGACGCCCTCACCGAGGCCGAGCAGGTCGCCGCCGCGCCGCGGGGCCTGCCCGAGCGCGACGAGACGGCCGTGCCCTTCTTCACCGTGGACCCGCCGGGCTCGATGGACCTGGACCAGGCGATGCACCTCGAGCGTGACGGCGACGGACACCGCATCCGCTACGCCATCGCCGACGTGCCCACCTTCGTGCGGCTCGGTGGCGCGCTCGACCGGGTGACCCGGGAGCGCGGGCAGACCGTCTACTGCCCGGACGTGCGGGTGCCGCTGCATCCCGAGGTGCTCTCGGAGGCCGCCGCGAGCCTGCTGCCGGATGCCGTGCGCCCCGCCTTCGTCTGGGACCTGCACCTCGACGGCGCGGGGCTGCTGACGTCGGCGCAGGTGTACCGAGCGATGGTGCGCAGTGTCGAGCGGCTCGACTACGCGCAGGTCCAGGCGGCCGTCGACGGCGGCACCGACGACCAGCGCTTCCTGCTGCTGAAGGAGATCGGTGAGCGGCGCATCGCGCAGGAGCGCGCCCGCGGGGGCGCGAGCCTGCCGATGCCCGAGCAGCAGGTGACGGCACGCGACGGCGGCGGCTTCACCCTCGAGTTCCGGCCACTCGTCGCGGCCGAGGAGTGGAACGCGCAGGTCTCGCTGCTCACCGGCATGGCTGCCGCCCGGATGATGCTGGATGCCGGCGTGGGGGTGCTGCGCACCATGCCGGCCCCGACGCCCGAGGCGGTGGCGTGGTTCCGGCGGGTGGCCCGCGGGCTGGGCGCCGAGTGGCCGCAGGACGTGCCCTACGGCGAGTTCGTCCGCGGCCTGGACCGCTCCAACCCTCGGCACCTGGCCCTCATCCACGAGGCGACGGCACTGTTCCGGGGCGCCGGGTACACGGCGTTCGACGGCGAGCCACCGGCGCAGGCCGAGCACGCCGCGGTCGCCGCCCCCTACGCCCACGTCACCGCGCCGCTGCGCCGGCTCGTCGACCGCTTCGGGCTCGTCGTCTGCGAGGCCACCTCCCGCGGCTCCGAGGTACCGGATGCCGTGCGCACGGCGCTGCCCCAGCTCGCCGAGCTGATGCGTGACTCCGACCGGCGGACACGGGCCGCCGAGCGCTCCTGCGCCGACGCCACCGAGGCCGCGGTGCTGCACGGCCGCGAGGGCGAGACGTTCGGGGCGATCGTGATCGACCACACCGACAAGGGGATGGAGGTGCAGCTCGTCGACGTGCCGGTCATCTCCCGGGTCACCGGTCCTGCTGCCCCGCTGGGCACCAACCTGTCGGTGCGGCTCGACCTCGCCGACGTTCGGGCCGGTGAGGTGGCCTTCAGCCACGAGTGACCCGGACCCCTACACTGGCGACGGACGAGTCGGGCGGACGGTCGCGTCGGTGGGCAACCACCGCCGAGGAAGGTCCGGGCTCCGAAGGGCAGGATGGTGGCCAACAGCCACCCGGGGCGACCCGCGGGACAGTGCCACAGAGAACAGACCGCCCCTGGCGCGCAAGCGGCAGGAGCAAGGGTGAAACGGTGGTGTAAGAGACCACCAGCGACCTGGGTGACCAGGTCGGCTCGGTAAACCCCATCCGGAGCAAGCTCAGACAGCGTGCGATCGAGGGCGGCCCGCCCGAGCACGCGGGTAGGGCGCAAGAGGTGGTCGGCAACGGCCACCCGAGATGGATGACCGTCACCGCGTCGCCGGCAACAGCGGCGCGGGACAGAACCCGGCCTACAGCCCGACTCGTCCACTACACCCCGGCTGAACTGCGGGCGGGCGCGCCCCGGGGAGGCGGGGTGGCCTCGACCCGGGACGCTGAGCCCACGCACACGGGGGGGTGAATGCGTGAGCCTGATGTCCACTGTGGCACAACGACCTTGGGATGCCCTTGAGTGGTCTGGGCATCCCTGGCGCCCGTTCACCGCGCAACTGCCTGTCCTGGCCCCTAGCCTGAGCCTCGGCTGCCGCCTGCCAGTGACACACAACCAGGCGTCCGGACCGGCCCGTCGGCCACTCAACGTGAGGCGCCGCGGTGGGCGGCGGCCACCATTGCGGGCGTCGCGCCGGCAGTTGCCGGGCTGCCCCCGGGCGCACGAGCCGGCACCGGTCGAGTGGTTCGGGCACGTCCGGGGTGTGGGCGCTTGCCTGAGTGGGTATCTGAT
>Ga0173481_10000082_pt1 | contig 15222 bp, 14 predicted proteins | sample NitcycUS073202C2_FD_136667 | JGI IMG/M metagenome (GOLD analysis project Ga0173481, IMG submission 136667) | Soil microbial communities from Arlington Agricultural Research Station in Wisconsin, USA - Nitrogen cycling UWRJ-S073-202C-2 (version... ... | reverse complement strand
CCGACCAGGCCGGGTCGAGCGGGTTGACGCCGAGCACGTCGGTCATCGCGATGACGAGGCGGGCGATCGCCGCTGCATCCTCCTGGTCACCGTCGTCGAGGGAGGTGTTGCCGGCGCGCACGGCCTCGTGCACCTCGGCGAGCGCGCCGGAGACCCCGAGGTCGTCGTCCATCGCCTCCCGGAAGCCCTCGGGCAGCGTCTCGTCGCCGGTCGGCACGGCGGTGACGAGACCGGGCAGGGCGCGACGCAGGAAGCCCTCGATGCGCTCGACCGCGGTGGCGGACTCCTCGATCGAGCCGGGGTGGAACTCGATCATCGAGCGGTAGTGCGCCGCGGTGAGGTAGTAGCGCACGGCGAGCGGGCGGTGCTCCTTGACGACCTCGCTGACCCGCAGCGAGTTGCCGAGCGACTTGCTCATCTTCTCGCCGCCCATGGTGACCCAGGCGTTGTGCAGCCAGTAGTTGGCGAAGCCGAGGCCGGCTGCCCGCGACTGCGCCATCTCGTTCTCGTGGTGCGGGAAGCGCAGGTCGACGCCGCCGCCGTGCACGTCGAAGGTGTCGCCGAGGTACTTGCGCGCCATCGCGGAGCACTCCAGGTGCCAGCCGGGGCGCCCCGTGCCGAACGGTGTGGGCCACGACGCGGTCTCGGGCTCGCTCTCCTTGCGGCCCTTCCACAGGGCGAAGTCGCGGGGGTCACGCTTGCCGCGCGGGTCGGCATCCTCGGCGTCGACCATGTCGTCGACCTTCTGCCGGGTGAGCTCACCGTAGGCCGGCCAGCTGCGCACGTCGAAGTAGACGTCGCCGCTGCCGTCGCGCGCCGCGTAGGCGTGGCCCCTGGCGATGAGGGCCTCCATCAGGGTGACCATCTCGGGCACGTGGCCGGTGGCGCGCGGCTCATAGGTGGGCGGCAGCACGCCGAGGGCCTCGAGCGCAGCCGCGGTCTCGATCTCGTTGCGGTAGGAGACGGCGAACCAGGGCTCGCTGTTCTCGGCCGACTTCGCGAGGATCTTGTCGTCGATGTCGGTGACGTTGCGGATGAGGGTGACGTCGAGTCCGTGACCGCGAGTCATCCAGCGGCGGAGCACGTCGAACGCGACCGCGAAGCGCACGTGGCCGAGGTGCGGCGGCGCCTGCGTGGTGAGCCCACAGATGTAGATCCCCGCCTTGCCTGGCACGACGGGGACGAAGTCACGCAGCTCGCGCGTGAGGGAGTCGAACAGCCTGAGGGTCACCGGGCAAGGTTACCGGCCGGCACGGCATCCCCCGATTCCGCTCCGGTGCGCGCCGGCTGCCCTGGCGCGTGCGTCCGCTGCCGTGGCGCGCGTACGTCGGCTGCAGTGGCGCGTGCATCCGCTGCCGTGGCGCGCGTACGTCGGCTGCCGAAGCGCAGGCGCCCATCGCCCCCGCTCCCAGCCGGGCGGCCCCGCTGCCTTGAGCTTCCTCGACGTCACTGGTGCGGCGCCGAAGCTTCCCCGCACTAGGAGAACTTCCGGGTCATCACAGTGACGGCGCGGACGTTCGACCAGGCCGACCCGCGTCGGATGCCGTCGCCGGTGCCCGAGCCTGTGGATGACGCGCCAGCCGATCTCGCAGAAAGCGGCACCATCAGCAGATGTCCGATCGACTGCAGGCCGCCGCCGCGGCACACCAAGGCATCCTCTGCACCGCCGACGCCACTCGCCTCGCCGTCGATTCCAACGCGCTGGCGAGACTGGTGGGCTCCGGGACGCTCGTCCGGGTGCGTCGCGGCGCGTACGTCGTCGCCGACACGTGGGCGCACGCAACACCCGAGCGACGGCTCGACCTGTGTACCCGAGCGGTGCTGCGAGCCCGCGCGACCACGGCCGAGGCGGCGACCCACCAGAGTGCTCTCGCCGTTCACGGCCTCCCGCTGTACGGGGTGCCGGTCGACGTCGTCGACCTCGCCGGTGCGGTTAGCCGAGTGCGTCGAGCCAGTGGCGTGCGGGTCCACCCGGCCGATCCCTCGCTCGACGTCGTGGAGGTGGACGGATGCCGGGCGGTGTCGGTCGAGGTCGCCCTCGCCCAGGTGGTCCTCCGGCACGGTCGCGAAGCGGCGCTGGTCCCGGCCGACCGGGCCCTGGCGTCGGGGACGGCCGACCTCGGCCGGCTCGTCGCGCTGGCGGCCCGGCTCGTCGAGTCATCACGTTCGGCCGTTCGCGCCGAGCGGTGGCTGCGCGAGGCCGACGCCGCCAGCGAGTCGGTCGGCGAGACCCGCACCCGGTTGCTGCTCACCGACCTGGGCCATGACGTCAGGAGCCAGGTCCCGATTGCCGACAGCTCCGGCGTGGTCTTCGCCCGTGTCGACTTCCTGCTCGGCGAGAAGGTCATCGTGGAGTTCGACGGGCTGATGAAGTACGCCGATGCGGCCGGCCGCGAGGCGCTCGCGGCCGAGAAGCAGCGCGAGGACCTGCTGCGGTCGTTGGGCTACGAGGTCGTTCGGCTCACCTGGGCCGATCTGGCCAGGCCGAAGCGGGTCGAGGCGCTCATCCGATCAGCGATGCGGCGGGTTGAGGCGCGCTCGCATCACCGGACGGCCTGACCCGACCTGACGACCGAACGACCAGTGCCAGCGCCTCACCACGAACTTCCGCGCCGTACCAGGGACGGCGCGGAAGTTTGCGCGTGGCGGGGAAGCTTCCGCGTCCGTCAGGAACTTCCGCGACGTCACGGTGACGGCGCGGAAGCTCAGCAGCGGGTCAGTGGCCGCGGGCGATCCAGTCCTGCAGGTGCGGGGCCTCGGCGCCGATCGTCGTCGGGTCGCCGTGCCCGGTGAGCACCACGGTGTCCGCGGGCAGGTCGAGCAACCGGGTGCGGATGGACTCGACGATGGTCGGGAAGTCCGAGAACGACCGCCCGGTGGCGCCGGGCCCGCCGTTGAACAAGGTGTCGCCGGAGAACAGCGCCCCCAGCGCCGGCGCGTGGAGGCAGCACGCCCCCGGGGCGTGCCCCGGAGTGTGCAGCACGGTCAGCTCGACGTCGCCGACGGTGAAGACCTGGCCGTCGGCCAGCTCGGCGCCGGGGGCGACGGCCTGGCTCTGGTCCCAGAGCACCCGGTCGTCGGGGTGGAGGTGCGCCGTGGCACCGGTCGCCGCAATCAGCTCAGCCACCGCGTTCACGTGGTCGTTGTGCCCGTGCGTGCAGACCACCGCCACGACCCGCCGACCGTCGACGGCGGCCAGGATCGCGTCGGCGTCGTGGGCGGCGTCCACGACGAGCACCTCGGCGTCGTCACCGACCAGCCACACGTTGTTCTCGACCTCCCACGAGCCACCGTCGAGCTCGAAGGCCCCAGCGGTGACCACCCGCTCGACCCGGACGCCGCCCGGCGACGTGGGCACCGGCATCCCGATGTCGGTCACGGCGCGGCGTCCATGACGACGACCGAGCGCAGCACGTCGCCGTGGTGCATCTTGTCGAAGGCCGCCTCGACGTCGCCGATGCCGATCCGCTCGCTGACGAACGCGTCGAGGTCGAAGCGGCCCTGGCGATACAGGTCGACGAGCATCGGGAAGTCACGCGAGGGCAGGCAGTCGCCGTACCAGCTCGACTTCAGGGCCCCACCGCGTCCGAACACGTCGATGAGCGGCAGGGTGATCTCCTTGTCGGGCGTCGGCACCCCGACCAGCACGACGGTGCCGGCGAGGTCGCGGGCGTAGAAGGCCTGCTCGTACGTCTCCGGCCGACCCACCGCCTCGACCACCACGTCGGCGCCGTGGCCGCCGGTGAGGGCACGGATCGCCTCGATCGGGTCCTCGGTCGAGGAGTTGACCGTGTGGGTGGCGCCGAAGCCGCGGGCGGCCTCGAGCTTCCGGTCGTCGACGTCGACGGCGATGATCGTCGTCGCCCCGACCACGCTCGCACCGGCGATGGCGGCGTTGCCGACACCGCCGCATCCGATCACCGCGACGGAGTCGCCCCGGCGCACCCCGCCGGTGTTCACGGCCGCACCGAACCCGGCCATCACGCCGCACCCGAGCAGTCCCACGGCCGCGGGGTCGGCCTCACGGTCGACCTTGGTGCACTGGCCCGAGGCCACGAGGGTCTTCTCGATGAACGCCCCGATTCCGAGCGCCGGACTCAGCTCGGTGCCGTCGACGAGGGTCATCTTCTGGGTCGCGTTGTGGGTGGCGAAGCAGTACCAGGGCCTGCCCTTGAGGCAGGCGCGACACTGGCCGCACACGGCGCGCCAGTTGAGGATGACGAAGTCCCCCGGCACGACGTCGGTGACGCCCTCGCCCACCGACTCGACCGTGCCGGCTGCCTCGTGGCCGAGCAGGAACGGGAACTCGTCGTTGATGCCGCCCTCGCGGTAGTGCAGGTCGGTGTGGCACACCCCGCACGCCTCGATGCGCACCACGGCCTCACCCGGACCGGGGTCGGGTACCACGATGTCGACGAGCTCGACCTCGGCTCCCTTGGCTCGGGCGATGACTCCCTGGACGGTCTGCGGCACGGGTGCTCCTTGTGTGGAAAGGGTGGCGGTCTGCGCGCCACGCTAGCCCCGGCCGGCCGGCACCGGGAAGTGTCGTCGCAGGTTGGCGGGCTCCGGACCGGTTGGGGCACAGCCCTCGAACGCGTTCGGCGCAGGAAACCGCGCCGTATGCTGCGGCACATGCCCTACCCGGTGTTCGACGACGTGATCCACGAGCCGCACCGGTTGCGCATCTGCGCCCTGCTCGTGCCCTCGACAGGCACCGACTTCTCCGCGGTGCGGGACGAGGTCGGCCTGTCCGACTCGGCGCTGTCCAAGCACCTCAAGGTCCTGTCGTCCCGGGGTTACACCCGGCTCGACCGGGCGGTGCGCGACGGGCGCCAGGTGACGACGGTGGTGCTCACCCCGGCCGGCCGCGACGCTCTGTGTGGTCACGTGGCGGAGCTGCAGCGGATGGCGCGGGTCGTCGGCAGCGACCGCCGCGGCGGCGGCGCACCCAGCAGATGACGCCGCACTACTTCTCGTCCACCCCGACTTCGTCCTCGTGGTGCTCGGCCCCCTCCAGGTCGCCCTCGCCGGCACGGTGGCTGCGGTCGTGTGGGCCGCCGTGCTGGGCCGCGAGCCCCGCCGGGCTCAGCCGCGCGGGTAGACCAGGGCGGTCGCGATCGCGGCGACGCCCTCGTCCCGGCCGGTCAGGCCCAGACCGTCGGTGGTGGTGCCGCTGACCGACACCGGTGCGCCCACGGCATCCGAGAGCGCGGCCTGCGCCTCGTCCCGGCGGGTGCCGATCTTCGGCCGGTTGCCGACGACCTGGACCGCGACGTTGCCGATCTCGAACCCGGCCTCGCGCACCAGACGAGCGGCCTCGGCGAGCAGGGTCGCACCGGACGTCCCGGCCAGCTCGGGCCGGGAGGTGCCGAAATGCGCTCCGAGGTCGCCGATGCCGGCCGCCGAGAAGAGCGCGTCGCAGGCGGCGTGCGCGGCGACGTCGGCGTCGGAGTGGCCGTCGAGCCCGCGCTCCCCGGGCCAGAGCAGCCCGGCGACCCACAGCTCACGCGCGGACCCGTCGGCGGCGAGGGCGTGCACGTCGACCCCGATGCCGACCCTGGGCGGTGCGCTCATGGCGTCAGTCTGGCAGGCGCCCGGATGCGGCCCCGGCATGCTGCGCCAGCACCCGCTCCGCGTGCTCGAGGTCGTCGCGGCTGGTCACCTTGAACGCCAACGGGTCGCCCTCGACGACGACCACGTGGTGGCCGCCCAGCTCGACGAGCGCGGCATCGTCGGTGGCGCCCAGACCGCTCTCATACGCGGAGACGAGCACGTCGCGTGCGAACCCCTGCGGGGTCTGCACCGCGCGCAGCGACGCGCGGTCGGGGGTGCCGGTGATCATGCCGTGGGCGTCGACGGTCTTGACGGTGTCGACCAGCGCGATGCCGGGTACGGCACCCGCCGCTCCAGTGCGCACCGCCTCGACGACGCGCTCGAACACCGCGAGCGGGGTGAGGCACCGCGCGGCGTCGTGCACGAGCACGACGTCGACGTCACCGACCGCGGCGAGCCCGGCCGCCACGGAGTCGGTGCGCGAGGCACCCCCGGCGACCACCACGGCATCCGGGGGCAGGTCGACACCGGCCCAGGACGGCCCGGCCGGGTCGGTGTGGTCGGGGGGCGCCACGACCACGAGCGAGGCCAGGTGCGGTAGCCGCGCGACGGTGTCGACGGCGTACCCGAGCAGCGGCCGCCCGCGCAGCGCCACGAACGCCTTGGGGCGGCCCGCCCCGAGGCGGGTGCCCGAGCCGGCAGCAACGACGACGACGCCGACGCTGCACGGGGCAGCGTCGGCGTCGATCACGTCAGTTCAGTGGGCCGGGCCCGGGCGTCAGGACGCGAGGACCTCGTCGAGGATGACTTCGGCCTTCTCCTCGTCGGTCTTCTCGGCGAGCGCGAGCTCGGAGACCAGGATCTGGCGGGCCTTGGCCAGCATGCGCTTCTCGCCGGCGGACAGGCCACGGTCCTTGTCACGACGCCACAGGTCGCGGACGACCTCGGCCACCTTGATGACGTCGCCGGAGGCGAGCTTCTCGAGGTTGGCCTTGAAGCGGCGCGACCAGTTGGTCGGCTCCTCGGCGAATGGCGTACGCAGCACTTCGAAGACCTTGTCGAGGCCTTCCTTGGAGACCACGTCGCGGACACCGACGAGGTCACAGTTCTCGGCAGGAACTTCGATCACGAGGTCACCTTGGGCGACCTTCAGCTTGAGGTAGAGCTTCTCCTCTCCGCGGACCGTGCGGGTCTTGATCTCTTCGATACGTGCGGCCCCATGGTGGGGGTACACGACCGTCTCGCCGACCTTGAAAACCATGTGTTGTTGTCCCCTTTCGCGACGATCAGGATACCACGCACCGGCGTGTCGCAATAATCGAGGACCCCGCCGTTTGTGCAGGTCAGGCCCGTGAACAGCCCTCCACGAGACGCGGATCGGGTCTTGACAGAACGGCTTCGTCCATGCTTCGCGCGCGTGTCCGGCGCGAGCCCGGGCGGGGTCGGGAACCGTGTCGGCCGCCATCGTGGACGGGCCGGGGTGCGGCATGGCTATCCTTGGCCGCGTGACGAACCGCGCCGCCTCCGTCCTGCGAGCCTCCGCCCTGGCAGGCACGATCCTGCTCGCCTCGGGGTGTGCCTCCGCGTTCTCGCCGATCCAGACCGACTTCGACTACGACTCCGCCGACGGGGTGCCGCTCACCATCGAGGGGCTCGACCTGCGCGACCTCGCCATCGTGGTGCCCGCCGAGGGGGGCACCGGCATCGTGATCGGCCAGGCCGTCAACCGCAGCACCTCCGCGGTCGACGTCACCTTCGGCGTCGCGGGGGCACCCACGCCCGCCACCGTCGCCGTCCCCGCCAGCTCGGGCAAGACACTCTCGGATGCCGCGACGGGTGTGGAGATCCCCGGCATCCCGGCCGCTCCCGGCGAGATGGTCGAGATGACGGTCACCACCGCCGAGGCCGGCGAGAACGTCGTCACCGTGCCCGTCCTCTCGAACACCGGCTACTACTCGGACCTCACCGTCTCGTCCTCGTGACCCGCGTCGCCGGCCGCACGCCCGCGGGTCAGGCCTCGAACTTGTAGCCCAGCCCTCGCACGGTGAGGATGTGCGTGGGGTTGGCCGGGTCGGCCTCGACCTTCGCCCGCAGCCGCTTGATGTGCACGTCGAGGGTCTTGGTGTCGCCGACGTAGTCGCTGCCCCACACCCGGTCGATCAGCTGCACCCGGGTCAGCACCCGACCGGTGTTGCGCAGCAGCATCTCGAGCAGCTCGAACTCCTTGAGCGGAAAAGACACCTGGGTGCCTCCCACGGTCACGACGTGGCGCTCGACGTCCATCCGCACCGGGCCGGCCTCGAGGGTGGTCGGCAGCATCTCCTCGGGCTCGGCCAGCCGGCGCAGCACGGCCTTGATCCGGGCGAGCAGCTCGCGCGAGGAGTAGGGCTTGGTGACGTAGTCGTCGGCCCCGAGCTCGAGCCCCACCACCTTGTCGATCTCGCTGTCCTTGGCGGTGAGCATGATGACCGGCACGTTGGAGCGCTGGCGCAACGCCCGGCACACGTCGACGCCGCTCAGCCCGGGGAGCATGAGGTCGAGGAGCACGAGGTCGGCCCCGGTCGTGTCGAACGCCGTCAGGGCGTCGTGGCCGTTCTCGGCGACCGACACCTCGTAGCCCTCCTTGCTGAGCAGGTAGGACAGCGGGTCCGAGAACGAGACCTCGTCCTCAACGATCAGGATGCGCGTCATGCAGAGCTCTCTCCTCGTGCGGCGCCGACCGGTCCGGGCCGTCGTCGTGGTCCTCCGCGACCGGCCGGTCGGCCGCCGCGGGCAGGGTCATCGTGAAGGTCGAGCCGCGCCCCTCCTGGCTCCAGACGCTCACCCGGCCCCCGTGGTTGGCGCAGACGTGCTTGACGATGGCCAGGCCCAGGCCGGTGCCGCCGGTGGCGCGCGAGCGCGCGGCGTCGACCCGGTAGAACCGCTCGAAGATGCGCTCCTGCTCGGCGGCGGGGATGCCTTGCCCCTGGTCGGTCACGGTGACCTCCACGGCGTCGTCGACCCGGCGGGCGCCGATGCCGACCCGGGTGCCGGCGTCGCTGTAGTTGACCGCGTTCGTCACCAGGTTGGCGACCGCGGTGGTGAGCAGCTCGGCATCCCCGAAGACCTGAAGCCGGTCCTCGGTGACCAGGGTGAGCTCGATCTGACGCGCCCCCGCGGCGACCCGCACCCGGTCGACCGCCTCGGCCGCCACGGACCCGACGTCGACCAGCTGGGGTTCGTGCAGCGTGTCGGCGACCTGCAGCCGCGACAGGTCGACGATCTCCTGGACGAGCCGGGTGAGGCGGGTGGACTCGACGAGGATGCGCTGGGCGAACCGCTCGACCGCCTCGGGGTCGTCCTTGGCGCCGAGCACGGCCTCGGCGAGCAGCGAGATGCCGCCGACCGGGGTCTTCAGCTCGTGGCTGACGTTCGCGACGAAGTCGCGGCGGATCTCCTCGACCCGGCGGGCGTGGGTGTGGTCCTCGGCCAGGATCAGCACGTGCGAGACCGCGATCGGCGCGACCCGCACCCGCATCACCACGGATGCCGTCGTGTTCGGGCTGCGGGTCAGGTCGAGCTGGGCCTCGCGGATCATGCCGTCACGTCGCACCTGCCGCGCGAGGTGGCGCAGCTCGTGGTGGACCAGCTCGCCGTGCCTGACGAGCCCGTAGCTCACCGCGGACGCCGAGGTGTTGACGACGGCGTCGCTCGCGTCGACGACCACGGCGATCGAACGCAACACGGACAGCACGTCCCCGACACCTCGGGGCAGCGGAGGCTCCTCGGGCTCGGCGTGGGCGCCGCTGTGCTCGGACCACCGCGTGGCGGCGACGGCCACGGCCCCCATGACGAGGCCGGCCGCCCCGCCGAGCATCGCCGCGAGCGTTGGGTCCACGAGGTCAGGGTACGGGGCGTGCAAGCACGTCCCGGCAGATCAGCGGCCCTCGAGCGGCGACTCCTCCAGAAGTTCACCTCGGGGGCGTCTCGGGTTCATCCCGAGGTGCCACAGTGCCGAGGGCGGCCACCTCGCCCCCTGTCACCGCACCGAAACCCCGGAGGACACCCCGTTATGCGCAAGGCCTTCCACGAGGAGCTCGACCGCGTCGCCGAGACGCTGGTCGAGATGACCCACCTCGCGTCGTCGGCGATGAGCCGGGCCACCACGGCTCTGCTCGACGCCGACATCCACCTCGCGGACTCGGTGATCGCCGCCGACGCCGAGATCGACGCGCGCCGCGCCGAGCTCGACCTGATGTCGTTCGACCTGCTGGCCCGCCAGCAGCCGGTGGCGACCGACCTGCGGGTCATCGTGACGAGCATGCGGATGAGCAGCGACCTCGAGCGGATGGGCGACCTGGCCCGGCACGTGGCCAAGGTCGCTCGGCTGCGCTACCCGGAGTCCGCCGTGCCGGCCGAGCTGCGCGCGACGATCCTGCAGATGGGCCAGGTGGCCGAGCGGATCGTCGAGAAGGCCGGGTCGGTCATCGCCGCCCGCGACGTGGAGGCCGCCCACCAGATCGAGCGTGACGACGACGCGATGGACGACCTGCACCGCGAGCTGTTCGCCCGGGTGACCGACGCCACCTGGCCCTACGGCACCGAGGCTGCCGTCGACATCACCCTGCTGGGCCGCTACTACGAGCGGTTCGCGGACCACGCCGTCAGCGTCGGCCACCGCGTCATCTGGCTCGTCACCGGCGAGTTCGACCCGGCCAGCGAGGACAGCCACGAGGACGCCGAGGACGGCGCCGCAGCGCTGCGCTGATGCTGAACGGGCCTCAACAGGCCTGTTCGCCGGACGCCGCCCGGTGTGAGACTGGTCGGGTGACCCTCACCGTCGAGGACGACTTCCGCGACTTCGTGGCCGCGCGCTGGCCCGACCTCGAGGGCGTCGCGTTCGTGGTCACCCTCGACCCCGCCACGGCCCGCCGGGTCACCACCGACGCCCTGGCCACGCTCCACCAGCAGTGGCGCCAGGCCCTCGACGAGGGGCGGCCAGGGGCGACGGCCAGGCGTTCGGTGCTGACCGCAGCCGTCGCGGCCGCCCGGCCGGATGCCGTGTCGTCACCGACCACGTGGACCGACCCCGAGGACGACGACCCGGTGCTCACCGCGCTCGAGGCCGCCGTGCGCGCGGCGACCCCCCTCGAACGAGCCCTCCTCGGGGCCAGGTCGATCTGGGGTACGAGCCCCGACGAGGTCGCCGACCTGCTCGCGATGCCGGTCACCGACGTGCGCGCCCGCGCCGCCGCCCTGCACGTCCGGCTGGTCGCGACCCACGACGCGGCCCGGGCGGCGGACGGCCTCGCCCCGGCGGACTGGGCGCTCGACGTCGACCTCGACGGCGTCGTCGAGCACCTGCTCGCCGGCCAGGGCGACCCGCCCGACCCCGCAGCCCTCGTCGACGACCGCCGCCGGTCGGTGCAGCGGCGCTCGGTGGTCGTCGGTGGTGCCGCCGCCGTCGCCGCAGGCGCCCTCGGGTGGTGGGTGCTCGGCCGCGGCGCACCAGCCACCACGGGCGCGTCCGCCTCCGGGGCGGCATCCCGCGCGACCCTGCCCAGCGCCGCCGGCCAGAGCTGGGAGACCGTCTCGCGCTGGGCCGCGCGGGGTCGGCTGGCCACCGACCCGCAGGTACAGGGGCTCGTCATCAGTCGCTCGACCGGTGGCGGGCACCTGCTGTTCGCCGACGACGTGGCGGGGCAGCGCCTCGTCGTCTCGGCGACGCTCAACCCGGGCACCGAGGACGTCATCATGCAGGCCTGGCAGGGTCCGGCCGGTGCCGTCCCGTCATCCCTGCTGGAAGTGCCCGTGCAGAGCCCGTTCGTGGCGGGCGGACAGGGGGCCGTCCCGCTCGCCGTGCCGACCTCGCCGGGCACGCTGCTCCTGGTCCTGGCCCGCCCGCCCGTCACCGGGGCGGAGTACTCGCCGACGGTGTTCCCCACCCCCGCCGGCACCATCGGCCGCAGCTGGGTGCCGATGAGCCTGACGGCCGGCGTCGGGGTGACCCGCTGGGACGACGAGCAGGGGCCGGCCCTTCGGGTGCGGTGCGCGGGGTTCGACGGGCCGGTCGCCGGGTCGGCGCAGGCCTGGGTCGGGCAGAGCGGCACCGACGGGCTCGCCGGGTACGCCGAGGAGACCCGACGGTTCGTCGCCGCGGCGCTCGGGCAGCCGGCCGACTCGATGCGCACCGAGGTCGTCACCGACGCCAAGGTCGGCGGAGGGGTCATCGACCCCAACGCGATCTCCGCGCAGGGCGGCGACGGGCGGGTGCGGGTGCTGCGCACGACGACGGCCGACGGCAGCGTGGTGCGCTCGGTGCGGGTCATCGACGACGGCCGCAGCCAGATGAACTGGCTCGACCTCGAGCCGCCGTCGGTGCTGCCCGCCGACACCCCGCGCGACGAGCCTGTCGTGCTGCGGCTCGACGACGCCCGACCCCGGGTGGGCCGCTTCCTCGTCATCGCCCCCGGCGCCGCCCGGGTGCAGCTGCTGTCGACCTCGCCCAACGCGTACCCGGTCTCGAAGGTGACCAGGACCCGCGCCGGCGGCGTGGCGATCGTCGACGTCGTCAACGCCGACGACGCCGCGGCGTTCCGGCTCGTGCGCCGTGCCCCCGACGGGCACCGGATCGGCACCGGGGTTCCGCGCACCAGCCACGACCTCCTCGACCTGTGGCCCAGTGAGCAGACAGTGTTCTGATGACCGTCACCGCCGAGGAGGACTTCCGCGACTTCGTGATCGCGCGGTGGGGCGAGCTCGAGCCGGTGGCGCAGCTCGTCACCCTCGACGCGCCGGCCGCCCGCCGGGTCACGACCGACGCGCTCGCCGACCTGCACGGGCAGTGGGCCCACCTGCTCGACGAGGGGATGCCGGGTGCCGCGGCCCGCCGCACCGTGCTCGCCGGGGCCCTCGCTGCGGCCCGCCACCACTCCTCGGCGCGGGTGGGCTGCGCAGCCCGCCCGGGCCACGACGACCTGGACGCCGAACCGGTCGAGGTCGTCGTCACCGCGCTGCTGCCGGTGGTGCGGCGCGCCGCACCGTTGGAGCGTGCCGTGCTCGCGGCCGCCACCGTGTGGGGCCTGGACCCGGGTCGGGTCGCCGACCTGCTCGGGATGCCGCCCGCTCCCGTTCGCGACGCCGATCTCGCCGTGCGCCGTCGCCTCCTCGGCGCGCACACCGCGGCTCGGGCGGCCGCCGGGTGGGAGCCTGCCGAGTGGGCCCTCGACCGCGACCTCGAGGACGCCCTCGACCTGCTGCTCGCCGACCACGCCGACCCGCCGGATGCCGTGGCGCTGGTCGACGAGCGCCACCGGCGGGTGCGGCGTCGCTCGGTCGTGCGCGGCACCGGCGCGACGCTCGTGGCCGGCGCCGCCGCCTTCTGGTTCGTCGACGGGGTCGCGACGGGCACCGCGTCCGAGGCCGCGCCGCAGCCGCCGCGCCCCGGCGATCCCGTGTGGACCCGGACCAGCAGCTGGCCGGCCCGGGGCCGGCTCGCCACGGACGACCGGGTCGCCGCCCTCGTGGCCGGGGCCTCACCCCGGGCCAACCTGCTCTGGGCCGACGACCTGGCCGGCCAGCGGGTCGTCGTGGCGGCGACGGTGGACGACGGAACCGGCGGCACCCTGGTGCGGATGTGGACCGGCCCGCGCGGCGCCGCGGCCGACACCCTGCTGCCGACCGGCCTGGTGCGCGACCGCGTCACGTTCATCGACGACGTCGTGCCGATCGCCGTCGAGGCGGGCCCGGACGACGAGGACGGGGCGGGAGCGGTGCTCCTGCTGGCGCGGCCCACCGTCCTCGAGGCGTCGTACTCGCCGGTCGTGGCGTACGCCCGCAACGGCGGAGTCGGCCGTCAGTGGACCGAGGTGGGCCTGCGCGACGGTGTCGCCACGGTAGCGCTGCGCGGACCGATGCCACCGACCTTCCGGGTGCGCCTCGACGGCTTCGATGCCGGCCCGCTGGGGGCGACGTCGCTCGGCCTGCCCGTCCCCGCCGACCCGACGGCACCCCTGGGCGACGGACTGCTCGAGGCTCTGGGTCCGTTCGTCGCGGCCTGCACCGGCCTGCCCGTCTCGGCGGTGCAGAGCACCGTGGTTCTCGAGGCGGCGGTCGACGGCGAGGTCCTCGTACCGCTCGCCCCCGGCGAGCGGGCCGCGCGTGGACGCGTCGTGGTCGCCCACACGGCACTGCCGAGCGGCGCGCTGCTGCGCACCGTCCGGGTCGCCGGCGACGGCCGTGGCGGGGTGGGACCGGTCGACGTCGAGACCACCCGGGCGATCGCGTCGAACGAGACGCCGGTGCCGTTCGCGACCCGCCTCCCGGGGTTCACTGAGGACGTCAGCCGGTTCCTCGTGGTCGCGCCGGGCGCCGCGCGTGCCCAGCTGGTCGGCACGGCATCCAACACGTACCCGGCATCCGAGGTCACCGCACTGCGCGGCGGAACGGGTGTCCTGCAGATCGCCGACGCGCGGCGGGCCGCGCTGTACCGGCTGGTCACCTGGGACCGGCGCGGCCGGAAGCTCGGCGCGTGGGAGGCGCTGTTCCGGCGGCGCGACCCGCGTGACCTGTGGCCGCGGGTGCGCTGAGGAGCGCCGCAGCGGCGGTCAGCGGCCCTGGTTCGCGACCGCGGCGGCCGCGGCGGCCGCGGCCTCCGGGTCGAGGTACTCACCCGGGCCGGTCGGCATGAAGTCGGCACCGAGCCGGTAGACGAGGGGCATTCCCGTCGGGATGTTCAGCCCGGCGATCTCATCGTCGCTGATGCCGTCGAGGTGCTTGACGAGCGCGCGCAGCGAGTTGCCGTGGGCGGTGACGAGCACCGTGTGGCCGGCGGTGAGGTCGGCCTGGATGTCGTTCTCCCAGTAGGGCATCATCCGCGGGATGACGTCCTTGAGGCACTCGGTGAGCGGCACGTCGACGCCGGCGTAGCGCGGGTCGCCGGTCTGGTCGAACTCGCTGCCCGCTTCGATCGGCGGTGGCGGCGTGTCGAAGCTGCGGCGCCAGAGCATGAACTGCTCGTCGCCGTACTTGTCGCGGGTCGCGGCCTTGTCGAGCCCCTGGAGCGCGCCGTAGTGCCGCTCGTTGAGCCGCCAGCTGCGGCGCACCGGGATCCAGTGCCGGTCGAACGCGTCGAGCGCGAGGTTGGCCGTCGTGATCGCGCGGCGCAGCACCGAGGTGTGCACGACGTCCGGGAGCAGCCCGGCATCAGCCATGAGCTGACCCCCGCGCACCGCTTCGGCCCGGCCCTTCTCGGTGAGGTCGACGTCGACCCACCCGGTGAACAGGTTCTTCTGGTTCCAGTCGGACTCGCCGTGACGCAGCAGGATGAGCGTGTGTGCCGTCATGCCGCCAGCCTATCCATCCCGAGCGGGCCGGTTCAGGCGGGCTGTTCGGCGGGACCCGGGTCGCCCGGCCGGGCCAGGATGGCGCGGAACGCCTCGAGGTTGCGCAGGCTCTCGCCGCGCGAGACGCGCCACTCCCACTCCTTGCGCATCGAGCCGAGGAAGCCCATGACGAGCAGCTCGTTGAACGGCTCGTCGGCCGCGGTGAGCACCACCCCCAGCAGCTGGTCGAGGGTGTCGGCGTCCACGCCGGCGGCCGGGATCCGCCCGGTGACGAAGATGTCGCCCGACGTGTCGACGGCGTACGCGAGGCCGGGCAGGCGCAGGTTGCGGCGCAACAGGAAGCGGT
>Ga0173481_10000080_pt1 | contig 15337 bp, 11 predicted proteins | sample NitcycUS073202C2_FD_136667 | JGI IMG/M metagenome (GOLD analysis project Ga0173481, IMG submission 136667) | Soil microbial communities from Arlington Agricultural Research Station in Wisconsin, USA - Nitrogen cycling UWRJ-S073-202C-2 (version... ... | reverse complement strand
GGCGACGCCCTCGAGGCACTCGACCACCGCGAGGACGCGGGGAGGTCGTAGGTGGCGGCTGCCGACACGTCGTCCGGGCGCCCGCGCGTGCTCGTGCTCGGGGCGGGCTTCGCCGGGATCGGGGCCGCCCGGGCGCTGAAAGACGCCGACGTCGACGTCGTCCTCGTCGACAAGCACGACTACCACACCTTCCAGCCGCTGCTCTACCAGGTCGCCACGGGGCTGCTCGAGCAGCCGGCGGTCGGCCATCCGATCCGCGATCTCTTCCACAAGCAGGACAACATCCATGTCCACCAGGACGCGGTGACGGCCATCGACCTCGATGCGCGCGAGGTCCGCTTCGGCGAGCTCGAGCCGGTGGGCTACGACTACCTCGTGCTGGCGCTCGGGGCCGAGGTCAACTTCTTCGGCGTGGATGGGGCCGCGGAGCACGCCTTTCCGCTCTACACGCTGGCCGACGCGGTGCGGCTCAAGAACCACGTCCTCGAGCGGTGGGAGGCGGCCGACAGGAAGCCGGCGCTGATCGAGGACGGAGCGCTGAACATGGTCGTCGTCGGCGGTGGCCCGACCGGCGTCGAGACCGCGGGCGCGATGGCCGAGCTCTACAACGGCGTCTTTCGGAAGGACTATCCGGACGTGTCGCCCGAGCAGGCGCGGCTCGTGCTGGTCGAGGCCTCGCCCGAGATCTTCTCGATGTTCAAGGAGGACATTCGCTCCTACACGACGGAGGCGCTGGAGAAGCGCGGCGTAGAGGTCATGACCGGCGAGGTCGTCGAGGCGATCACGCCTCAGCGGGTCACGCTCAAGTCCGGAACCGTCCTTCCCGCCCACACGCTCGTCTGGGGCGCAGGCTTGCAGGGGAACGAGCTGATCCGCTCACTGGGCCTCGAGCTCGAGCGCGGCAACCGGATAGGCGTCGACGGCGAGCTGCGGATCGCCTCGCACCCGGAGGTGTACGCCGTGGGCGACATCGCCGCGATCACGGACGCCAAGACGAAGCAGGTCCTCCCGCAGCTCGGCTCGGTCGCGCTGCAGTCGGGCGACCACGCGGGTGAGACGATCGCGAACCTCGTCGCCGGCAAGGAGACGAAGCCCTTCAAGTACCGCGACAAGGGCACGATGGCCACGATCGGCAGGGGCGCCGCCGTCGTCCAGATGCTCGGCGGCAGGACGATGAAAGGGAAGGCGGCGCAGATGGCCTGGGGGACGGTTCACCTGGCGCTGCTGCCGACCAACGAGGACCGTGCCAAGGCCGTGGTCGACTGGGCAGGGGCGGGGTTCACGCATCAACGCTCGGGTCGGATCAGGGTCGAGACCTAAGGAGGGAAACGCGGAGATGGCGACTGCAGCACCCGAAATCGAGACGCGCGCGAGCGCGGAGGCGGGCGAGAGCCGGCCCACGGACGTCCTGGTCATCTTCGGCATCACCGGCGACCTCGCCAAGGTGATGACCTTCCGCTCTCTCTACCGGCTGGAACGGCGCGGGCTGCTCGACTGCCCGATCGTCGGCGTGGCGGTGGACGACTGGAACGTCGACCAGCTGAAGGAGCGCGCCAAGACGTCGATCGAGTCGACCGGCGAACAGCTCGACCCCGAGGTGTTCGAGCGTTTCGCCAACCGGCTCTCCTACGTCGAGGGCGACTTCGGCGACGCCGCCACCTACGATCGGGTTGCGAAAGCGATCGAGGGCTCGCAGCAGCCGGTCTTCTACCTCGAGATCCCGCCCTTCCTCTTCGGCCGGGTGGTCAAGGGGCTCTCCGAGGCCGGCCTGACCGCCAACGCGCGAGTGGTCGTCGAGAAGCCGTTCGGCCACGACAGCGCCTCCGCCACGGAGCTCGCCGACGAGCTGCACCAGTACATCGACGAGTCCCAGCTGTACCGGATCGACCACTACCTCGGAAAGATGGGCCTCGAGGAGATCCTGTACCTGCGGTTCATGAACTCGATGCTCGAGCCGCTGTGGAACCGCAACCATCTCGAGTCGGTCCAGATCACGATGGCGGAGGACTTCGGCGTCGAGGACCGCGGCCACTTCTACGACCCGGTCGGCGCGCTCCGCGACGTGGTGGTCAACCACCTGATGCAGGTTGTCGCTGCGGCTGCGATGGAGATTCCCTCGCGGCGTGAGGCATCGGCAATCGCGGACGCGGAGGTCAACCTCTTCCGGGCCGTCGTCACCGCCGACCCGGCGCACTACGTGCGCGGCCAGTACGACGGCTACCTGGACATCGACGGCGTTGCGCCCGACTCCACGACCGAGACCTTCGCGGCCCTCCGCCTCGAGATCGAGAACTGGCGCTGGGCCGGCGTGCCCTTCTTCATTCGCACCGGGAAGAAGCTCGCGGCGACGGAGACCGAGCTCAGGCTCGTCTTCAAGCACCCGCCCAACCTCGGCTTTCACCTGCACGCGCGACGGCCGGAGCCGAATCAGCTCGTCGTCAGGCTCGACCCGACGACCGGAATCAGGCTGATCGTCGACGCCCACCGTGCGGATGCGGCCGGCGCGGCCGCGATCACGCTGGACATGGAGTTCGAGGCGGAGGGCGGCGAAGGGCCGACGCCGTACGAGGTCCTGCTGCATGCGGCAATGGTGGGCAACAGGACCCGCTTCACCCGGCAGGACGGGGTCGAGGAGCAATGGCGGATCATGCAGCCGCTGATCGACGCGCCTCCGCCGGTGCACTCGTACGAGCCAGGGTCGCTCGGACCTGCTGAGGCCGACGACCTCGTGGCAGGGCACGGCCGCTGGCACGAGCCCTGGATTGCGACATAGAGAGCCCAAGGAGGGAGCCCCGCCAATGACCGCGGTCACCAACGAAGCCGAGACCCAGCCGCAGAGCGCGGCGATGCCCTCGCCGTTCCCGGCGATTGCCGACTACGCTTTTCTGTCGAACTGCCACACCGGAGCGCTCGTTGCTCCGGACGGGGCGATCGACTGGCTCTGCATCCCTTCCTTTGACTCTCCGAGCGTGTTCGGCAGCCTGCTCGACCGCGAGGCCGGCTTCTTCCGCTTCGGTCCCTTCGGGATCGCCCATCCAGCGGGGCAGACCTACGAACCGGGGACGAACGTGCTCTTGACCACGTGGAAGACCCCCTCGGGCTGGATCCTCGTCCGTGACGCGCTGACGATGGGCCCCTGGGACCACGACGACGCGATCACACCCCATGCGAGGCCGCCTGGCGACGACGACGCCGACCACATGCTGATCCGGTTGGTCGTGTGCATCCACGGCAAGGTCGACGTCGAGCTCGTCTGCGAGCCGGTGTTCGACTACGGTCGCACACCGGCTGAGTGGACCGGCGCTGACGGCGATCGCCACGCCGTCGACGCCAGCGGCGCAGGGCAGCAGTTCCGCCTGCAATCGGACTTCGCGCTGGGCATCGAGGGGGATCGCATTCGCGCCCGGCACGAGCTCCTTCAGGGCGACCGGGCCTACTGCGCTCTGTCCTGGTCGGAAGGGCTCGCCACGCCGCAGAACGTCGACGAGGCGGAGGCGAGGATCCAGGCCACCACGCGCTTCTGGCGCAACTGGCTAGGCACAGCGCGGATCCCGGATCATCGGTTGCGCGAGCCGATCCAGCGCTCTGCGCTCACAATCAAGGGCCTCACGTACATGCCCACAGGCGCGACGGTGGCTGCGCTCACGACCTCGTTGCCCGAGACCCCGGGTGGCGAGCGCAACTGGGACTACCGCTACACGTGGATGCGCGACACCACCTTCACTCTGCAGGCGCTGCACTTCCTCAACCTCAACTGGGAAGCCGACGAGTTCATGGAGTTCGTGGCCGAGCTCGAGCCGACCGACGACGGCTCGCTTCAGATCATGTACGGCATCGACGGGCGGCGCGACCTGGCCGAGTCGACCCGGGACGACCTGACGGGCTACGCCGGAGCGAAGCCGGTGCGGATCGGCAACGGCGCCTTCGACCAGCGCCAGAACGACGTCTTCGGCGCGGTGCTCGACTCGATCCTCCTCCATACCCGCCACAGCGAGCGCCTCCCGCGCCGGTTGTGGCCGATCGTCCAGTCACAGGCCGAGTGCGCGACGAACATCTGGCGCGAGCCCGACCAGGGCATCTGGGAGGCGCGCGGCAAGCCGCAGCACTACGTCTCCTCGAAGCTGATGTGCTGGGTCGCGCTCGACCGCGCGGCGAAGCTGGCCGAGATCCGCGGCGACCCGAAGCTCCAGGCGGCCTGGCAAGCAACGGCGGAGGAGATCCGCGCGGACATCGTCGAGCACGGTATCCGCGACGGTGTCCTGCGCCAGCACTACGACACGGACGCCCTCGACGCCTCCACGCTGCTCGCGCCGCTCTTCGGCTTCATGCCGGGAGACCACGAGATCATGCGCAAGTCGGTCGAAGCGATCGCGACCGACCTGACCGAGGACGGCTTCGTCCTGCGCTACCGCACCGGTGAGACCGATGACGGCCTCTCCGGCAAGGAAGGGACGTTCCTGATCTGCTCCTTCTGGCTCGTCTCCGCGCTCGCGATCGTCGGCGAGATGCAGCAGGCGAGAGACCTGATGGAGCGGCTGGTCCGGATCGCGTCGCCGCTCGGTCTCTACGCGGAGGAGTTCGACTCACCGACCGGGCGCCACCTCGGCAACTTCCCGCAGGCGTTCTCGCACCTGGCGCTGATCGAAGCGGCGGCGCGGATCATCGTGCCCGAGATGCTGGAGGAGTACTGACCGCGGCAAGCCTCTAGGCCGAAGTCGAACAGAGCGTCCGCTGGCGCCGCCGACGAAGCTCGAGACGAAGGTCGTTTACCGCCGCACACAGGAGGAAAGCACATGGACAGCTACGACGTGATCATCGTCGGAACCGGCGCCGGCGGCGGCACGCTCGCCCGCCACCTGGCCCCCTCTGGTAAGCGGATCTTGCTGCTCGAGCGAGGCGACTGGCTACCTCGCGAGCCGCAGAACTGGCTCGCGCAGGACGTGTTCGTCGAGAATCGCTACGTCTCGGAGGACACGTGGTACGACGGCGGCGGCAAGCCGTTCCAGCCGCAGATCCACTACTTCGTCGGCGGGGCGACGAAGCTCTACGGCGCCGCGCTCTACCGGTTGCGCGCGGAGGACTTCGGCGAGCTCCGTCACCACGACGGCATCTCGCCGGCCTGGCCGATCTCGTACGACGAGCTGGAGCCCTACTACACGCAGGCCGAGCAGCTCTACCAGGTGCACGGAGCACGGGGCGAGGATCCAACGGAGCCTCCTGCCAGCTCGCCTTACCCTCACCCGGCCGTGTCTCACGAGCCGAGGATCCAGCAGCTCGCCGATCAGCTCGAAGCCGCCGGCTACCACCCCTTCCACGCCCCCTGCGGGATCCTGCTCGACGAGCAGAACCCGCCCTACAGCACCTGTGTGCGCTGCGCCAACTGCGACGGCTTTCCCTGTCCGCTGCATGCCAAGGCCGACGCCGAGGTGCTCGGCGTGCGGCCGGCGCTCGAGCACGAGAACGTGACGCTGCTCACCAACGCAAAGGCGACCAAGCTCGAGACGAACCCGGCGGGGACGGCCGTAACGGGCGTCGTGGTCGAGCGCGACGGCGAGACGGAAACCTTCGCCGGCGAGCTCGTCGTCGTCGCGTGCGGTGCTGCGAACACGGCCAGGCTGCTGCTTGCCTCGGGGAGCGACAAGCATCCGAACGGGCTCGCCAACGGCTCCGACCAGGTCGGGCGCAACTTCATGTTCCACGACAGCGTGGCCGTGCTTGCGCTCTCGCGCGAAGAGAACCCGACCGTCTACCAGAAGACGCTCGGGCTGAACGACTTCTACTTCGGCAGCGACGACTTCGACTTCCCGCTCGGAAACATCCAGATGGTCGGCAAGTCGCAGTCGCCGATGTTCCGCGGCGAGAAGCCGGGCGAGACGAAGCTCGCGCCCGAGTGGACGCTCGAACGCGTCGCCCGGCACGCGATCGACTTCTGGCTCTCGACGGAGGACCTGCCGCGTCCCGACAACCGCGTCAGCATCGACAGCGACGGCAAGCTCACGCTGAGCTACTCGGAGACGAACGCAGAAGCAAAAAAGCAGCTCTACGACAAGCTGCAGTCGCTGCTCGGGAAACTGGACCTCAACCCCGGCCACCTCTTCCACCGCTTCGCCTACATGAAGAACGAGATCCCGGTCGCCGGCTGCGCCCACCAGGCCGGCACCTGCCGCTTCGGCGACGACCCGGCGACCTCGGCGCTGAACGTCGACTGCCGGGCACACGAAGTCGACAACCTGTACGTCGTCGACACCAGCGTCTTCCCGAGCATCGGCGCCGTCAACCCGGCGCTGACCGCGATGGCGAATTCGCTCCGCGTAGGTGACCACCTGCTCGAGCGGCTGGCGGCCTGATGCGGAATGGCCTGCCGTCCGGCGAGCAGATCGAGATCGCCGCAGGAGACCAGCAGGCCGTGGTCGTCGAGGTCGGCGCCGGCCTCCGGTCCTACACCGTGGGCGGCCGGGACGTCATCGACGGCTACGGGGCCGACGAGATGGCCAGCGCCGGGCGCGGCCAGGTGCTCATCCCGTGGCCGAACCGGATCGAGGACGGCGCTTACGAGTTCGGAGGCACCTGGCACCACCTGCCGCTCAGCGAGCCCGAGGCGCGAAACGCGATCCACGGCCTCGTTCGCTGGCTCGCCTGGTCGGTCGCAGAGCGCGACGGCGACAGAGTCGTGTTGGAGCACACCCTGCACCCCCAGCCGGGCTACCCGTTCTCGCTCGCGCTCGGCATCGAGTATGCCCTCACCGACGAAGGCCTGCGCGTGACGTCGAGCGCGACGAACATCGGCGATCGGGCTTGCCCGTACGGGAGCGGCCAGCACCCGTACGTGCCGCTCGGCGCCGAGAGCGTGGCCACCTTGCTGCTGCGCGCGCCGGGACAGATTGTCCTGTACGCAGACGACCGGGGCCTACCGGCAAGGGCCGAATCGGTCGAGGGGACCGAGTACGACTTCCGGCAGCCGAGGGCGATCGGCGAGACGAAGCTCGACAACGCTTTCGCCGATCTCGAGCGAGACGACGACGGGCGTGCCCGGGTGGAGCTCCGGGATCCGGATGGCGGGAGTGCGCTCTCGTTCTGGCTCGGCGAGACCTACGGGTACCTCCAGCTGTTCACCGGCGACCCGCTCCCGAGCGTCGGTCGCCGCAGCCTCGCCGTCGAGCCGATGACGTGCGCGCCGAATGCCTTCCGGACCGGCGCGGGCCTGCTGGTGCTCGAACCCGGGGAGTCGACGACCGCCGAATGGGGGCTCCAGGGGTGAGCGACCAGCGCGCCGGCCGCATCACCAGAGGGAGCGAGTGACAAGGAGCTCACGCTGACCTTCGCATCCACGGTCGTCGACCTCGCGCGGCTGCAGTTCGCCACGACCTCGATTTACCACTTCCTGTTCGTGCCGCTAACGCTCGGCCTCGGGCCAATCGTGGCGATCTTCCAGACGCTGTGGCACCGCACGGGGCAGGAGCAGTGGCTCCGCCTGACGAGGTTCTTCGGAACGCTCCTCCTGATCAACTTCGCAATCGGCGTCGCGACCGGCCTGGTGCAGGAGTTCGAGTTCGGGATGAACTGGTCGGTCTACTCGAGGTTCGTCGGGAACGTGTTCGGGGCGCCGCTCGCGGTCGAGGGCCTCGCCGCCTTCGCCCTGGAATCCACCTTTTTCGGCCTCTGGATCTTCGGCTGGAACCGGCTCTCACCTCGCCTCCACCTGGCCACCCTCTGGATCGCGGTGCTCGGTACCTGGCTGTCGGGCTACTTCATCCTCGTCGCCAACTCGTGGATGCAGCACCCGGTCGGCTACAAGATCGTCGACGGCGAGGCGCAGCTGACGAGCGTCTGGGCGCTCCTCTCGAACGATTTCGCACTCCGCGCGTACCTCCACACGATGCTCGCAGGACTGATCTTCGGGTCGATCGTGGTGCTGGGCGTCTGCTGCTGGCACTTCCTCCGCGGCGACGAGGTCGACCTCTTCCGTAAGGCGGCGAAGGTAGCGCTCATCGTCGCGGTGCCGGTGACGGCGCTCCAGCTTGTCGTCGGCAACCGCTTCGGTGAGGCCGTCACGAGCGCGCAGAGTATGAAGATCGCCGCCTCCGAGGCGCAGTGGAACACCTGCCAGCCGTGCGGCTTCTCACTCTTCCAGATCGGCGGCTTCACCAAGGATGACCAGACTCCGAGCTTCTCGATCACGATTCCGAGGCTGCTCTCGTACATGGCCACCGGCTCGTTCGACGGCCAGGTCCAGGGCCTCACGCCGCTCCAGAAACAGGAGCAACGCAAGTACGGCCGCGACAACTACATGCCGAACATCAGGGTGATCTACTGGTCGATGCGCGTGATGGCCTTCGCCGGTGTGCTGATGTTCCTGGTCGCCGCGCTCGGTGCGTGGCTGTACTGGAAGAAGAAGCTCGAGCGGGCGCGTTGGTTCCACTGGACCGCGCTTGTTGCGATCGCCCTGCCCTACATCGCCGCGACCGCCGGCTGGATCCTCACCGAGATGGGGCGCCAGCCGTGGATCGTGCAGGGGCTGCTGAAGACCAGCGAGGCGAACTCGCCGAATGTGAGCACGACCTGGCTCGGCATCAGCCTCGGCGTCTTCATCGCGCTCTACATCACGCTCGGCGTAGTCGACTTCGTCCTGATGCGCCGCTACGCGCGGCCGGACCGGCCGACGCCAAAAGAGGAGCTGCCCGAACCGGCGGTGACCTACTGATGGACCTCCAGATCCTCTGGTTCGTCCTGATCGCGGTTCTCTGGAGCGCCTACTTCCTGCTCGAGGGCTTCGACTTCGGGGTCGGGATGCTGCTCCCGTTCCTGCCGAAGGACGAGCGCGAGCGCGGCCAGATGTTCCAGACGATCGGACCGGTCTGGGACGGCAACGAAGTCTGGCTCGTCATCGCCGGCGGCGCGACCTTCGCCGCGTTCCCGGCGTGGTACGGGACGATGTTCTCGGGCTTCTACCTCGCACTGCTGCTCGTGCTCTTCTTCCTGATCATCCGCGTGGTCTCGTTCGAGTGGCGGGACAAGAGCGAGAGCCCGCGCTGGCGGACAGCCTGGATGTGGGCGAATGCCGTCGGGAGCTTCGGCGCGTCGCTGATCTGGGGCGTCGGCCTGTCGAATCTGCTCTACGGCGTGCCGATCAACTCGAGCGGCGACTTCTCGGGCACCTTCTGGGACCTCTTCAGCGGCTACACCGTGCTGGGTGGCGTGACGATCGTGGCTCTCTTCGCCTTCCACGGCTCGACGTTCCTCACGCTCCGGACCACCGGCGACCTCTGCGAGCGGGCGGCCGCCACCGCTCGCCGGCTCTCGGTCGTCGCGGCGCTCATCGTCGCGGCCTTCCTCTCGTGGACGGTCGCCGTCGCAGTCGACCGGAACGACAAGGACGTCTTCCCGCCGATCCTGCCGGCCGCGCTGGGGATCGCCGCCGTGGCGCTCGCCGTGCTCTTCGTTCTCGGGCGACGAAGCGGGTGGGCCTTCGTGATGACCGCGCTGGCGACGGTGCTCTGGGTCGCCGCGATCTTCACCAGCCTGTACCCGCGGGTGATGGTCTCCAGCACCGATTTCGCGAACAGTCTCACCGTCGACAGCGCCTCGTCGGCGCACTACGCGCTCGCGGTGATGAGCGTGGTCGCTGCAATCTTCCTGCCGCTCGTGCTGCTCTACCAGGGTTGGACGTACCACGTTTTCCGCGCCCGGGTCCGGGGGGACGAGGTGGAGGCCCCGCCGCTGGCGCCTACGGCCGGCGGCGCGGGCTGAGCATGCGCGCGCTCGACCGCCGGCTCCTGCAGCGGGCGCGGCCCGTGCGCCGCCTGCTTGCCCTCGACGTCGCGCTTGGTCTGGCCGCCGCGGTGCTCGTGCTGCTGCAGGCGACGCTGCTCGCCCGCATCGTGGCTCAGGCCTTCGCGGGCGCGTCCTTCCGTGACGTCTCTCGCGACCTGGTTCTGCTGGGACTGGCGTTCGCCGGTCGCGGCGCGCTGGCCTGGGGCTTCGAGGTGGCGGGCCGGCGCGCAGCGTCCTCGGTCCTCTCAGAGCTCCGACTCGCCCTCGTTCGGCGCAGGCTCCGCGACCAGCCGCTCGCCCTGGACGGGGTCGAGGCGGGTGAGGTGGCCGCGTCCGCGGTGCAGGGCGTCGAGGGCCTCGAGGCGTACTTCGCCCGGTACCTACCGCAGATCGTCCTCGCTTCGGTTGTGCCCCTCGCAGTGCTCGCGTGGGTGGCGACCCTCGACCTCACCTCGGCCGGGGTCATGCTCCTGACGCTGCCCCTCGTGCCGGTCTTCATGTGGCTGATCGGCCGCTACACGGAGGAGCGAACGCGGGAGCGGTGGCAGGCGCTTCGGCTCCTGTCTGGGCACTTTCTCGACGTCGTTCGCGGCCTGCCGACGCTACAGGCCTTCAACCGCAGCCGCGCACAGGCGCGGGTGCTCGCGGAGGTCGGCGAGCGCTACCGGCGTACCACGATGGGGACCCTGCGAGTCGGGTTCCTCTCGGGGTCAGTCCTCGAGCTGGCGGCGACCCTCGGTGTCGCGCTCGTCGCGGTCACGGTCGGCGTGCGGCTCGCCGGAGGGAGCCTCGGGCTCCAGTCCGGGCTGACGGTGCTCGTGCTCGCGCCCGAGCTCTATCTGCCGCTGCGCCAACTCGGCGCGCAGTTCCACGCGAGCGCCGACGGATTGGCGGTCGCGGAGCGGATGCTCGAGCTCCTCGAAGCGCCTCCCGCGGTCGCCGCCGGCGGGCGGCTGGTGCCGCCGAATCCACGGAAGGCTCCGGTGCGATTCGAGGCGGTCTCGTTCGCCTACCCCTCCCGCCCCGGGCTCGTCCTCGACGAGTTCGACCTCCAACTGCTGCCCGGCGAGACGGTCGCGCTGGTCGGCCCGAGTGGCGCCGGCAAGACGACCGTGGCGAGTCTGCTGTTGCGGTTTGCCGAGCCGAGCTCCGGGCGAGTGACGGTGGGTGGGACCGACCTCGCCGACTGCCGGGCCGAGCTCTGGCGGCGCCTGATCGCGTGGGTGCCGCAGCGACCGACGCTCTTCCGCGGAACCGTGCTGGAGAACATCCGGCTCGGCGATGAAGGCGCGAGCGACCGCGCAGTGCGGGACGCAGCCATGCTGGCCGGCGCCGACCGCTTCATCCAGTCGCTGCCGTCCGGCTACGAGACCCTTGTCGGCGACGGAGGCCGGGCGCTGTCGGCCGGCGAACGGCGCAGGATCGCGCTTGCGAGGGCCTTCGTTCGCGACGCGGCGCTCGTGATTCTCGACGAGCCCACCGCCGATCTCGACCGCAGGAGCGCCGACGTCGTCGCGGAGGCGGTCGAGCGACTGCGCGCGGGGCGAACGGTTCTGCTCATCGCTCACCGTCCCGAGCTCGTCGAGCACGCCGACCGCGTCGTCGTCCTCGGTGACGGGACCGTCGTGCGCGAGGAGGCGGCATGACCGCCGCGGTGCGCCGGCTGACGCTGCTCGCGGGCGTGCCTCGCGCGAGGTTGGCGCTCGCCGCGCTGCTCGGCGCGCTCACGATCCTATTCGGAGTCGGCCTGATGGCGGCGGCCGGCTACCTGATCTCGCGTGCGGCGGAGCAGCCGGCGGTGCTCTCGCTGACGGTCGCCATCGTCGGCGTCCGGTTCTTCGGCCTGGCGAGGCCGATCGCCCGCTATTTCGAGCGCCTCGCGTCACACGACGTCGCGCTCCGGAGCCTCGGCACTGCGCGCGCCCGCGTCTACGGGCGCCTCGAGGACCTGTCGCCGACACAGCTGCGAGAGCACCGTCACGGCGACCTGCTCGCCAGCTTCGTGGGGGACGTCGACTCGCTCCAGAACCTCTACCTGCGCGGGCTGCTGCCGCCGGTCGTCGCGCTCGTCGCCGGTGCGGGTGCGGTCGGGTTGGTCGCGGCGATCCTGCCGTCGGCCGCGCTGGTTCTCGCGGCAGGCTTGGTCGCCGCCGGGATCGTGGTGCCCTTCACCGCTGCCGCTCTGGCGCGGAGGTCGGCCGCGCTCCAGGCTCCGGCGCGCGGAGCCCTGTCGGCCGAGCTGGTCGAGACGCTCGCCGGCGGGGCCGAGCTGGTTGCGTACGGCCGGCTGGAAGACCGCCTGGAGCGGGTCGGCGCTGCCGACAGCAGGCTGATGCGGGCCGCACGGCGGGCCGCGCTCGCCGACGGCACAGGAGAGGGGCTGCGGGTGCTCGTCACGGGCGCGACGGTGGCCGGAGTGCTGGCGCTTGCCGTCTCCGCCCACGCCGTCGACACACTTGACCGCGTGCTGATCGGGCTGCTCGCTCTCGCCTCGCTCGCTGCTTTCGAGGCGGTACAGCCGCTGCCCGAGGCGCTCCGGGAGCTGAGGACTACCGTCGCCGCGGGCGAGCGGATTCTCGACCTGACCGGCCGTGAGCCAGCCGTCGCGGACGGGGCCGATCCGCTGCCGTTCCCGCCTGGCCCGTTCACACTGGGGCTCGAGGACGTTCGCGTCCGCTACGCCCCCGGGGAACGGCCGGCGCTCGACGACGTCAGCCTCAGGCTCGAGCCCGGCCGCCGGGTTGCGCTGCTCGGGCCGAGCGGAAGCGGTAAGACCACCGTGGCGAACCTGCTCCTCCGCTTCATCGACCCCGAGGCGGGCCGAGTGACGCTCGCCGGGCGCGACCTACGCGCGTACCGGCAGGAGGACATCCGCCGGGCGATCGCCGTCGCCGGACAGGACTCGCACCTCTTCTCGACCACCATCCGCGAGAACGTCCGTCTCGCGCGCCCCGAGGCCACCGACGAGGAGATCGAGGTCGCACTCCGTCGGGCGCGGATCCTCGACTGGGTCCGCGGCCTTCCCGACGGCTGGAATACCCTCGTCGGCGAGGAGGGCCGCGAGCTCTCCGGTGGTCAGCGCCAGCGCCTCGTCGTCGCCCGCGCACTGCTCGCGAACGCGCCGGTGCTCGTGCTCGACGAACCGACGGCCCACCTCGACGCCCCGACGGCCGAGCGCCTGATCGACGACGTCCTCGACGCGGCCGCCGACCGGACGTTGCTGCTCATCACTCATCGGCCCGAAGGGCTCGACCGGATGGACGAGGTCGTCCGGCTGCCCGCCTGATCGCACATGTTCTTCTCGCTTCCGAGCTGGGCCGTCGCGCTGATCGTGTTCGCGGTGATCGGAGCGGCAACGGCAGCCGGTTACGCGACCGGTCACTACCTGCGCGAGCACCAGGCGACGTTGCGCGAGCCGTTCGGCGTCCTCCAGGCGGCGCTGCTCGGCGTCGTCGGCCTGATCCTCGCCTTCGGACTGACGCTCGCGGTCGGCCGCTACGAGGCCCGTCGTGCCGCGCTGGTCACCGAGGCGAACGCGATCGGGACGACCTACCTCCGCGGCCAGCTCCTCGCCGAGCCGGTCCGCAGCAGGTCGCTCGAGCTGCTCCGCCGCTACACCGACCTCGCGCTGCAGGTCTCCAGGGAGGTGCCGGGCAGCGACGGCATGCGACGCACGACAGCAGCCGAAGGCGTCCTCCAACGACGCCTTTGGCGCCTCGCCGGGGAGGCCACGAATGCCGCTCCGATCGACACTGCGCCGCGGCTCTACGTCGAGACCCTCAACGAGACGATCGACTCCCAGGAGGCACGCCTCTCGGCGCTCAACAACCGTGTTCCCGGCGCAGTGCTCGCGCTCGAGGTATTCGGCGCCGCCGCGGCCGTCGGCCTGCTGGCCCTGCACATCTCGATCCTCGGCCGCGGCCTGGTCGCGATGCTCGCCGCCGCGGCGCTCATGACGCTCTTGCTGCTCGTGATCTTCGACCTCGACCGTCCGACGCGGGGGTTGATCAAGGTCCCGTCCGCGCCACTGGTGGCGGTCCGAGCATCGATGGCGCTACCTCCCGCCGCGCAGGGGCCGGCTCGCCCGTAAATCGCCCAGGTCACGTGAAGGCGTTCACGGCTCTCGCCACGATCAGCCCGAAGAGCGCGAGCGCGACCGTCGACTGAACGATCATCGTGTACTTCGCGCGGTGGGTCAGGGGCATGACGTCGGTCGGGCTGAACGCGGTCGCGTTCGTAAAGCCGAGGTGGAGGTAGTCGAGGAAGACCGGTCGCCAACCGGGCGGTGCGAGCTCCGGGCTCATGTGCTGGACGAACGCGAAGTCGACCGGCATCGACTGACGGGAGCGCGCGATCGGCCCGCCGCTGTCGATCAGCCAGTAGAGCAGGGCGAAGGCGAGGTTGTTGCCGAGCCAGACCAAACCACCAGAGGCAAGGAGCTCGCTCGGCGAGTTCGTCACTCCTGTGCCCTGGATCAGGTCGTAGATCAATAGCACCGTCGCCCACAGGGCCGCCACTACGAGCAAGACCACGAACGCGACCGCCACCTGGTGCACACGCTGCGCGTGCTTGGCGAGCCGGCTCGGGTTGCCCAGGAGCAGTAGCAGGATCAGCGCCGCCTCGAGCGACGGGAGCAACCATGACACGCGCACCGCCGAGTCGTGCGGCAGCCACAGGCGGAGCGTGATGTTGAGCGCCATGTAGACGAACAGCGCGACGGCGGGAGGCCAGCGTGGCTCGCCGATCGACGCCTCGGCCGCGGGAACAGCCCGTGCGGCCTCGCCCGGAGCGGTCACGCCCGCATGGTCGCACAGACCATCGTCGCCGGTCCGTCCCGCAGGCGTCGTATCGTCTCGGCGCAGGATGGGGTTCCGTGGATGAGCTAGCCGCAGTTCTCGCCCTCCTCGCCGCCGTGTTGTTCGCGCTCGCCGCGACGCTCTGGCAGAAGGCTGCGCTGAGCCTCACCGGCGTGTCCGTCCGCCACCCCAAGTCGTTTCTGTTCCTGCTTACGAGGTGGGTCTGGCTCCTCGGCCTCGTCGCGCAGATCGTCGGCGTCTGCTTGCAGGCAGCCGCCCTCGATCGGGGCCGCGTCTCGATCATCCAGCCGCTGCTCGTGACAACGGTGATCTGGGCACTGCCGCTGGGCTACTTCCTGACCAACCAGGCGATCGGCACGCGCGAGACGATGGGCGCGGCGATCATCGTCGTCGGCCTCGCCCTCTTCGCCTCGTTCGGTGATCCGGCGGCGGGCGTGGACAACGCGCCCGCATCGGACTGGGCCGCCTCGATCCTCGTCATCGGGACGGCCTGTGCGGCCCTGCTCCTGTTCGCGAACCGCGGCTCCCTGTCGGCGCGGGCGGCGCTGCTGGGGACGATCGCCGGCCTGCTCTACGGCCTCTCGGCGACGCTAATGAAGCCGGTCGTGGAGGGACTGCACGCGGACGGGCTCGTCGACGTGATCGCCGGCTGGGAGTTCTGGGTCTGGGCCACCGCCGGCATCGTCGGTTTCTTCGTACAGCAGCTCTCGCTCGCGACCGGCCGGCTCGTCCCCTCGGTGGCGACCGTG
>Ga0173481_10000078_pt1 | contig 15474 bp, 20 predicted proteins | sample NitcycUS073202C2_FD_136667 | JGI IMG/M metagenome (GOLD analysis project Ga0173481, IMG submission 136667) | Soil microbial communities from Arlington Agricultural Research Station in Wisconsin, USA - Nitrogen cycling UWRJ-S073-202C-2 (version... ... | reverse complement strand
AGATTACTACCTGAACTTAACTTGGAAGATGAGAAACTTGCACCAGAAGTACTAGACAAATTAGTTATAACTAGAAGTGATTTTGAGAATGCTATAAAAGACGTAATGCCGTCTGCTATGAGAGAAGTCTATCTGGAACCACCTGATGTTAGTTGGAATGACATAGGAGGTTTGGAAGAAGTCAAGCGTGAATTACAGGAAGCAGTAGAATGGCCTATGCGCTATCCGAACTTGTACAAGGAATTAGGTCATTTGATTCCTAAAGGAATCCTATTGCATGGGCCTTCGGGTACCGGTAAGACTATGCTCGCAAAAGCTGTAGCGACAGAATCTGAAGCTAATTTCATCAGCGTGAAGGGTCCTGAATTAATTAGTAAATGGGTCGGTGAATCGGAAAAAGGTATCAGAGAAATTTTTAGGAAAGCAAGGCAGGCTTCTCCATGTATAATATTTTTTGACGAGGTGGATTCCATTGCTCCACATCGTGGAGGAAGAAGTATGGGAGAAGATGGAGTTGGAGGTGCTACTGGAATGGAAAGGATGTTATCTCAGTTATTGACTGAGATGGACGGTATACAAGAAATGCAAGGAATAGTTGTAATTGCTGCAACCAACAGAGCCGATATGATTGATCCAGCCTTAATAAGACCAGGTAGATTTGACAAGATTGTCTATGTACCAAATCCAGATAAAAAGACAAGAGAGAAAATCCTCAGTATATATACAAAAGGCAAGCCCATTGGTCGGGATATTGATTTAAAGAAAATAGCCGAGAAGACAGAAGGATTTAGCGGTGCCGAGGTATCAGCAATTGTTAACACTGCAATTTCTTTGGTGTTGCATGAATATTTACAGAAGTATCCTACACCAGAAGAATCAGTAAAACATGCTTCTGATGCAATTGTCTTAATGCATCACTTTGAAGATGCAGTCAAAAAGATAAAAACACAGAGAGATACAAAGCCAGGAGAACCAGTTACTGCTATATCACACTTCAGGTAGGCAATAATTGCTGATATTGCAGTAGCAGTAGTAATAATAGTTAATCGATTTGAGAAAGGCTTACTTTTTGTTGTATTTATCATGGTAAAAGGTCTAAAATAACATAAAACTGCCTACCTCTCCTATAAATCCTCCAGAGGAACCATCCATTAGCATAATTGCTATTCTACGAAAAGTTCCTTGACTATAGACACCATTGACGATATAATAATAACAAACAAACTAACATACTACTTTAACTAATAAAATAGTGGGATTTAGATACATAGATAGATATCTATTTCTTGTTTTATGATAATCTATAACTATGGTATTATAACGATTGGGTTTCTAAAGGGGTTGTTGTGGTAGCACAAAAACACGTTTCAATTATCCCTTCGTGAATTATTTCACAGGTTATAAACTATAAGAAAGGTGGTTCTATGAATTATCTACTTTGGCATTTTTATTCCTTTTGGAAGGATCACATCACCTTCAATCAATTTACGTTGGATGGTCACTTGTAATACTTCTGGATCCAGCCCCATTTTTTTAATTTTTTCTAATATTTTTTTTGCAATTTTGAGGCTAATATTATGCCCTCCAATTCTACCAAATGCAATTGCTGTAAAATTAAATTTCTGATCGTTTATAACAAAGTAACCTGTTAATTTGCTGGCAATTTCACTTCCCCTAGCATTTGTCACAAATATAGTTACGGTGCTGTTATGATCTTGAACATTATCAAATGTCATTTTGCATTTGTCTTCCTTATTACATCTATGTTACGATTCACATTGGTTTCAACTAGAAAACTCCACCAATCATTGTCTATAATTTTATAGTCTTTAACGTCAACCTCATAAGTTTCATCATCTGCATCAGCAAATTTGAATTTGCCTTCCTTAATTAATTTAATTAATTTCCACCTATTCTTGCCATCTTTTTTTCTACTTACTGCTACAGCCCATTTCTTATTCTTCTCAATTGTAGGCATACCAATCTGATCGGATATATCCAAAACTCCTAGTCTCTTTTCTTCACAAAATATATCTTTGGTAGTTACACTACGCCAAACATCTACAGCACCAACTGTCTTTGTATTTTCATTTATGTTAATTACACCAAAATACACGATCTTATTGGTGGCTTTTGGATCTGCATTAGTAGTCATTTATTTTGAATGTTTGAATCAAATGCCTTATTTTATTCTTGCATTATTATAAGGACCTTCCAATAGCATACCAATATTATCAACCTTTGTGTTTTTTTTGAAAATAGTATGGTCCTCTTCACATCTCCTTCTATATCGATTAGTTACAGCAAATCTTGGATGAAGAGATTCGTACTCTGTTTTTGTTATATCAATAATCATTCCTCTATTGACAAGGGATTTTGCTACTCTATCAGCATCATCTATAGACCAATGTAGCATTTTAGATATCATTTCTGCATCTACCTTACCTTTATAAACTATTAAAACAAATAACTTTGCTTCTTGCTTTGATATTCTTAACTCTGATTCTAAAACCTCTTCAATATTGTTGATATTAACTGCCATATAATCATATAATGAGCTACTTTTGTATTAAGCTTAGAGCGTATCATACTACTGTGGATCATAATACTTTGTGTGATAAGACTCATCTCGAAAGAGCATGATGTCTGCTTTCTCTCATTTTGAATGACAAAAGTTAATTAAATTATAGTGAAGATTGTCATGGCAGGTAATTTGGTTTTATATTACATTTGTAATGAAAAACGCAAAGAACGCAATTTGGAATATGAAGTATTCCAAATTCATATTGTTTGAAAATTAATAATTAATTCAAGGTAGAATAAATTAATTAATAAGTAAATTGTAATCATAAACTGTATGATATAGATGCCTGCAATATCTGATTCTGATGATTTTCAAAAATATATTTCTCGAACTAGAGGTTTATCTAAACCTTCAACTCATAGTAGAATTCTTGTATTATGCATAGATAGGGATGACGATCTTGGTTCTAAGGGGGGAATAGAAACACCTATTGTAGGAAGGGACCCTTGCATTAAGGCAGGAACCAGATTGGCAATAGAAGATCCAGAGGATCCAGATGCTAACACAATTTTTGGAGCGATCAAGACGTATGAAGAGCTCATAAGTAAAGGATACGAGTCAGAGGTTGCACTTGTTTCTGGGAAGTTTAATCGTGGAATTGAGGCTGATGAAAAGATTGGATTTGAGATTCAGAATATCCTCACGTCGTATAAGGCAGATGGAGCAGTGGTTGTTTCAGATGGGGAGGATGATGAGACAGTGATCCCTATTATTCAAGCAATGGTTCCGATTATATCTATTCAACGTATCATTATCAAACATAGTCGAAGCGTTGAGTATTCATACGCCATTCTAGGCAGATATATTAAAATGCTGGTTTACGACTCACGTTACTCAAGATTCTTTTTAGGTGTTCCAGGTGCATTATTGGTTGTAAGTGGCCTCTCCACAGTATTTGGATTGACGCGTGAAGCTATAGCATTAGCATTAAGCATTTTGGGCGGTGCTTTCATTATACGTGCATTTGATATAGATAAAGCATTGGCATCTTTGGGGAGACCAACTCCTACTGCATTTATTCGAATCTTCTCAACTTTTGCTGGTGTGCTAATTATCTTAGCGTCTATAGCAAACGGACTTTCAAGCATCCCAAGTGAAGCAATCACCCCAAATATGGGAGTAATAAATATAATAAAAGACAGGGTAATTGTAGGAAGTTTTGTTCATGGTACCATTACACTGTTATGGATCGGTATTGCCACTATACTTGTAGGCACATTATTAAGCAATTGGTTTAAAGGCAGCGTTAAAGCCATGTCAGATATTCTACGTCTGGTAGTATTAGCATTGCTCTATTTTCCTATTGTACAATTTACTTCTGTTTTAACTGAACGTACTAGCCCATTTACTTTGATTTCATCGTTGCTTATAGGTTTGGCCATTACATTGATGGCTGCAACTTTCTTGTTCCAATATTTTAGAAGCAGAAAAGGAGGAGAAGTACTAAAACACTAAAAAAGTTTATCTTATTTGTTTCAATTTAATTATTTCTTATAATAATAATAATAACAATAAAATCATCGTTTAGCCTGCAAAACCATGTATATAAATGGGAATACAAGTAATTGGTAGTACAGCGTTTGCAGAAACCATTCTTAAACATAGTGGCCTTTATAGTATTTATGAACGTCGATTAGAATCACAGATTCTGAATGATCCAGTTCCTAACCACATTGCAATAATCTTAGATGGCAATAGAAGATGGGCAAAATATCATTTTGCAGCGATAAATAGTGGTCATTTCTTTGGTGCTGACAAGGCAGAAGAGCTTTTGAATTGGATTCATGATCTGGGCATTAGAATTACTACTTTATACGTTTTATCGACAGAAAACTTAGATAGAAAGGACGAGGAATTAGATAATATATATGAGCTGTTACGCATAAAGCTTGAAAAGCTCTATAGAGATTCAAGAATACATAAACGCCAAATGAAAATTAAGGCAATAGGCAATGTCATGCTTCTCCCTAGATCACTTCAAGAAGTTTTGGCTAAACTTGAGGAAGTAACAGCAGATTATAATTCTATGTTTCTTAATATAGCAATTGCATATGGAGGGCAAAAAGAACTTGTTGATGCCATAAAAAAAATTGTATCAATGGTTAAATCTGGAAAAATTAATGAAAGCGATATTGACGAAAAATTAATTGAATCGTGTCTGTATACATCCCATTTACCGCAAGCGGAACCTGATCTAATATTAAGAACATCTGGAGAGAAACGTCTCAGTGGTTTCCTCATATGGCAAAGTGCCTACAGTGAATTAGTATTTATGGATGTATTTTGGCCTGAATTCCGCAAAATCGATTTAATGCGTGCGATCAGAACGTACCAATGCAGAAAGAGAAGGTTTGGGAAGTAGTAAAGATATACGCTATATTCTTGAACGACTTTATATAGGATCAATAGAATGAATATAAATGCAACAGCACGGAGATTATGACCAAGAATCAAAGAGATGGTATTGTGAGTACTGGATGTATTTACAAGAGTGGAATGAGGTTCATCACTATTCACCTTCAAATACAGTAGCAGAAGAAAAAGAAGACGAGAATAATGATAATGATAATTGAAAAAATATAGAAGGGAGAAAGAATGTACTACATAAAAAGTTACTTAGGTGGACTCATTTGGATGATGACATGATATAATATGATTGATGAACAGTCTTCAGGAGCAGTCATATTCTCAATTATTAAGGAATCGAGTAAAGCAGAATTTTTACTATTGCATTATGCATCAGGCCATTGGGATTTTCCAAAGGGCAATATAGAACTTGGTGAGGATGAAGTACAAGCTGCATACCGTGAAATATTCGAAGAAACGGGGGTTCAGAATGTCCATTTTCTGGAAGGCTTTAGGAAAAAAATACAATATCAGTATAGACGGGGACACAAATTAATTCGAAAAGAAGTTATTTTCTATTTAGTTATGACAAACACAAGAGAAATTATATTATCTAATGAACATATTGGATATGCATGGAAGGATTATAATGAGGCAATGGACCAATTGACTTACAAAAGTGCGAAAAACCTCTTAACAGAAGTCAAAATGTTTTTGGAAACTAATGCCATTAATAATAAATACTAAACACAAGAAATTTGATGCTGTATTTCCTTGACAACATTTACAGGATTTGTAGATCTAATTATTAAACTGCCAATAATAAAATAATCGGTACCATTTTTTGCTGCCTGTTGTATATTACCACCCTGCAAGCCAAATCCAGGCGAATATATAGGAACTTGTTTTTGGCTAGATATTTCTTTCAACACATTTATTTGTGTAGCACCAACGACAATACCATCTACTTGACATTCATAGGCATATTCAAGGAATAATTTATACATCGTAGCATTACGATTCATAATATTTATGTTGAAGCCATAATTTGCTCCCGGATGACTCATGTAAATTAATGCAATGACACCGCCCTGATTTTTGTGAGCTTGATCTACTGCAGCTTGTAATGCTTCTCTACCCATAAATGGGTTAACTATTACTGCATCAAAACCCATTTTTAAAAGATACTCGATAGCAACCTCATTAGTTCTAGCTATATCGTTCAACTTAATATCTGCAATAGATTGGAGTTGATAGGAATGGATTAGATCATTTATTTCTGACATTTGGGAAAAAGACAAGGGTAAGATTAAGTGGAAATTAATTTTGATTGCACAAATATATCTTTCAAGTAGAATGATTATCGTCTTAACAAATTCCACGAGATCAGTTCTATACAATGGATCAAGCGCTAGGACTATTTTGCTTCTTTTATTATTTGAGCAAATATCTATCCTTTCTCGAAATGAAGACAATTTATTCATGGAGTCCTACTAGAGGATGATTATTAAAAAGCTTGACCAGTTTTAGATAGATATGGCCGTGCTCATCTATCCTATTGGAGAAAGATGGCTGTTCTATTCTCTGACTAGAGAATTTCAAAAATGGATCTTTTGGTTCATTCTCAAGTACGACATAATAAAAGTAAGAAATCATATCCGATTCACCTAGACTCATTGCAGCTCCGAGTACAAATTTTACATTATCGTTAATATTTGCTTTAAAGAGAAACAGTGGTAGTGGAGGCTCGTCGTAAATTGTCTTGTAGGCTGCAACTTTCGCTAGACTAGACAGATTCTTTAATTCTACCGATACGTAGCCAGATTTCTTGTCAATCCTAGCAGTTTTTGTAAAATAAGGAGGGAATTTATCAACATTAATAATCGGCGAATAAACAAAAGTTGGATTGGCCACTGAATCAACCACTAAAACTTCTTCAGCGCCACCAGTAATTCTGTAAGCAAGATATTGGCCATCTTTGTGGTATGGGCTTTTTACGAAGTAAATAATTGGTCTACCGTCTATAAAATCAGTTTGAACTGCAAAGACCTGCTCATTATTTAAAATTAGTGAAAAAGTTGGCAGCGGAGCACGCTCCAGAGCACAAACTAGTCTACCGAAATCTTTCATATCGCATACTTCAATATAATGTGGGGATTTGAGCCTCAATTTGTCATTATTCTTAATATGTATGCTATTAAACTGATCTGCTTTGTGAAATCTATTTTCGTCAGGTCGTTCGTCACTTCGTATTTTATATACTATTTGTTGATCTTGCTACTTCTGGTTTGAGGCCAACCTTGACATCACATCCAATCCTAAAGATTTTGATTGCAAAATAATTGCATACACTGTCAAAATGAATATCAATAATATATACATATATAGATAGATTAAGGATATAGTCAGCTTCTAGAATCGTGAATCTCTCCGATCAATTATATCATTTACATCTGCACCAGTTCCTATTAGGGTTACTTTCTTTCCTGTTTCTTGTTCTATGTTTTCGATAAACTTTCTGGGCTCTGTTTGTAGCTTTGCAAAATCCCTTATCCCGGCACTTTCAGGAAATACCACGTCAAGTTTAGTAACTGCCAGCTGGGTTGCACTGTTCAATGAAATCGCTTTCTTTGCAAAATCCATGTTAAAAGGTGAGGCTCTTCTCTGTCTTCCAGTTACGCTTCCAAATTCAGTCCAACCACGCCTACGAGCCTCTTCTATACTAATTTCATTTTGCAATGGACCTCCGCCTACTCTTGTTACATATGCTTTGAAAACAACAATAACGTCATCAACCCTTTTTGGGCCAATGCCAACGTCGGAGCATATAGCTGATGCACAGACGTCCTTTGAGGTTACATAAGGATACTCTCCATGAAATAAAGACAGAAATGTTCCCTGCGTGCCTTCAACAATTACATTTTCCTTATTATCCAAGGCATAATTAACAGAATTGCTGACGTCTTCTACATATAACAATAATTCTGGAACCTCCATCGCAACTTTCAAAACACGTAGCGCTCTATCTGCATTTGCAGGACCTGTACCGGTTCCTGTTGTGCCTATCTTACCTTTAAGGTGATCTTCCGAATTATCCTTTTCGATATGGATTTTTTCTATAATACCACAATGTGGGTCGATAAAAGTTCTATCATGAGCATTAAACATTTTAATTTCATCTAACAAGATTTTTCTATCAATTAAAACTCCAGATCCTATCAATAATCTTGTTGATGGATTTACTGCTGCACTAGGTAACATTCGGACTTTGTAAGTTTTATTTTCAAAAGTGAAGGTATGACCAGCATTAGGACCTACTCCACCTCTAACTGCAATTGAAGGATTATCTTTTCTAGAGAGATATGCAATAATCTTTCCTTTTCCCTCATCTCCAAAGAATCCTCCAATTGCTACTGTGCATGGCATATACGAGCTTGTTCAAAGCTGAAACCGCTATTAAAGCATAGGTACCGTCCACAGTTGTGCTAAGAATTCAGAGGCACTGCAACCAAATGAAGTTATCTGTAGTCGCTAGCGATATTTTCAAATCAACCTCTTTAATTATAACCTAATTTAATCCACACTTATTATGACTTAATTCTGCCAAATGTGATTCGTATCGCTACATAATTTTATTTTTATGCCATAGTTGCTGACAGCATGTAATATTTACTGTTATTTCCAGATTCAAATTGTATGATATCTACAGGAGATATTTGAGTTTGAAATAATTTGTTTAAGAATTGTAGAAAACTAGGTCCTGCCACTATGCTCTTGGCTTCCTTTTCGAGAGGTTTATTGTGGTATTTTTGTAGTGCGTCGACTAGTCCTAATCTACTAATTTCTTCTACTAGGTTAGTCAACTCCACTATTAGGTTAACCATCTATTAAAACTGGTTTTTTTGAATATATGCTTGTCGTTATTATCGTCATCTTCATCATTCAGCATTGTAGGACTTGCTTTTACGTTTCCTTTTTGTATATCGAACACAGTTATAAACACACCTTGACTTTATTATCTGTCTTTTTAATTTGCATAATTCAAAGCCATCCATTTTTGACATATTGATATCCCTTAATAATAGGTTGTAAATACCTGACTTGAAACTCGTTAGTGCTAAAAGAGAATCATTAAACGACTGTTACTACTTGTAAATAGCTTTTTCATCTATCAATCAGAGCACTAGCTAAATCTATTCTAGGTCCTGTGACAATACACACTTGTGAATCTGATAAACTATTATCTTTCAGGAAGGCCAAGCCATAAACCTGAGCATAAATTCAGACATTCCTAATCCGATTGCTTTCTTTATCCAAATATGTTTGGTAGAGTTAAAGTTACCATTTTGAATATCACAATTGGATTGGACCAGTGAATAGAAAATTACTTTCCCATAATCATAGGGAGGTTCATCTTGTCCATTTCAGCCCAGCTAGTTCATGTCGTAAAAATAGTGGATGGCTGACAGATATGCACTAACGCTATTTGGTGCAAGTTTTCTCTGATCCTTAGGGTGTAATATAAAATCGATAATATCCGATTGTATTATTTTTGGGTCGTTCTGCAAGAGTTTCTCATAATCTACTTCTCATAATCTACTTCTCCTTCCCCTTGTTATCCTCCTCCTGCAAAACCCATTTTTAGAAAAGCGGTGTACTATCACAAGCCTTTGATATAGTCTCGCCTTGCATTTGATGATTAACAGAGTAGAATTTACGGTATATGATGTTATTATTACTACTAGCGGAAGCTACGGTGACGAATGTGAAGCTATTACTACTGTTACCAATCATTGGTATCCTAAATACAAGGCTAACAAAAAGTTATATTTATTATAGTGTGTGCTATTGCTATTAAGCATGATTTTAGTGGTAGTAAAAATAACTTGAATATTATTTAAATACAGGCAAATGATTTCGGACCTTTCAATGGCAGCAGATTCAAGGATGGCAGGAAACATTATTCAAATTCTAGCAGATTTGCCAGAGTTTCTACGAAAATCAATGATTCGGAGTAGGCTCCATGATTTCTATTCAATGACATATCAAGATAAATATGTGACAATACCTGCATCTTTAGAAGCACTACCTTCGCTGGAAAATGTGAAATTACGACAACTAATGAAAACATGGCTAGAAAATTCTATTAGAATTTGAAGGATCACAAATAACTGATATATTTAGAATTTACTGCGAGGAGATTTTAAAGAACCGGCTGGCTATTGAAAATTTAGATATCGAATCTCTTATAGACGTCTTTTCATCACTTCAAGAATGGGAAAAGGAAAAATTAGCTGATTGTTTAAAGGAAGTAATTTCTCTTTTCCTAAGAGAACAGAAGTATTAAAGACCATTCCTAAACCTCTATTAAAATTATTAAAAGTAGAATAATTTTTACCTATCGTCTGGTTTCCTGTCTGGATTCTTTTGCAATTCTCCTTCTGATTTCTCCAACCCAAAGAACATTCTTTCGTATTTGCGAAGTGCTTTTCTATGTTCTGCCAAAGACATATCTAGCCTCATTTCATTCATAACCATTACCGCGTAAGTTGTCCATTCTTTCCAACAATCAGAGCAAGAAGGATATTTTAGAGCTGCAGGATCATCGATTGTCTTTTCTTCGATTGTCTTTCCACACTTTATACAAGTTTTTACCATTATGTGTATGTCTATTGCGATGTTAGTATTTTATTCTTTATTGTCAAGACTAATATTATTACATCATTATAGCAGGTCATAGAGAATATTACTTTATGATACTATTCCACAGAAAGAAGATTATTACTAAGGTAAACCGCAGTTTGGGAAGTGGGATTTGAACCCTTAAGCCATGGTTGGGATTGTATAATGTATCCATCCAACCGACTATGTACATTATATCGGACTTACTCCCTCTCCTTATATAGATCCATTGCTTTTAATGACATCCTTTTTTCTCATATACTAGTTCCCAATTGGCAGACACAGTTCAGATTCGATAGTGTGATGATCAGGTGAGAAGCCCGTTCCGTGGACCAGCAGTTGCCATGATAAAGTGGGCTCAGATTGCCTGGTAACGGATATCCGAGGCGTATGACGCCGAGAAGCTTATTGTCGACCGGATCCGTAACGGATATTGTATTTGAGAATTGATCCGCCGTATAGACGCGGTCGTGATGACTCACAGGTATATCAGGAGAAGCAATAGCTCCTGTAGGCTGCACTCCTCTCGCAGATTGGGAGATGAGAAGGATCGTAGAACTAAGCAATGCCATAACCGCGGTGATTAGCAATACAGTGAAGAGAAAGAAGCTGAGTTTCACATTAGCATTAAAATCTACAGACTATATATCATTTTTTTATTCGCTACTATCATCATTCAAAATGATAGAACTTTAAAGCTAGTCTAAAAGCATCAAATATATCGTTGTATGATGTTGCTTCTTTATATAATATACCATCATTATCTACTGCTGTTCTTTTGTCGACCATAGCACTAGCGAAACTACCGGCGGCTTCGGCGGCGGAGGCGGCTGCGGTGAAGGCTTCGGCAATGCGCACTGCGGCTTTGGCGGCGCCACAGTGGCACCCAGAAGGGCCGCGGCGGCAGTTGTTAGTAGATTGCAAACAAGACAAGACTACTGTTATAACCCTCCAAAAATTCCCACCTGGAGTGCAGCAGTGTGGTATGGTGAGATACCTAACCTTTTTTTATTTTTCCAGATAAACCCCACTAGGCTCTTAACGTTTTAGTATAGTCGCAACAATCATCAAAAAACCTGATTTATTGTCGTTTCTCCAGTTTCCTGTTCTTGTTCTTCTTCTACTTGATCTTTATCTTCGTTATAGTCGGGCTTATTCGTCATCTCTTTTTTAGTAATGACTCTGCTTTCATGTGAAGCGAATGGTTTTGTTGCTGCTGCCCTGCATCAGCATAAGGCTTGGAATCAGACTCATCATCTGAGTCAAGTATGTCTTTGATTACTTGATTGTCTATCAAACTATCTATGATCTTTTTCCGTTCCTCTGCTGGAAGAGCCTTTGACATCTCAAGCGAATCGATTGCCTTGAGTTTCCAATAATTACTGACTGCGTTTTCAAGAGTCGCTATAGCGATGTCATAAATCACCTTGCCAAATGCAGTCAGAGTATATTTTCCATTTTTTTTCTTTATCAAACCTGCATTCATCAATCTAGACATTCTAGAATAGTATTGTTTACGACTAAGCTTTGTTTTGCTTATTAGAGTGTCACTATCTGTTCTTGTAAGAGCGATAGTTCTAAAAAGTTCTAAAGACCTGTTATCAGACATTGCTTCTAAAACATCAGTAACCAAAATCATTCTTTTTGATTCCTACTGGAAATATACAGGTATTGAGATTATAATCCCTTATGTAACATGATTATGTTATTTATGTAACATAGTTACGTTGCAAGAGAACTAATTCACTATTAATGCGGATCCTGGTATAAAACCCTATATATTCCATTTTCCGGATTTAATACTTAACCTGTAAAACTGCTTTAGAAGACTTCATTCGATGTGATTTCTTTAGTTTGCTCTTCTTCTAGCTGATCTTCATCCTCATTATAGTCAGGTTCTCTTGATTCTTCTTTATCGTCTTCAACAGCTGATTTTATGTTCGCCTTATCTTTAGATTTTTGAGATACAAACCTTATAGCATCATCAACCACAGTAGCATTAGTAAGCAAATCAGGCTTCATTGAATAGCAATCTTTAGCTAATGATAACGCTTGTATCTTCTCTCTTTTGTCTTCTGTTTGCTAAGCTGTATTCCATGCTTCTTTTGTGATTGCATTTAATCCCACAAGACATTTCTCGTATTCTTCTGGTAGTCTTTCGTCAATGTATCCCTTGATGTTATCTTTCGCTTGCTGTCTTAGGATTGATAGATCTCTATTTACAGTACCATTAGATACTTGTAGTGTTTGTGCTATTTCTCTCTGACTATATCCTTGGCTGCTTAACTCTTGGACTTTGTTTCTTCGCCAGTCAATCCTGTCTCTTTCCTTTTCCTTACCACCATCACCATCATTATTGTTATTATTATTGTGTTCAACTCGCAAGCTCAAATGTTCAATATCACCGTGCTTGTTTTAGATTGGTATTCAATTTTCACGCTTAAGAGATAAGACAAGTCCATAGTTTTAGCAGATATTGCATATAACCACGCACAAAGCTAAAGCTTTTTTGCATAAAAAAAGAAGACTTGACAGAACATTTGATTTATAATTTCATTATAATAAATGTCCTCTATCAATAGATAAAAGACTAACAGCCCGTTGTTTGATATTATCAATAGTTATGCTGAATAGGTATGCAAAAAATGACAGCATTAACTTACTCAAATCAAATATACAGATGATTACACCATAGAAAATGTGAACCACACAACTCTAGTAATATTTGCTGCATTAGTAGTAGTAGCAGCATTAGCAGCAGGAGTATACGCAACAAGTACTCAAGCAGCATTCGCAGACTCAATTAACTTAAAGCAAGAAAACAAACAGAAGGCCAAGTGCCTTGCTCTCGTGATTAGTAGAGCCGATGCATGTAACCAAGATGCTAGGAATGAGTTTAACGTTGATGGGCCAGAAGAGATGGCAACAACACCAGAGCCAACTACTAGACCGGCGCATTTGACAGTCATAAAACATGTAATAAATGATGATGGAGGTATAAGAGATGCTGGAGATTTTACAATTAGTGTAGACTCAGACGATTTTATAAGCCCATTTCCAGGAGCAGAATCTCCAGGTACTACAATTACATTAAATCCTGGTTCGTATAGTGTCAGTGAGACAGGACCTGCTGGCTATACCCAAAGCCTATCTGTCGACTGTTCAGGTACTATAGGCTCATCGGAATCAAGGACATGTACTATCACCAACAATGACAACCCTCAGACAAGTGGAACCGTATTAATTAAAAAAGTCGTTAATTGTAGTGGCAATGGATGTCCAGAGCCATCTGCATTTATCATAACAGTATCAGGAAGCAACAATCCTACACCAAGTTCATTTGCTGGAAGTGGAACTGGTACGCTTGTAACGGCTGAGCCCGGTACTGTCACTGTAGCAGAAGCTAAAATACCACCCCTTACCGTTAGCTTCTCTGGTGATTGCAGCAGCTCAGGTACTGTCCAAATAGTTGCAGGTCAACAGAAAAGCTGTATTGTTACAAACGCTGGAACAATAGAACTCCAATGTATTCCTCCAACTGTAGGCGGAATCCCAGCACAACTGACCGGCACCAGCTGTGCAGCAACAGGTCCCACTAATGTAATCACTGGAGCAGTCTGTAATACTATACCAAACAGCGTAAGGACAGTTAGCGGTGGACAAAACCCACAAGCAACATGTACTTTCCCAGCAACATAAGTGTAAAGACCTCAGTGAACCGAATATCTGACACAAAAACAAACCTCCACTTATTTTTTACTAGTCTTATGTCTCGACCAATAAGCTTTACGCATTTTGTACTGACCAAGATAGGCTGATTAGTGTATGTCGTTATATGTACGACATGCCAAAGAAATCAAAAACACCAAACATACATACAGTCAAACCAAGAAAGAGAAAATGATATAGCTTACCGGTGCTATAATATAACACTACCCGTTTTCCCTCCTGATAATATAGCCACTTTATTTATAGCAGTTAATGTCCTCTAATATCAGGTAAAACAGACATTTGGAACATGGCAAAGAGATGACAAAGTTAAGTTATATTGTATCTTATGCATTTCGCCATAATCCTTTGAAATATAATTTAATGTTAGACAAAGAAGTTGGATGTCTGTGGATGAATTATTGAATACGTTATCCTTACATCATAATAATAGATGGTACCTCCACCTTAAAAGACAAGATCTTGAAGATATGGTTGCCGGATCAGATAAAGTACGATTTGAATTAAAGAATGGCAAAATTCGCGCTCTGTATGGATATTCTTATTCTTCTGTTCTTTTTACTAAAATGCATAAGACAGCTTCTAAACCTCCAGACATTTTATATCGTGGTACATCTCCTTCTGCAGCCAAAAATATAATGTCAGAAGGTCTTCGACCTATGAATCGTCAATATGTTCATCTATCTATTGACAAGAATACAGCAATACAAGTAGGAAAGCGAAAAACAGACATAAAAAGAGAAGAACCAGTTATAATGACTATTTCTGCAATTGAAGCATATAATACAGGAGCCCATCATTTTTATCAAGCTACTGATTCGGCATGGCTGACTGATTACATAAATCCAAATTTTATCGAATTGTTGAAATAAACAAACGTCAATCTGATGATGATAATAATGATGCAAATCATCCTTCAACCCATTTTATTTCAGCCAGATAAAGACATTATCTCTCCATTAGAAAAGACTCTCTCAGAACAGTTTGATGCTTCTTCTATTGTTGCAGCCAATGAGAGGCTTAATCCATTTTTCTCGGATAAACCAATAATATGATTAAAGCAGCAATCTCTGTTTGTTTTGATGTCTTCTTGCTTGTGTTCTTCAACATCCCATATCCAGAAGGGTTTATTT
>Ga0173481_10000077_pt1 | contig 15546 bp, 16 predicted proteins | sample NitcycUS073202C2_FD_136667 | JGI IMG/M metagenome (GOLD analysis project Ga0173481, IMG submission 136667) | Soil microbial communities from Arlington Agricultural Research Station in Wisconsin, USA - Nitrogen cycling UWRJ-S073-202C-2 (version... ... | reverse complement strand
GTCTTTTTCTAATCTTATTCCTAGTTCTTTTGCCAGTTCTGCAATAGAATGACCCGCTATTTGCACAGTTTCATATATGGTGTTCCAAAGTAGTTCCTTATACTTCCAGAGGTTAATTTCTGAAGGCTCTTGCGTCCAACTCTTGCCGAATTTATCTTTATCAGATTTGTAGTATGATACTATTTCACCTTTCTTGGCACCTATTGCCTTTGCTACTGCATATGTCTGATTGTTATTGTCAACTTCCTCTATTTCTTGGCCTAGTTCCTGAGATATCAATAACAGTTCTGGCCTTTCGCCTATTTTGTTAAATGCCTTCCTAACGTCAGGTAATGGGTCTTTACTATGTATTAGGATGTTTTCTATTAATTGCCTGTAGACTTGTTGTTGATATTCAGACCTATCATTTTTCTTGCCTTCCATTCCAACAATGTCTAGTTTGCCATTTTCTATTCCAACATAGTGTTTCTTTCCTTTGCTAAGTAACAGTTTATCATAGTTGTTTTTGACTTCAAGTCCAATTTCATACTCTTTTTCGAATCTCTCTTGGAATGCCTTTAGTTTATCCTCAGTTGTGTTTTGTAAGAATAGCGAATCTGTATCTCCGTATATAATTTCAAAGCCATATTCTTCTTTGGCAATTTTTTGCATTTTAGATAATGTGTATCTGCCTGTTGCAGTTACTAACTCCGCCACTCTTGGATCATAGAAGGAAAATTCCTTTTCTCCAAAGACACCATAACCACCATTGATTAGGATTTTAAAAGCATATTGCTTTGCTTTGTTGCCTGCTTTCTTTTGTTCGAATCTTTCTTTTCTGAATACTAGTAGTTTTGCTGGAAAAGCGCCAGTATGTCGCTTGCATATCCAATCAGTATTAGCGTTGACATACTTACAATCTTTAGTGAATTCTTCTGGTATTATATTGCTAATCTTTGCATCAGGATTATGTTTACAACAATCACAGTTTATGGTATCAAATGAGAGATTGTATTTAATTCCTACACTAGGATACAAACTCATAGCATCTATGTTAGTGATATTGGTATAGAATCCCTGTCTTGGAGTTAATACCTCTGCACCCTTGTAACTACCAGTAAATTTTAATCTCTTGTAGAATTTGCTCTTTGGGTCTTTATCAAATATTGCACTCCACCATGTAGATAGATGGGTTCTGCAGACTTTCTCAAAGTCCAGCCCTGTGATATCTGCTATTGCAAGCATAGAATCGAGAACCTCGTAGTTATGAAATTTTGATAAATCCATAACTAACTTTGAGTCTTGTAGTGAATATTTTTCCTGCTCTTCGACTGGTAGGGTTTTGAAGTCTTGTCCATGATAGTCATTATATTTACCATATCCAAGTAAAGCCCTTGAAACATCATCTAATCCTTTAGCTCTGTAGGCACCGTGATACATACCATCTTGAACCATCTCTTGAGTATAGACAGTATAGAGGTCAATATGCGATATCTCATTGCCTATTAAACATGGTAAGCCTTTGTTGCCTAGTCTAACTCTAGACTTTATTCCATTCTTCTTGCACCTATCATGTAATATCAACAGGTCATAGATTTTTTTACCAGTTGCAGTTTTTGCATTGCCTTGTGTGTTCCAGCCAATAGACCAACGATATCTGAGTAGTTTAGCCATAATATACCTAAGTAAATCAATTTCTGAACCGCCAAAGTCTCGTTCCCTTAGTTTTACCTCAGAATTGCCGTTGTTATCGACAAAAGAAACTGCATCTATGATATTGTCCTTTGTAGCATCCCATTCAAAGTCAAAGGCCATATAAGTGCCTAGTATTTGGTCTACTTTTTTATTCGAAATGGGGGCCTGTTTTATAGGTTGGGAAAAAGTATCGACTGTAGCGACTGTAGCGACTGCAGCACCTGATTTAGTAGTGTTAACCCTGTAATTATCGCCCTTGTCTTTGTCAGCATCATCAAATTTAACTGGCGTTTCTATAGTTTTTGGCTTTTCAGTCGATACAGTCGATACTTTCGGCGAATCTACAATACAGGGGGGTATTTTTCATTTCTTTTTATCGAATAGACTTTGTTAGAGTTGTCCCCTGAGATGTTTTTAACTTCAATTCCTATCGCTCTAAGGCTAGGGTTTATCTCGTTGATTCTTCGACTTAGATAATTGGGTAGTTGTGGCCAATATTTGTTATTCTTAAGACTTTCTAGTTGTAAATCATCTCTAGCAATTTCTCTCAATATTGGTAGCAATTCAGCCATAGTGCCAATCCACACACCATTATTCCAAGTTCCGCGTGATTGGTCTTTTACAAAGATTTCAAGTGTTTGGCCTACTGGACTATCGTCTATTATCTTTCTGTGTCTAGTGTCTATATTCTTTCGAAATGCCTCAACAAATACCATATTTTTATTTCCCATGCAACGTGAAACTATCTCACCTACTTCTGTAAAATCTGCTAATCTTGGATAGTTTTCTAATTCCAGTCCTTTTGGGTGTTCTTTTTCATACTTTAGCACTTTAACTAGGATATCGAAAATATGGCCTAGTAACTTTGGTCTGAGTTCTTCGAACTTATTTTCAATCACTATCATACGCTTTGAATTTTTGATGGGTTTATGCTCAATGATTAAACCCCTGTCAATTAAGTCGGATTTTGTTGCAGCTAAATTAACACCAGTCAAACCTAGCGCATGTTTAACTTTATAGATAATTTCTTCGTCATTTGTGAATAGTTCTCGCTTCATAAAGCCAGTTCCAGTTATTGCCCTGCAGAGTAAATCCTGTATTATGTCAGGTATCTTTGAAATGTTATCAAAGAAGCAGACATAATTATGTGCTATTTTCTGCGCCATATTCTCAGTATCATAGGATATTGATATTGTTAGAACTTCGCTAGGGTCAACTATTTTCTTTAACATCTCTTGCTTTGCAGTCTTTGCGGCTCCAGATTCCCCATGTAACATTAGTGCAGCGTGCACTATGCCATAGTAAAATAGGGTGACTATGTAACATTTGAATAGTAATTTGTTTTCTGCATCATCAGAAATGTTGAGCAGTTTTAGAAATTCATCAAATGTATCGACTGTAGCGCCTGCTTCTGGCATTACTTGCTCTCTTTGGTGTGGATATCTCCTAAACAGTATAGGGGAATGTATTATATCCCAACCTTCAGATGTAATCTTGACTACTTGCCATTGTGAATTAACCAAATCATAGTAAATTGTATCTCCTACTTTGGCAACACGCAAATACAAGTCTCTGCGAGGTTTTCCACTATATGCCGCTCTAGCCTTTAATACTCGTATAATTCTAATCAGGGCTTCACTACTCAGTATTTCTCCAATTGGTTCAATGTCTTGTTCAATACTTTCATGGTTTGATTTTTTCTTACTGTTTTCTTTCTTCTTTTTTGCTTCGGCTACAGTTAAACCAAAATACGAATCACTCAGCCAATCTTTGAATTTCTCAGATTTTAATGGGATTACTTCTATGTGATTTCCTACCTTGATAGCAGCATATGGTTGTCCTAAATTATCAAGAAATAAATCATCACAGAAATTAATAGCCATATAGACAGCCTTGACTGCAGAAGAAGACTGGTCTTTATCTTTCTCCTTGTTGCTATCTTTTTCCTTGTCTTTTGATTCTTCTTTTAACTGCAAATATCTAGGGTAATCTTTTGCTACTACATGCTTTAGTTTAGCTAAGATTCCAGCATCGAAGTCAATACTTTGTGCAGCCTTCTCGAAATTCTCTAATGTCTTTTGGACTTTCTTATCTATATCAACTGTTAAAAGGTAATCGCCTATTGTGATTTGTAAGATTGAGCTACTTGGCAGTTCAAACTTTGTTACACCTAACTCACTTAGAGCGTCGTTAATTTCTATTTCTTGTGATTCCATTACTAAACACTCCTAAAAATCAGAAAATCCATAACAATAACATCGTTGATGAAATGTGATTTTATGTGACGAACAGGTAGGACATTGTTTATATTCTTCATCATCGGCTGCTGCTATTTCGTCATTGCAATTTCTACAAATTATGATAGATTCTTCGAATTCATGGCCCTCATGCTCTATCTCTTTACCATTTGATGTTTCTACACATTTCCAGATACGTGGCATATAACTGCCCAATGCACCGCCAACAGAAGGTTCACGTCTAAGTTGATACTCAGTATTGCAACTATCACATACGTAACATGTGCTATCTTCTGGACTTGTATTGTGTGAATGCCTGCTATGACCGCAAGTATAGCAATGATTTGCTCCTTGCTCGTAATAGTATTCAGATTTAGACATTACTCAAGCACTCCCGAAATTTTACTCTCTATTTTCTGATTCCAGATTTCGACAAGTTCTTGCTGATACGAGTAAAACTTATTACTTCGTGATTGTAATTTAACAACTGTAGCCATATAGATTTCTCCAGCTTGTGGTTACAAATTCGATTTCATGGGTGCAGGTGCCGCAAGCGCCTGTTACTAATTTATTTGAGTTCAATTTGTTTTTGCTCCTAAATGTCCAATCGTTTTATCAGTATACCATTTTCTGTGCTTTCTACTACTACGTGCCCATCATCTGTCAGTCCGTGTTCCAATGCGATTTTTCTTGGGATAACAAGGCAAGTTGAGTTTTGGCCTTGAATCCATAACTTTGAAATTTCCTTATTCGTATTCATTATCTAAACAGTATAAAGATTTAAGTAAGTTTATACCTTTAATGTTACTAGAAATAATGAAAGTCACGCGTATAAAATACAATGTCGAAAGAGAATGTTACCGACCTTCACCTAGTTTAGTAGATTATTTAGATAAAAAGTTACGACATGAAGAGAAAATACTAGCAGGCAAAAAACTAACAGACGACGAAATACATGAGGGGGAAGTTCTAAACAAAAGGAAGGTTGACATGCTAAATAAAATTATCTTTCCATCCATGGCTAACCTGACTGTATTTCTTGAAAATATTGCAGAGCATGAAGAATTAAGGAAAGTCTTTGATGATGATTTGAAAGAACTATTTTTAGGTAGACTTGTCACAATTGAAAAACCTAAAAATGAAAAGCCTAAAGTTAGATATGGCCTGATAGTATTTCAAAGATTTATTCAAGCTGCTATTAAATGGAATTACAGAGAAAAAAAGATAGAAGAAAACGACAAACAAAAACATAATAGAGTTAATAATTTCAGGCTAGTTTTAATTTATTCTCTGGCGTATGTATTATATCAACATATGACTAGTATAGGTTTGAATTTAGCAGATACTCCAACAGTTAATTTTTTCGCGCAACATCTATCTGGTGTGCTTGCATTTGCAAAATTATTGAGCAAAAATGTAGATAAAGATATAGATGCAGACGACGACCCTTATAGGCCTGTTCACTTCTGACCTAACCCTTATCTTTCTTTTTTAGTTGCTCTACTTCTTGTTTTAATTGCATAACCATATCAGATAGACTTCCCATACTATCTGTCAATGTGGCTTTATCTGAATTGCTTGTTGCTTCTATATGTCGCACCTGTGCCCTGAGTAATTCATTTTCTCTTCGTAACGTTTTTACTTCTTCTTCAGCATTCTGTGTTACATTCTGGACAGTATCATATGAAAGGAACGTTAAATATTTCATACAATCTTCTTTGTAGATTTTCATTCTTTCTCCAGGTTTATTAACCCAGTATGGCGACTTTATATGACCAAGATACCATTCACTAAAATCACTGTTTCTTGTTTGGTTTGCAATTGTAGTTTTAACAAACCTGCGAAATGAATGAAATGTTATTTTTCTTCTCTTAAAGACACCATCTTCTTTTCTCTCACATAACCCAGTTTCCTTCAATAGTTTTTGAAAGTCCTCAAGCAGCGAATCATATAGGCCAGTAGGATACTTGTGTTCTTTCCAGTTCCATGCACGACTAGAAAATATTAAATCGTCAGGATTTCTTTTTCTCGCAGATTTTGTTTTGTTATTTTTATCAGAATATACATAATCAATCCATGAATGCAAGAATCTGGCTGCTTCGTTTGAAATATAGATAGTGCGCTCTGAATTATTTTTAGAATATTCTTTCCTGATTTTTATAATGCCAGGATTCGATTCATCATTATATATTCCACTAAGGTCAATATCTGATTCTCTGAGAGTTAAGGCTTCCATTGCACGAGCTCCACTACTCGCCAAGACTAACAAATATGCTTTGAGCCTTCTATTATTACAATGCTGTAATAAATTTCTAATATCTTGCGCATCTATTGCTTGTTCTTCTTCATTATATATCGGGGGTAACGTGACTTTGCCTTTCCATTTGGCAATTGAAATATCCACATCTTTTGCTACAAAATAACTTCGAACTCCAGTTACATAGGAATCAATTGTTCTATGATTTAGATTCTCTCCGTTCTTTGTATCTTTTACCAAATACGTGCTAAAATCATTGATAAAGTCATAGACATCTATTTGCTTATTTATTAGCGGCGATAATATTGTGTCTGCATTTAGTCCATATTTTGCTTGTGCAAACCTATCTAAATATTTGATTCCAGAAGCATAAGCCAGAGCTGTAGACTTTGATTTCTTTGCTTTATTTTCAAGGAAATCAGGTGCTGATTTTAAACCACTTTCTCGCAGTTTATCAGTAAGATTATATAATTTGTGTTGCTTCTTTTTTTCTATCTGTGATTGTATTATTTGAGTCATATAGTTGCTACTATATTTCTCTTGTACAATCACAGACCTATTAATAGGTTGCTATTCCTGACAAATTTGATTAGGACATGTCTGGATATCTCTGTTTAGGACAGCCTCTTTTTAGCGATGCCAGTGTCGTATTTTTTTTAATGACTGACTTGCCAGCTGTATTAAGGACTTGTGGTAATAGAGGTTACAGAGCATCACAATTCGAGGCTGGTATTCTTGCTGGGAAAATCTACTTGTCAGCGTATGCTCAGCAATTAGGAGCATCAGGTTCAACATTTTTCGATGATGCAGTCACAGAGTTTTTCTCTCCTCATGCAAAAGATAAAAGTACAATGATTGCAGTTGGTGCAGGAGTTACAGGATATAAAGCTCGTCCAGGAAAAGTTCTAACTGCAAGGTTGTCTAAGGATCAACTCTTAGCAGGAGAATATTTCTGATGTGTAGGAAGTTCAAAAACACTTTGAATGGGAATGCGAGAAAAGAGAAGGAAGTAGTAGAAGAATATAGATATAAAAAGAGGAAAGAAATTGAAAAAACTCAACAACAAATGGTTAATGATTAAATTGTTTCTATTAATATCTTGTAGCTTGTAGAAAGCTACTTTGTTAACATGTTATTATTTGTATAACAGCATTGATAATGTGTGAATGTATTAACATATTAAACACCAAGAATGCATTTTTAGATCACTTTGATTCCTCAAGGGTTAATAATTATCCTAAGCATATTAAACTCTGATAAAATACAGTTCTTATTTAATCATCTTGAAGTATTGGATTGTACTTAAATTAAACGCTATGATACAATGTGCAGGATAACAGAATTATGATTACAAATGTTAGCCTCAGGTGTAACAACTGCAAGACAATGATCGAAAAGGGCTGCAAATTAGGTAAACCTTATCAAAAGGAAGAAAAAAGTAAAAGAATGCGAGTGAACTGAAATATTTCTATACTTGTCCTTTTTTAAGGTGTTTGCTGAGGAATAATACCTGCAATTGGAGGATTATCTGCAGAAGGTGTTTGCTGAGGAATAATACCTGCAATTGGAGGATTATTGCTAGGAACAGGATGGGTAGTTGAAGGATTATCTGCAGAAGGTGTTTGAGCTGAAACATGCTTGACTAAGACACTTACAGTGCTATTATCATTCAAGCCATTGCTATCTGTGACTGTCAATTGGAATTTAAGTGTAGTATCCGCAGATACTCTCGGTGTAGTAAAGGACCAAATAGGCGTGCTAGCACCGCTTAACGTAATAAAATTATTCGTTGGAATTTGTCTCCATGAGTAAGACAGGATCACTCCATTCGGATCTCTACTTCCACTACCATTCAAAATAACGGTCGAACCTTCTTTGACTATTTGGTCAGGACCAGCAACAGCAATTGGGCCATTTTTTGCTACTGCAACATCACCAGGATTGTCTAACCTAATAGAAGGTAATGAAAAAGGAGTAGATGAATCGTTGTTTATTGAATCTTGCTTCTGAATAAACTGAGATTGTATCGGCGGTACTTGTGCATATCCATTGCCAATAATCTCAACACTAGTCCAGACAGTGGAAATAAGTCCCCCAATGGCAAGCAGTATTGTAATTTTTTGAAACTCCAAATAAATGCCCTGACTACGACTCAACCAGTGACTATAAAAATATGGCTTATAATTAGAATTAAGTTAAGGTTAAAAAAGCCTAGACTACTACACAAAATAATTTAGTGCATACAAATTTATATGAATCTACGAGTTCTTTACTGCCTTTAACAACATTTCTGAATTTAATTACTTAGCCAAAGTTATTGGTTGGATTCTACAATAGATTCTGAGCAGAATTTTCTAATAATCAAATACAATTACATTTCAAAGACTTTGTTACGAAAAAAGTTTGTTATTCGCATAACACTGATTTCAAAAAACTGAGCTAACAATTAAATAATTTGAATTTATGACCTACGATGATTATCAAATTGGATTTATAATTTAAATAATTGTAATCTTTACAACAGAAAGATAAACACATGTACCAGGTAAATGATAATACAATATCATGCCAATTTTGATAAGAATATTTTGTAAATACATCAAAATGGGAGTCATACATACTATGACAATGTGAAGATTTTACTTTAATCTATGACAGGAAATCAATTAAATATGCAAGTCAATGGTTAAATCAGCTAATGAATGACAACCCAAAGATTATAACTACAAAGTGTCTGATGCAGCTTGAAGAGATGGATATTCGGCTCAGTAAGATACACCTAAACTTATCTGTGCCATCATTAATAGAAGTTGCCATTCATAGGAAAGAAGGAAAATTATCGTCTTCTGGTGCATTATCCGTAAAAACTGGGAAGTTTACAGGAAGGTCACCAGATGACAAGTATATTGTTGATGATGAGATTACTCATGATACCGTAGACTGGGGCAAAATCAATCGTCGAATCTCACAAGAAAAATTTGAAATGCTTTTCAGCAGAATGAAAAAATACATCGAAGGTAGAGAGTTTTTTGTTTTTGATGGATACGTTGGAGCGGACCCCGAATTAAGATTACCAATAAGAGTGGTTACAGATAAGGCATGGCATAATCTTTTTGCAACTCAAATTTTTATTCGTCCAAAAATGGCAGAGCTCAAAAATCATAAACCAGAATTTACACTGGTATCTGTAAATGATTTTGGTGCAATGGCTGAAATAGATGGGACCAGAACAGAGACATTCATTATAATTAGCTTTGAGAAAAAAATGGTTCTAATAGGCTCTACATCGTATGCAGGCGAGATTAAAAAAGCTATGTTTACTGTGATGAACTATATTTTACCTACTAAAGGCATTTTTCCCATGCACTGCTCGGCTAATGTGGGTACAAACGGAAATTCTGCTCTGTTCTTTGGACTATCTGGTACAGGGAAGACAACTCTGTCAGCCGACCCTGAAAGACGCCTTGTTGGAGACGATGAACATGGCTGGTCTGATAGAGGTATTTTCAATTTTGAAGGTGGTTGTTATGCAAAGTGTATAAATCTAAAAAAAGAGAATGAACCAGAAATCTGGAAAGCTATAAGATTTGGTTCAGTAATGGAAAATGTTATTATTAATGATGATACAAGAGAACCAAATTTTGATGATGGAAGTCTTACAGAAAATACTCGAGTTTTATATCCTATTGACTTCATTCCTGGTGCAGTAATTCCAAGTGTTGCCACTCATCCGAAAGTCATTATCTTCCTTACTGCTGATGCCTTTGGGGTTATGCCACCCATTGCAAAACTTACAAAAGAAGGTGCGATGTATCACTTTATGTCTGGTTATACTAGTAAATTAGCAGGAACAGAGAGAGGGATCACAGAACCAAAGGAGACATTTTCACAATGTTTTGGTGCTCCATTTATGCCGTTGCATGCTAAGGAATATGCCAAAATGCTTGGAAATAAAATCACAGAACATGATGCCAAAGTATACCTAATTAATACTGGGTGGTCTGGTGGACCGTATGGTGTAGGCAAGAGGATGAACCTCAAATACACTAGGGCAATGGTGACAGCCGCATTGAATTCAGATTTAGAGAAAGTGCAATTCAAACATGATGATATTTTCAACTTCGATATTCCAATTTCGTGTCCCAGAGTCCCATCTGAGATTCTTGATCCGTCTAACACCTGGTCAGACAAATATACATATGTTATGTCCGCTAAGAGGCTTGCCGCATTATTTGTCAAGAACTTCCAAAAGTTTGGAGAGGTACCAAAAGAAATTCTAGGTGCCGGTCCGAACATACAAATATAGAATAGTAGCCCGGAGCAGATTCGAACTGCTGTCTCCAGGTTTCTTTTCTCATGAGATCCAGAGCCTGAAATCCCTAGCCCTCTTGGAGATTGGCCACTAGATTCGGCACCCGATTAATTGAAAATACAGGTTCGACCGGGCTTCACGAGCTACGTATAAATTCATAATGATACAGATATTTGACTTTATCGATAATTTATTTATATTGAATTAATATTATCGGCAGGCATATATAAAATACATTCCATGATAATTCTTGCAATTCATATTATATCAACGTGAAAAGCATCTCAGCTTACACGATATAATTAAAGCTTACCTTTTGGTATGTCCTATTGAAATCACACAGTATCATGTAAAGTTTTAGTATCGTTTTGAATGTGTTTAATTGACATTATCGTTTTGTATTTACTTCTCTAATTACAAGGCCATACTCTAAATTTGCCTTCTTTCGCATATAAGGAATTAGTTTGTAGTGTATTGAGTAAATATTCTTCTCTCTCACAACAATCCCCTTGATCAAGAGCGATACAAAACCACCCGCAACCTTGGATGGTCGTATACCATAAAGGCGACAGAATGTATCTCGTTTTGAATGATACTCCTTTAAAGTAAAATATGATCTATTAAGTTCTAGTATCAAAGGCCAAACAACCTTTTCCCATACCATTCTGCGATTTTCAGTAGAAGATGCATGTTTTCCTTTGTCTTTGAACTTACTCTGCTTTGTATCCTCTACTGATGGCGTTGTCATCCTGTTAAAGAACCATCAATATTGGACTTCGAGGCACATTTAAACGCCGGGTTTTCTTATATCTGGAATGTTAAAACCCTTGAGTATCCCGAATTGTGTCGAAGATTCCCTTAATATGCTTTCAAAAAAGTGGAAAATAGATCCTCGTGTCTTTGACCTGCATGTTGGTAAACGAACAGATGTAATTGATACGGTAGTGCATGTAAACGGGGTCATATTTCATATACCTACTCTTACCAAAGATGATCTGTATGTATTATGGAAGTGCCTATGGCCTGACTGTCATAATTGCTGTGAACGACAAGGAAGGTTACCACTGACAAAGGACGATATCAAAAATATTGCTAGAAAGATGGGTTATTATTCAAAAGTCGACTTCATAAAGAATGAGACAAGAATATCAAGCTGGCAAGAACATGAAGCATTTGGAAATATCATAACAACCCTTACCATGCTTTCTTTAAAAAGGAAACATAATGAGACGGAAGAACAAGACGGTACTCCACTACCCTGCAGATTCTTAAATGAAAAGGGCTCCTGTATAATACATCCTGAAAAACCCGGTGTCTGTTGGCTATATCCATTTGCTTCATGGTTAGAAACTGATAAAGGACGATCTGTAGTACATGCAACATTTCAATTAACTGGTGACTGTCCTGGATTCTATACAAGCAGGTATCTGGATGATATGAAGCCTGTATTGGAGGAATATTCAAAAAAGATATACAATTACAATATGGCTGTAAGCAGGACAACAAGAGAAAATTACGGGCTTATTAATATCGTAAATTTAAAAAGTAGCGAGAGGTCATGATTCTAAAAAATATGACACATATAATAATAAAGATAATTCTAATTAACTCTTCTAAAACTCATGCTCCAATTTCTTTTCTATTTTAGATGCATGGTGCTGCTATTGATTTTCTTCCTCTTTCTGTTTGCTGCAGTACATATTATTGCTGCAGTACATATTATTGCTGCAACATCTTGTTGTATAACTACATCGAGTTATACATCTATGATCTACAAATAGACGTGGTATGTATTGTAACAGTTGCAAATGATCGTATTTATAGTAAGTAAATACGAAATGATATTTGTTATAGACCTGCTGACGTAGGTGTGCGTGTTTGCCCAAAATGGTTCTGGTATGTAGATTTGCATCATGATTTCTTTAGTTTGATTTTATTGGATAGATTTTCCAGTTAGCAGGCAATGCACTGGGCATGCTATGATATGCTATGCTGTGGGGCCACGCTACCAATCTAGTCTCCATTAGTTGTAAGTAGTTGTCAGTATATCTGTCATGTCTCTAATACTGAAAACTAATTTCCACTATGCAGCCTTAGTTTTCGACATTTCTTCGAAAAATGCTTCCCCAGCCTTTCTAATCTCATCTGGTGATAGATCCTTTTTGTGAGTTGCTATTGACCACAAATGTCCGAATGGATCTTTTAAGTACCCAGAACGGTCTCCATAGAATTGGTCTCTGACTGGATATAACACAGTCGCTCCTTCAGATACAGCCTGATTAAATACACCATCTACATCTTTAACGTAAACATACAAGCTAACTGGACTTCCACCAATAGATTCGGGAGAAAGAGCTTTCATTTCTGCGGATTCTTCTGTTAGCATAATTACAGAATCACCCATTTTGAGATCTGCGTGCATAATGGTCTTGCCATCAAGTCTATGCATACGAAAACGCTCTTCAGCACCAAAGACCTTTTTATAAAATTCTATTGCCCTTTCTGCATTTCTCACAATTAGATAAGGTTAATTGAATGATACTCTTCAGGGATCAACTTTGCACTTTCGCTCATTACTACTATCTAATTACCATGATAAGTTTTATAACTTACGGCTTTAGATAATGTTATTCTACATTGAGATCAATATTTCATATTGGATGAGACTTTATTCGTTTGGTGAGAAATAGAACTCTACCAGATCCTCTGTTGTTAAAAGTCTGGATCTTAGCAAGATATCATTCTACCATTCCAAGTTTGATAAATGATTTGAATCAGGCTCCTGCATTTCAGCATCCTCTTTGCCTTGATAGAACATACCTATATTATTCATGTGTGAAAAGTATTTTTTAAAGCAGCTAGTTAATACCAAATATAGAAAAAATAGTGGAAGACTCTAAACTGAAATTCTTATGGGGTGTCGCTACTTCTTCCTATCAGGTAGAAGGAGGTATTTCAAATAATGACTGGGATTATTTTACATGCTCTGATCCTATAAAGAAAAGAATATCTTCATTAACAAAACCAAGCATCTTTTACAAAGGTAGATCTCAAATTCATTTACAGTCTGCTGGAGAATCTGTCAAATTCTGGGAGCAGAGGTACTATGAAAATGATTTTGAATTAGCCAAAAATCTAGGCATGAATGCTTTTAGGATTAGTTTAGAGTGGGCCCGCATAGAACCTAAAAAAGATCAATGGAATCAAGATGCAATGGATAATTATAAAAAAATGTTAAGGTCTCTGCGAGAGGCGGGGTTAATACCTATTGTAGCATTAAACCATTTTACTCTACCACTATGGGTTTTGACTCCCCCTAACAGTATTACCAAAAATGTGGCACAACGATTACTACCCTCGCCACTAAGAGATGCTCCTATAGGAGAACCACCATCTACAGATTCTTATTGGAATTCTCTTAGAGGATGGGAAAACTATAGAACAGTTGAGGAATTTGTCAAATTCACTGAAACTGTGGTTGCAGAATTAAAAGATCAAGTCGACTATTGGATTACGATAAACGAACCTGTAGCCTCCATTATAGGTGTGGGATATATTGCTGGGCTATCACCACCCGGCTTTTTTCTTAATGGTAGAAAAGCTAAATTAGCATTACCTAACTGTCCCTAAAACGTAATATTAGTTAGAATTTCGAAGCCTTTAATCCATCAGTCAAGTAATATGACCTTGACACTCTTGCCAAGCCATTCCTTAGGAACAAACACATGAGCACCATTACCTGATTGACTAACAGTAGTCTCTATTTCTTGGATTTTGCGCTTAGCTTTACGACTCAATTATACTTATCTGATGTCTACACCAAGTGTATATAAACATTCCAAGAAATCCAACATAAAAGCTATATACTTAGTGTATGCATGAATATGAAACTTAATCGAATTTAAATTCAAAGTATTAATACTTTCACTAATATTATAATGATATTTAATAAACATTCCAACAATAAAAGAATTTTTACATCACAAAAGGCTAACTACACACAATTGCATTACCATCATATATATTGTATTATACTAAAATAAAGAATGAAAATTACTAATTCTTTCCTTTGGGGCGTTGCTACATCATCATATCAAACTGAAGGAGGAATTACAAACAATGATTGGGACTTTTTTACAAGATCAGAGTCTATCAAGAAAAGGATATCTTCTCTGACAAAGCCGAGTATATTCTATAAAGGGAGGAGTCAAGTCTACTTACAACCTGCAGGAGACACATGACGGAATTATCTAAATTGGATATCTCTAGTGCTTCAATGGCTTGCCATAGCTGCCTTTCCATTTCTTCTAGTTCTTGTAAAAATGCGGTAAGTGCAAACTAGTGTATAAACAAAAACTTGAACTGACTGGGCTAATAATACAATGTTCATTCATAGTATTCAAAGACTTACAAATACTACAATGCTACAAATAAGACAATGTACTGATCAACGAAACAATATTGAAGTCTGTTGCACAACTAATGCAATCTTTTAAAGATAATGTACTACACCATTAAGGAAACTTGGTTATGAGTCAAACATTAAATCAAAGCTTGAGCAGATACTAATTTCTAGAAAAATAGAGATAAAAAATTGCTTCCTACGCATGAACGTTTAGATCTTTTGCCTCAGCTTTGAATCCTGTGTTTGCGTGAGCTCCATCACAGTATGGTTTGTTATTAGATGAAGATAACGTCGGATTCATCTTACAGTCGTCTATTACAGATAAAAATGATATATTTCATTTCACTTGATATGAAATGAATGGATTCATTTCTAACATATGTGCCATTAATTTCCTATCATATGATATGCCAAGAAATCCAAGATAAATATGACCGGTCCCCATTTCTTCCATTTTTACTATTAATTTTCCTAATGGTTATCTAACTGTTTTTTCCAGAAGTTCTATGACAAGTTTGTTAAAGGATTTAGTCGATAAGAATTCTATCTCCTATAGCGCAATTTAGAAGTAGATCTAATAATACTAAATAAATAACTTGCTGAAAGTAAAGAGAAGAAAAGTTGCCTCGAATTAACTGTAGGATTACACCAGAACCTCAAG
>Ga0173481_10000073_pt1 | contig 15803 bp, 15 predicted proteins | sample NitcycUS073202C2_FD_136667 | JGI IMG/M metagenome (GOLD analysis project Ga0173481, IMG submission 136667) | Soil microbial communities from Arlington Agricultural Research Station in Wisconsin, USA - Nitrogen cycling UWRJ-S073-202C-2 (version... ... | reverse complement strand
TTGCACTTTTCTGTACAGATCTAAAATACAAATATACAAAATTGTCAAAACCGGATGTCAGATGTAAAGCAACTGCTGCTGTAAGCGCTACAAAGATAATTAACAATACAGCTAATTGGATGGATCTAATTTCTACTATCCAAGTCGGCCAAAGAGTAGATAGTTGCAATAAATGGTTTTGACAGATAACGTCTTTTATATACTATTTTTTTCTTTATCTTATTAGGTGGGATTTAGTAAGTGCTCGTATCTTGCTATAGGCATGCAACTCTTACTCCTTAATGAAACTTTGAACATATTCGTTCAAGATAACTCAATTTAATACAGTTTAGAATCATCAGTCAATTTCTCTGCTGACTGTGGATCCTTATCACTGTAATATTTCACCATACTTAATTTAAGAACCTTTAATGACAGCAGTGCGCATTTTATCCTTGCAGGGCCCAAGTTCATCAGTCCTATATTTTCTAAAATATCATCCTTTGTGAGATCCTTAACAGTATTCAAGGGTCTGCCAATTATCATTTCAGTAAGCATGGAAGCACTTGCTTGGCTAATTGCGCATCCTCGCCCTTCAAATTTTATATCCTTAATTTTGTCTTGTTCAACCTTTAAATGAATATCGATTTCATCGCCACAGAGTGGATTGCTATCATGTATACTTACATCCGGATTTGATAATTTGCCCTTATTTCTGGGATTTCTATAGTGGTCCAAGATAATTTCACGGTATATGTCGTCACTCATATTCTAAATATCCTCCTTGCTTCACCCAGTGCATTTATGAATATATCAACTTCTTCTTTTGTATTATAGATATAAAAACTTGTACGGGAGGCTGCAGCTATATCCAATCTCTCCATAAGTACCTGTGCACAATGATGCCCAGATCGAATAGCTATTCCGTGATCGTTCATTATGGTAGCAAGATCGTGTGGATGGATATCTCCAATATTAAATGCTACTACCCCACCTCTATGATTTGCATCGGAAGGACCATAGAGTATTATACCCTTAATATCTGCGATAGCTTTGATAGCATAACTTGTGATCTCAATTTCATGTTCTCGCACATTATGCATGCCAATTCTTTTGAGGTAATCTACAGCAGCCCCAAATCCAATTACACCTGAGATGTTTGGAGTGCCTCCTTCAAACTTGTATGGTAGGTCATTGTATATTGTTTTATGTTTATGAACTTCCTTTATCATATCACCACCTCCAATGAAGGGCTGCATTTCATTGAGTATCTCCTTTTTTGCATATAGAACGCCCACACCTGTTGGTCCGAGCATTTTGTGGGCCGAAAATACCATAAAATCACAATCCATATCTTGGACATCAACTGGCATATGAGGAACAGATTGGGCTCCATCTACCATTACAAGAATACCATTCTGATGAGCCATTTCAATAATTTCGTTTATAGGTACTATTGTTCCAAGTACATTTGACATATGGCTTATAGATAGCAATTTGACTTTATCTCTTTGAAGATATTTCTTGCAATCTTCCATATTCAAATACCCATTGTTATCTATACCGATGTAATCTAGTTTTGCACCTTTTTCTTGCGTAAGAATCTGCCAAGGTACAATGTTGCTGTGGTGCTCGATCTCTGTGATTACAACCCTATCGCCTTTATTGACATTTGTGCGACCCCACGAATAGGATACTAAATTAATTGCTTCAGTAGCATTACGTGTAAAAATTATTTCGTCAGCAGAATGTGCATTGATGAATTTGGCAACTTTTTCTCTTGTTTTTTCATATTCAAAAGTTGCTTCTTCAGCCAGCTGATGAACTGCTCTGTGAATATTTGAATTGTAATTCATATAATAGTTATAGATAGCATTCATCACCGAAATAGGCTTCTGAGTAGTTGCAGCATTATCAAGATAGATAAGCGTTTTGTTTCCATTAACCTTGCGTTTCAGTATGGGAAAATCTTGCCTTATTTTGGGGATATTGATACCAACTTTTTGCATTATAATCACTCCATCAATACATAGACATAGTTATCTTGTATTTTAATCTCGTAAGTTTTCAGAGGGTCTTCTGCTGGAAGATTTTGTGGAGTACCATCCTCTAATTTAAAAGCAGACATGTGTAACGGACATGTAACGGTTTTTTCATCTTCATTAATAAACCCTGTTGATAGATCCGCATATGCGTGGGTGCAAATTCTATCTGTTGCATAAACCTTGTCTTTTGTTTTGGATATCAAGATTTTCTTATCCTCCTTATCAAAGTCCAAAAGATCACCATTTTTCAGCGACTTTATGTCACAAACCTTTATCCACTCTGGCATGTTAGATCATAGACATCATCGGTATTTGTAGTGTTTCTCGAAAATGTCTTGGTTTTCTCTATATCGAGACTTTTCTACTTCCAAGATTTGTTCCATTGCTTCATCTATCTTAAGCATAAGGGGTTTGCCAGACCATTTGTTTTCAATCAAATAATTGACCCATGCTCTAATAGTAGGGCCCATCCTTCTTGACAAGGGTTCAAGAAATCCATTCACGATCTCTCGCTTAGCACCTTCTCTACTCAATCCTCTGCACATTAGATAAAAGACTTGCGCTTCATCCAACTGGGCTACTGAGGCAGAATGTGTTGCTTTTACCTCGTTAGTTTCAATTTCCAGTCCTGGAATTGCGTCTGATTTAGCAGCTTTGTCGAGTAGAATTGCATGGCCCGCAAGATATGATTCCGTTGCTTTAGCTTCTTTACCTATCTTGATCATACCTTTGAATAATGATTTTGACATATCTTTCATTACGGATTTGACTAACACTCTCCCTCTTGAATTCTGACCATGATGAAGTAGATTAGAGGTGACGTCAAATGATTGTCTTTCCGTTCCGAATATAATCTCGACATCTTCTGCAGATGAACCTGGCCCTTTCATTATGCTATCAATCTTGTATCGCGATAACTGTGAACCAAACATTCCAAGATACCAGGACATTTTTCCATCTCTTTCAATAAATGCTTTTTTGTTTGAGAAATTAATTGTGCCTCCGCTCATTGATTGCAATGTCACCATTTCAAGATGTGCAGTTGGATTAACATGACATTCAACCAACTCAAAGTAAGCCTGTTGGACATCTTTTCTTCCATTTGCTTCTGATGGAGCATATATCTCTTGGACTACGGTTGCCTTCGAGCCTGTATCACTGATAATTATATTTCGTGTTATTGAAGAAGTTCCATCATCTGCTAATGAGTTAACAATCCTAATTGGATCTTCCAATATGACATTTTTAGGAATATAGACAAACAAACCAGAACGAAAAGCAGATGCTTCTAGTGCAAGAAATTTATCTTCGTCGTAGTTGAGCTGGTTTATAGCTAGCTGTTTCTTGATAAGATTCTCATGGGTTAGTATTGCTTCTCTAAGATCTGAAACGATAATTCCTTGCCTTGAGAACTCATCAGGAACCGATATGCGATTTATCGCAGAACCAATTTGAACAACGCTAATACCTTGTTCCAGTTCATTAAGTCTAACTCTTAGATCCCCGTATGGTTCAGACTTTATGGTTCGATCTGGAAGGTAAATATGCTCTGGTTTTAGACGGTTAACATCTGAATATTTTTTATAAAGTGGGGAAACCTCAGATGGAAGGCTAAGATACTTAGAGAAAGCATTTTCTCTAATTTCGCTAAGCCATTTAGGTTCCTTACCTTCATCTATTATTGATTTAATATCATTTTGGTTAATAGAAGATAAAATTGTCAATCAAAGCGCCCCACACACATCAAGAAGAAGGAAAAAATTTCAGTATTTATCCTACTGAGCCTTCCATTTCAAGCTTTACAAGTCTATTCAACTCAACTGCATATTCCATTGGCAGCTCCTTTGTAAATGGTTCCATGAATCCGCCGACTATTAATGATAATGCATCTGATTCTGAAAAACCCCTGCTCATAAGATAAAAGATTTGTTCGTCACCTATCTTTCCTACAGTAGCTTCATGCGATATTGTTGCATCCTCTTCGTTTACTTCAACATATGGGTATGTATCTGTTCTTGATTTTTCATCTAATAATAATGCATCACATCTAACATTTGATTTTACACCTGTAGCACCCTTTGCGACATGCAACAAACCTCTATATGTTGTTCTACCAGCATCCTTGCTTATTGATTTGCTTGTGATTCTAGACGTTGTATTTGGTGCTAGATGCACTGCTTTTGCACCCGCATCTTGATGCTGGCCAGCGCCTGCAAACGCCACGGATATCACTTCAGCATGAGCACCTCTGCCAAGCATATAAACACCAGGATACTTCATAGTCAATCTACTACCAAGGTTTCCATCAATCCATTCAACAGTAGCATTTTCATATGCATATGCTCTTTTAGTCACCAAGTTATATACATCCTTGCTCCAGTTCTGTATTGTAGTATATCTAATCTTGGCGCCTTTCTTTGCAATCAATTCTACAACTGCAGAATGCAATGATTCGGTGGTGTAAATTGGTGCAGTACAACCTTCTACATAATGAACTTCAGCACCTTCGTCTGCAATAATCAGAGTTCTTTCAAATTGACCAATGTTCTCAGCGTTAATTCTAAAATATGCTTGCAAAGGAAGTTCAACCTTTACTTTTGGTGGAACATAGATGAAGGAGCCGCCTGACCAAACAGCACTATTCAATGCCGCAAACTTGTTGTCTTCTGGTGGAATGACCTTTCCAAAATGCTTTCTCATAAGTTCTGGTTGCTCTTTGACGGCAGTATCGGTATCAATAAATATTACGCCCTGTTTTTGCAGATCTTCTCTTAAACTGTGATAAACCACTTCAGATTCATACTGGGCACCTACCCCTGCAAGGAACTTTTTTTCCGCTTCTGGAATTCCTAGCTTATCAAAAGTATTTCTTACTGATTCTGGAACGTCCTCCCAATTCTTGCTCTGCTTCTCAGCTGCCTTTGCATAATAATAAATATTTTGAAAATCAATCTTAGACATATCGCCTCCCCAATTAGGCATAGGTTTACTCATAAAGACCTCATATGATCTCAATCTAAAGTTCCTCATCCAATCTGGTTCACCTTTCATCTTGCTAATTTCTTCAACAGTACCCTTCGACAGACCTTTCTTGCTCAGATAGACATAAAGATCAGTAGAGTCCCTAAAGTCATATTTACTATAATCATCCATATTCAGTTCTTTAGTAGCCATGTATATTGTATAACGCTGTTATGTTTTATATATATTTTGTATTTCTCTCCGCGTTGCCAAGTCAATCATAACATATGATATCTATTGTTAGCAGTTTATTCATATCAAATGTTCGAAATAAGATATAAATGTATTTATATATGTGGACTCCCTTAGCCACGGCTAACTGGGTAAATATATTAATATTAACATAGAGGAATTAACAAATAGAAAAATATATAATAATATATTACTGTTCTGAATGAATCTTATAATAGATTTAGTAGATACTATCTACAGCTAATACATGGATGACTGATAGTTGAGTAATATAGATACCAAATATCTTTAATTTCGGTTGAAATGATTTAATTAGAACTTTTTCATGATCTGTGTAATGATACAGTGCAACACGGTGTAGCACTCTCTTAACCAAGCTCTAGTGATTTTATATTAAATGAATTATCAATTATTATAGACAGACAAAAAATTGTTTGAAAAACACAATTGGGCATGTACAATATGTAGACAGGATTTTACCAGAAAGATGAGATAGACATAATAGTAAGTAATTTACTTGACACCTATCCTTTCAAGCTTTTCAGGTTCTTGTTGATCAGAAGGATATCCTAGACAAATAATGCCTATTGGTCAAACATCTTTTGGCAATTCAAGTAGCAAATCAATCGTTGTTTATATACTGACATAGAATTGACAGCTCCAATTTTAGATTATTATTATACTATAATCATATAGTAATGTTAGAGAAAGAAGAAAATGCAAGCCGCATATCAACATCAACAACAAATAATCTTACAACTCATCAAGGACTGCAATAATGAACATAATCTTCACAAGAGAATTGAGATTTTGTATAGTATAAATTCAATACTTCCAACAGAACATCAACTAAAAATACCATCGCTGATTACAAATGCGTATATCAATACAGCCTTATACAGAATAGAAGAAACATTCTGTTAACTACAAGTGAATGTTATCGTAAAACACTTATACTTGTTTAGGACCATTTTCTGACTTTTTAACGCAGCATGATGAATTAAAAAGTTGTATGATGAGAGTATATTTTATATCATTAAATACTTCTTTCTTCTTCTATTTCTCTGGATCTTAACACAGAACCAGTGGTACCGTATGTTAGTAATAGCGACTGTCAAAGATTATTAACTATTCAAAAACTGCTCTATCTGTTTTGTCATTTTAGGAATTGATATCGGTTTTGGTACAAAGAGAAACTTATTCGGATACTTCTGTAGAAAGTTTTTATAATTAGAATTGAGAAGCTCAGAAGCCGAGAAAAAGCAAACTCTGACTTTGTCATCTTCTTTATTCATTCTATGGAATAGTTCGATACCATCCATCCATGGCATTTTAATATCTAAAACTAACAACTGATATAATCCACTTTTGAAATTCTGCAATGCTATTATAGGATCTGTATAGCAGTCAACTTCAAACCCATCACGTTCTAGTCCTGCTTTGACAAGATACACAATATCTGGTTCATCTTCTACGAGCAATACCCTAGTTTTGTTGTTATTGTTATTAATGGCGTCCGAGGTGCTTCATCTTTAGATACTGCCATATAGTTTACATATATAATAAACATTATAAATTAATTGATATAGAGCATAAAAGACTTCAAAATAGATAGAACAATAATAATAATAATAATAATAATTATTACTACTTAAATTTAGAGCATTGATTATTTCTTTCGCTTTAGTCTCTATGTTTTTATGTTTACTATACGATGGGTCTGCGGTTTTACTGCCCAACATTATTTATACCACTATTTGATTAACGGTAGAATGATGGTAAAAGTAGCTCCCTTACCATCAGTATTGTTACTAGCATATAATTTTCCACTATGTGCTTCTACTATATTCTTAGAAATATACAGACCTAATCCACTTCCTTTATGAGACTTGGTGGCAAACTTTGAAAATAATCTTGGCAATATTTCAGGATGTATTCCTGTGCCTGTGTCTTTGATAGTGATGATTGCACGTTCTTGTTGCTCTTGTTGTCCTTGTTCTGTCTGTTCTCCCAATTGTTGTTGTGATTGTGCTTCTTGCTTTTCTAATGTAACTATGACACTTCCGTCAGTGTCACTAAACTTTAATGCATTATCAAGAATATTATACATAACCTGAGCTATTCGTTCTTCATCAGCTTGTACAAAAATGTCTTCTTTTAGGTTTGATTTGAGCAACAATTTTGTTTCTAATGTTTTGCCACCATTCTGATTATCATTATTCTTAATGTTATTGTTATTAACATTAACATTTGAAATTAATCCTGCTATATCCCTAGCTTTACGCTGCTCGAGTCTTTTTACATAGTCTTTTACAATATTAGATATAGCAGAGTTTGGATTTAGTAGTTTCTTACTGAGCAGGAATGTGTTACTTTCCATCCTTGCAATATCCAAAATATTAGAGGCTAATTTCTGAAGCCTTTCTGAGTTATGAACAATTCCCATGAGTGCCTGCTTTTTCCTATCATCTGTTTCCTCTTCTAATAGCAATTCTGCATAGCCTAGAATAGGCTGGATAGGTGTTCTCAATTCATGTGCTGCTACATTGATAAATTCTCGTTGAATTGCATTTGTATTCTCCACTTTTTGATAAGCCTCTTTGAGTTGTTTGTATAAGTGATTTTGTTCAGAAAGATTTTCAAAGATTGCAGAGTAAGATGCTATAGTTGATTTGCTATTAGATAATGTTGATAGACCTATTGTATCATCCAAAGTATCTTTTATGCCATCTTTTATCTCCATTGCCAATGAATCTTGCTTGTCTACTAAGATTATTTTGGCGTAGATTTATGAACTTGGTGCAATATCTTGTATATCCATAATAATAGAATTGGCATTGGTATTACCATTATTATTATTAGCAGTATTATTGTTGTCAGCATTATTTTTTGGTATGATAGTTGTTGTTGTTCTTCTTGCTCCTGTCGATTTCTTAGATTAGACATTAATTCTTTAACATCGTTATCTATAGGTGTTAAACCCCTAATTCTTACTCCCTGTTTTGACAAACTACCTAGGATTTGGGTAATACCTAATTGTCTTTCCTGCAAAAGAAATGTATTAACTGTTGAAAATATCATCTGAACTTCTTCTTTTGCTGACTTCAAAAGTCTATGCTCTGCCTCTAGCGCTTCTTTAGGATCAGCAATAATCTCTATGGACTCTGGTTTTAGCCCTTCTTCTATTTCTTTTAATCTAACCTGAAATGGAATTGCTTTATTCCACAGAGTATCAAACACAAACTGTTGCTGTTCTACAATCTCCTTAACATTACTGTATATGAGTTGAGCAATAGGTTCCGCTTCTTGCAAAGTTGCCGTGGCTATGTATTCTTCCTTTCCTCCTTTCGCTCCTTTCGCTCCATTTTTTTTGCTTACTTCAAAATTGCCTTTAACTCCATTTAAATGACGAACCTCTGCAAATTCAAATAACTCTTTACAATAAGAGATGTTATCTTTGGTTATTTCAGTAATATATCTAAAATTGACCCCTCTTTTTTTGGCTTTTAATCTCTCATTTTTTATTTCATCAACACCCATCATAACAGATGGTCCTGTAGAATCTATACAAGCATCTATTGCAGTGTCAGCATTAGATGTAAAATCTAAAACTGCTTTGGTTGCATTCTCAATACCATGAAATAATTCAGTCTTTTCATTATTGTTATTATTGCTGATGCTAATACCACCATTATCTACTGTATTTGAATCTCGAAAGAAATTAGTAGTACTATTGGGTTCGGCTTGGTCTTTAATGCAGTCTTTGTATGGGATGGTTAATCAACTAACCCACCATTTCCATAATATACATTTACTAAATAAAAGCATTATTAACTTTGTACAGCTGGTCATCATACTTAAATGCTCGCACAACATTTAGAACAAAAGTTTTCTTGATAGCATTAACAATATATATTTTTTAGAGAAGAGCTGGCTTTCATTGTTGCTTAACATCTTGTAATGATAATGCAGCTTTAGCACAACTTCGTGATATAGACAGAGTCAGAACTGGTGATTATTCTTATTTTTAAGATAAGTCATTGAGAATGTATCAGAATATTAAAAGCGATGTCAAAAAGCGGGAATGACAGTAGCTCTTTTGACCTTATTTTCCACTCAGTAAAATTTTTGCAAGTTCAAATGTTCCTCTTACAGTGTGTTCTTTGGCTTCAAATGGTCTAATGTTTCTCTTTCTCAACTCTTCACTGGTCGCGGGACCGATGGCTATTATGGCCTTAACACTACTCAGTAATGAATAGGCATTATATGAGAGTATATGCATAATTTCAAAGAATGACTGAACTGTTGATGTGCTTGTGAAAATGATAGCATCTACCTTTTTTTGTTTCAACAACGAAATGAAATCCTCCCAGATGGTATTTGTACTAGAAGTCTTTACATCATATAGAAATAATTCCTCTACAGTCATACCTAGATCAGATAGAGCCTTTCGAATGAATTCTTTTGATTTCTCACTCCTAGGAATAATGATCCTTTTTCCTTTTACAATATCATTATCCATTTTTGAAAAAAGATAGACAAGTCCTTCGGAGGAGTACTCTTCAGGCATCATGTTGGCTTCTATTCCATGACTTATCAAACTCGACTTAGTCTTTGGTCCAACTGCAATTATGATTGCAGAGTTTAATGCAAAAATAATCTCTTCTACTTTACCTACCCTCTCTGCCAGATCAAACAACACATCTACGGCTCGGCGACTCATAAACGCGCAATAGTCATATTTTTTCTCTCTCATAATACTAATAAATTCTAGAATAACTTCCGGATCTTTTGGTACTACATCAATTGTGGGCAATAAAATAGTCTCACCACCCTCTGAAACTACAAGCCGCGAAAACTCTTGCGCGTCAGGACCTTTTCTTGTTATTGCCAATAACTTACTATTCAAACTTAGCCGCAACGCTGATCACTTATTGAACCAAGCAAGCTTCTCCTGTAAAGATACCACTTTGCCAATTATTATAATTGCAGGCGATTTCATTTCCTTTTCTTGGGCTTTTTCTACAATATTAGATAAGTTTCCCTTAACTATTCTCTGCTTTTTAGTAGTTCCGTTTTCAATTATTGCTACGTCTGACTCTTTGCTCATACCTGCTTTTATCAATTTATGCGATATGTATTCAAGTTTTTCTACTCCCATCAAGATAACTATAGTATTTACAGTTTTAGCTAATGTGTCCCATTTTACTGTTGATTCTCTTTTTTTAGGATCTTCATGGCCGGTAACAATAGCTATAGAAGATGCGAATCGTCTGTGTGTCAAGGGAATCCCAGCATAAGCAGCTGATCCTATCGCAGATGTAATTCCCGGAATTATTTCAAACTGAATATTGTGCTTAAATAAGAATTCGGCTTCTTCCGCTCCTCTTCCAAAGATAAACGGATCACCACCTTTCAGTCGTACAACTCTCTTCCCACTTTTAGCATACTTAACCATCAGATCATTAGTAATATCCTGGTGTGTGGTGGAATCTCCTATAGATCTACCAACATAAATTTTTTCAGATTTTACAGGAATTTGATCAATAATCTCCTTACAAACAAGTCTGTCATAGAGTACCACGTCGCAATTGTTTAAAGCTTCTATCGCTCTGATAGTAATTAATTTTGGATCACCAGGTCCAGCACCGCATATGAAAACTTTACCTTTTTTTCTCATTTACTGTTCCATGCCTCTACAGCATCGCGCCAGCCTTCAGCCAATTTCATAGCACCGGCCTTCAAGAGCAAATTGGCAACCTTTATGCCAAGTTTAGTCGGGTCCCTTTTACTTCCAGTTTCTTTTATTTTAATCGATTCTGTACCATCAGCTGAAAATACAGTGGCATAAAGTGTGATTTTAGATGTATTATATCTGGTAATTGCACACGTGCCTACAGGAAATCTGCATCCGCCTTGTATTTTTGTCAAAAGTGAACGTTCAGCATCTATTTCAGCTCTTGAGCATGGATCTTCAACACTTCTTAAAATTTTAATTAGTTCAAGATCATCACTCCTGCATACAATCGCAATTGCACCCTGTCCAGGAGACGGCAAGAAGTCCTTAATACTAAATCTTTCTGCAATAACACCTCTCATATCGAGTCGTGTTAAGCCAGCTTCAGCAAGAACTACGGCATCAAATTCCCCTGTTGTTGATTTGTTAACTCTTGTCTCCACATTTCCTCGAATAGGCTTGATATTTAAGTCAGACCGCTTGTGCATTACTTGAATTGCTCTCCTTAAGCTGCTCGTTCCTATTAACGAACCTATAGGAAGATCTCTTAGTTTGGTCTTTTTTTGATTTACCAAGACATCGTTTGGTTTAGCCCGTTTTGGAATAGAAGCAATAGTTAGTTTATCAGAAAGGTCAGAAGGAATATCTTTCAAGCTATGAACAGCAAAATCAACTCTACCTTTAATGACAGCTTCATTTACCTCTTTTTCAAAAATTCCTTTTTGATCTATCGTAAATATTGGTCTTTTATCTATATCACCTCTAGTAGATATTGTAATAGGTTCAAAATTAATAAGAGGATTGGTTTTTCTTAATGCGCTTAACGTAATCTGTGTCTGAGCGATGGCAAGTCTGCTACCTCGCGTTCCAACTCTTGACGTAGTTATAATAAATCTCTCACCTTATATAGTGCATCGTTATAGCATTCAATAGTTTTGTCAGCATCATCTTCATTATGAGCATTAGAAATAAAGCAAGTTTCAAATTGTGATGGAGGTATAAAAATTCCTCTTTTCAACAATTCATTATAGAATTTTTTAAATATAACAACATCAGATTTCTTTGCACTTTTAGCATCATCCACATTTCCAGAAGTGAAGAACAATTGGTACATTGAACCAATGGCGTTTATTGTAAAGCGTAGTTTTAACTGTTCTAATCCATCATTAATTCCCTGAACTATGCGATCGCATGTCCGGGCAATCCTCGGATAGATTTCATTTTTTGCCTCTATCAACGTCTCAATTGTTGCTATGCTTGCAGAAACAGAGACCGGATTGCCAGCGTAAGTGCTGGCTTGATATACTTTTCCACTAGGTGAGAAATGCCCCATAATCTCCTTCTTCCCTGCAATTGCTGCGATAGGAAACCCATTTCCCATGGCTTTTGCAAATGTTGCTAGATCTGGTTTAATTCCGAAGAACTCGCTTGCACCTCCTAAGGCAAGTCTAAATCCAGTGATAACTTCATCAAATATCAACACAATATCCTGTTTTTGGGTCATCTTTCTGATTTCGTTTAGATATTGTTTATCAGGTATTATAATACCAATATTTGCTGGTACCGGTTCTATAATAATGCAGGCGATATCATCATGATTATTAATTACTTGTTCTAACTGTGAATAATCATTGTAAGGAACTACTAACGTTTGTGAGGATACTTCTTCAATTGTACCCTCAGAAGTCGGTATGCCCACTCTAGTGGAATCAGCACTACTAGCAAGAACATAATCATGAGCACCATGATAGCATCCTTCAAATTTTATAACTTTCTTTTTCTTGGTAAAAGCCCGGGCTAATCTAATAGCATTCATTGTAGCCTCTGCGCCTGTATTCACTAGTCTTGTCATTTCTGCACAGGGAACAACTTTTGAAATCAATTCGGCCAGCTTTACTTCCCTTTCAGTTGGAACACAGAACAAAGTTCCTTTGTCAATTTGAGATTTCACAGATTCAAGTACTGCAGTATAAACATGACCAAGCAATAGGGATCCATATCCCATACAATAATCAATACAGGTTTGATGATCCGCAGTGACAATTTTGCTGCCTTTGCTTGAAACCGCAAAGAAGGGGTATGGTTCATAAAAACGGACTGGGCTATTAACGCCGGAAGGAATTACTTCCTTTGCCCTATCAAACAGAAACTTGGAGTTGCTAGACATCGATTAATGCAATTTTATGTATATGAAATATATCTAGGTTTATAGTTTCTTGTCGCAGAATTTTTCTTTTTAGAGATGATGGCTTCAATTTACTTCATAGGGCTAAATTAATACTCTTGACTATACTTGTATTGTTATAAAAGTAGCTGTTACTGAATATATGATTATTCTATAAATAAATAATCCAGCTAAGAATATTATTGAACTTACAGAATTAAATTAAAATAAAATAAATAAAATGCTAGTCTACCAATTTAATAATAATTGAGCCATTTTCTTTGCGTGGTAGGTAATTATCATATCTGCACCAGCTCGTTTGATTGAAGTGATGAATTCACTCATTACAGCATATTCATCGATCCAGCCCTCTATAGTGGCTGCCTTAATAAGCGCATATTCTCCAGAAACACTATAGGCCGCAACTGGCAGATTAGTATTACTTTTTGCCTGATAAATTATATCAAGATATGGTATGGCTGGTTTTATCATAATGATGTCTACACCCTCATCGATATCTGTTTCTATTTCACGCATTGCCTCTCTGATATTGGTAAATGGCATTTGGTAAGTTCTTCTGTCACCGTATTCAGGAGTACAATGAGCAGCATCTCTGAAAGGTCCGTACAATGGAGATGCATACTTTGCAGAATATCCAATTATTGCAGTATCAGCAAATCCAGCTTTATCTAAGCCCTCGCGAATAGCTTTTACTTGTCCATCCATCATAGCTGAAGGGGCTACAAAATCCGCACCAGCTCTGGCATGGCTAATAGCAACCTTCGTTAGTGTATCAATACTACGATTATTATCCACTTTTTTATTCATTACTATTCCACAATGACCATGTGAAGTATATTGGCATAGACAGACGTCAGTAATGATGGCAATTTTATCTCCGAAATGGTTGCGTATCAATTTAGTGGATTGTTGTACAATCCCATTATCGCTAAATGCGGAACTACCTTTATCATTTTTATTGGATGGAATTCCGAATAGAATAACGGCCTTAATGCCGAGGTCAGAAATAGCCTGCACTTCTTCAATGGTTTTATGTAGTGGAATCCTTTGAATCTCGGGCATTGAATTAATTATGCTAGGTTCTTTGGCTCCTTCTTCAATAAATAACGGACAAATTAAATCCTTGGCCGAAAGATGGAGTTCTTGCAATAATTCACGTACGGCAGTATTTTTTCTTAACCGCCTTAACCTTACTGTTGGAAAAGCTGCATTACTAAATTTATTATTAGTATTTGTCTTCATATTTGAATAATTTGGCCACAAGTCTCATCAGCTCTTCATTTTCATTACATAACTCTATTTCTTTTCTAAGATTATTCATTGGGGTAGAAAGAATTCCTTCTACTATGGCATGTGAAAGTTGTTCGATTGTTTTGGCTTCTTTGGACCCTAATGAATTTCCAAGAATTGAAAGTGCTTTTTTCAATTCACGCTCTCGGATAACATCAACACTCTTGAAAATAGAAACCACTACTGGCTCAGCCTTCCTTCTTTTTAGAATAGAATCTACTGATTCCATTTCATTATTAATTATCTTTTCTGCTGATTGAATCTCATTCTTACGAGCTCGAATATTCTTTTCAACAATCTCCGATATCTGATCTATATTTATCAATTTGACTTTCTTTATTGTTGCAACCTTATCTTCTACAGTTCTGGGGTTTGATAGGTCAAAAATTAACAAACCTTCTTTTACGTTTCTTCTGGCCCTTTCAACTCTATCATATGTAACCAAATAATATGGAGCACTAGTAGAAACGAAGATCAAATCAATGTTATCAAACATTTCAAGTGCATTTTCAAATGGAATTGGCTTACCGGCTACAGTGTCTGCAAATGACTTGGCTCTTTCAAAAGTCCTGCTCGTAATCATAAAATTAACGTGGCGTTGTTTCAAAGACTTGGCAATAAGACTTGCTCCCTCTCCAGATCCAATGAGCATAATGCGTTTATTATTCAGATTATCAAAGTATTCTTCTGCCAACTTTACGGCCATTGATCCTACGGAGACGCTCCCTTTATTCAGACCAGTGTGTGTCCTTATTCTGCTTCCAACTTTAACCGCTCTATCGAATATAACCGACAAATGAGAACCTGCATATTGGTTCTTACGGGAGAATTCAAGAGCTCGTTTTATCTGGCCAAGTACTTGGTCTTCACCAATAACTAAAGAGTCTAGACCCGATGCTAGCTTTAATAGATGAGATATAACATCTCTTCCTCTTTCGACTTCGACAATATTTGCAAATTCTTTGTTTGACAAACTAACTGCAGATGCCCATTGTTCTAACAACCTTTCCTCGTTAGGTTCCATAGTGACAGCGAAAACTTCCACTCTATTACATGTCTGTATGATAATGCATTCTTTTAATTTAGCTTTCTCCAAAAGTAACCTATGTGCATCATGAAGGTCTTTAAAAGCGAATTTTTCAAGAAGATGAATTGGTGCATTTCTGTACGTAAGCCTAGCATTGATTACCTCTACAGAATCTGTCACTATGGAGGAAGAAGAGGTGGTCATTTGATACTCATGCCCTCCCATTTGTTTAGGAGTTCGAGTGTTGCAGCCTTTGCATCTTCAACCCTATTTTCATTAATTAGGTTCTGAATATTTTTATCACTGATTAGAGAATACAAGAACTGC
>Ga0173481_10000071_pt1 | contig 15854 bp, 12 predicted proteins | sample NitcycUS073202C2_FD_136667 | JGI IMG/M metagenome (GOLD analysis project Ga0173481, IMG submission 136667) | Soil microbial communities from Arlington Agricultural Research Station in Wisconsin, USA - Nitrogen cycling UWRJ-S073-202C-2 (version... ... | reverse complement strand
GCGACCCGTGGAACGGAAGCAGCTCGTGATCTATCTCGTCTGCGAGCCCGAGACGCCGGAGCTCGCACGCGCCGCCGTCGAGGCGGGCGCGGATGTGATCGAGCTCGGCTTCCCCTTCTCGGACCCGCTGGCGGACGGCCCGGTGATCCAGCGCGCATCCGAGCGCGCGCTCGCGCGCGGGATGCGAACGCGACAGTGCCTCGAGTGCCTGGCCGCGACGCGCGCGCTCGTCGGGGACGCACCGATCGTCCCCATGACCTATGCCGCGCTACTCGAGGCGTACGGCTGGGACCGATTCGCGGCCGACGCCGCGTCGCACGGCGCAACGAGCCTCATCGTCTCGGACGTCCCCGCCGGCCAGCGGCCGGAGCTCCGCAGAGTCCACCTGGTCGCTCCGACGTCGACCGACGAGCGCATTCGCCTCGCGGCATCGACGACCGACGGCTGGCTCTATCTCGTCACGCTCACCGGGACGACGGGCGCTCGGGCCGAGCTCTCCTCCGCGCTCGCGGGGCTCGCCGAGCGCGTGCGCCCCGTCGCTGAGGGTGTTCCTCTGTACGCCGGCTTCGGGATCTCGACGCCGCAGCAGGCCGCGGCAGCGGCCGGGCTCGTCGACGGCGTGATCGTCGGCTCTCGGGCCGTCCAGGTGGCCGAGGAGGGGCCGGGGGCGCTCGCCGACTACGTCGCGACGCTCCGCGCTGCGCTCGACTGACGGTCTCAGTGGTTCACGCGAACGCGCTTGCCGCAGCGCACGCAGCGCGCCCGCCGCTGCGTGAGGAAGAACCGTTTGCCGGCCGGAACGCGGTGGCCAACCACCCGGCAGAGATAGCGCCTCATGACTCTCCGGGCCCCGGGCCGACTCGGACGAGCATCTTCCCGACGTTCGCGCCCTCGAGCATGCCGATGAACGCCTCCGGGGCACGCTCGATCCCGTCGACGACGGTTTCGCGGTAGCGGATCGTCCCGGCGGCGACGAGCGGACCGACCTCACCGAGGAAAGCGGGGAAGCGGTCGCCGTGGTCGGAGACGATGAAGCCCTGCATCCGGAGGCGCTTCGTCACCACCATGAACATGTTGCGGGGCCCCGGGAGCGCCTCCGTCGCGTTGTAGCGCGAGATCGACCCGCAGGCGACGATGCGCCCGCGGAGCCGCATCGCGCCGATCGCGGCCTCGAGCGTCTCGCCACCGACATTGTCGAAATAGACGTCGACCCCATCGGGCGCGAGCTCTCGTAGCGCCTGTCTCGTCGGCGTCTCCCGGTAGTCGAAGGCCATGTCGATCCCGAGCTCGCGCAGCCAGGCGACCTTCTCCGGTGTTCCTGCGCTCCCGAGCACCGCGGCGCCTCGCGCACGGGCGAGCTGGGCGGCGATGCTCCCGACGGCGCCCGCGGCGCCCGACACGAAGACGGTCTCCCCCTCCCCGACCTCTCCGATGTCGACGATCCCGACGTACGCCGTGAGGCCCGTCATACCGAGCACGCCGAGCGAGGTCGAGACGGGCGCGAGCTCCGGATTCACCGCCCGGATGCCTCTGCCGTCGAGGACGGCCGCCTCGCGCCACCCGAGGTCGTGCTGCACCCAGGTGCCCTCGGGCCAGCGGTCGTCGCGCGACGCGACGACGACCCCCACGGCACCTCCCCGCATCGGCTCGCCGAGGGCGAACGGCGGCACGTACGACTTCGCATCGTTCATCCGGCCGCGCATGTAGGGATCGACCGAGACGAACGCGTTGCGGACGAGAATCTGACCGTCCGCGGGATCCGGAAGCTCCACCTCGGCCAGCTCGAAGTCCGAGGCGACCGGCGCTCCGCGCGGGCGGGCGGCGAGCCGTATCTCACGCGACCTCGTCGGCACGACACGATCCTATGCCGGTCGCCGTCCTTACGAAATCCTCTCAGAGACGGTGCTACCCTGCCGCGCGGCTTTGTGTGTCGATCAGGTGGCGACCGGGCCCGATTCCGCCGCGCGCGACAGGACCCCGGTCACTGCTGCCGAAGGGAGCTCAATGCGTCGTATCCGCGTTCTCATCCTTGCCGCGGCCGCGTCTTTCGCAGTCCTCGCTTTCGCGGGGAGCGCGTCGGCCGGCGACTTCGCCGACAGCCCGTGTAGCGGCGACCCGTCCAAGATCTGTCCCGCCGCCACCGTCGGCCAGCCCTACTCCGTCCAGTTCACGCTCAAGGAGCCGGGCGATGCTTGCCCGACCTTCCAGGTGAGCTCCGGGGGGCTTCCTCCCGGGCTCACGCTTGCCTCCGACGAGGGGGCTGCGAGAGGAACGCCGACGCAGTCGGGGAGCTACACGTTCTACATCACGGTCTCGTACACCTGCGGGACGGGCGGCAAGGGCCCGGGGATCTTCTCCGACCAGCAGTACACGATCAACGTCAGCGGCGCGGTGCAGCGCCTCGTCGTGACGACACCGTCCCTCCCCGACGCGAGCATCGGCCAGGCGTACACCGCCCCGGCGCTCGCGGCCTCCGGCGGGTCTGTGAGCTCCTGGTCGCTCGCCTCGGGCGCGCTCCCTGCGGGGCTCACGCTCGCCTCGAACGGCGTCATCTCGGGGACTCCGACCCAGAGCGGGACGTTCAGCTTCACGGTGCAGGCAAACGGCTCCCCGAACAACGACACGAGGCCGCTCTCGATCTTCGTGCTTGCTCCGCTCGAGCTCCAGACGCTGGCAGGCAAGAAGCCGCCGGCAACGGGACTGACCGCGAAGGCCGCGGTGAGCGCTGCCCTTACGACAGGGGTGAAGGCAGTCGGAGGCCGCGGTCCCTACGCGTTCACGTCCGAGGGCGTCCTGCCGCCCGGAATCACGCTCAACCCGACCACCGGAGCGGTCACCGGCGCCGGGACCACGGCCGGCCGGTTCACCTCGACCATCACCGTGACGGACGCGACCGGCGCCAAGGCCGCGGTGCCGTGGTCGTTCACGATCCTGCCGCTGCTCGACTTCGCCAAGGGCAAGGGTCTCGCCGCCGGCAAGGTCGGGAAGCTCTACTCGGCGCGCATTCCCGTGAGCGGCAAGGACGCCAAGACGGCGCAGTTCGCGCTCAGCGGAAAGATCCCGCCCGGCCTCGAGCTCGACGAGACGACCGGTCGCCTGACGGGGACGCTGCTCAAGGCAGGCAACTACCGGCTTCGCGTATTCGCGTTCTCCGAGAACGGCGCGCCGGTCTCGAAGGTCTTCCGCATCAAGGTCCGCGCATAGTCGGCGCATGACTCCGTCGCCCGCCCGGGACACGTCCCGGGCGGGCGAGAATGCCGTGGTGAGCTCACTACGGGGACAGCTCCTCGTCGCCGGACCGGCGCTCGAGGACCCGAACTTCCGGCGGACGGTCGTGCTGGTCGGCGAGCACGGCGACGAAGGCGCGATGGGCATCGTGCTCAACCGCGTCTCGGGTGTGCTCGTCGACGACGCCGTCCCACCGATGTCGGCGCTCGCCGGCCCGGACGAGCTTGTTTACCTCGGGGGCCCGGTCCAGCCGCAGGCCGTCGTCGTGCTGGCGGACTTCGCGGATCCGGCGGCGGCGGACACCGTCGTCGAGAGCGTGGGCTTCCTCCCCGGAGAGATCGACGACGTGAGCGAGCTCGGCGAGCTCGCGCGCGTCAGGGTCTTCGCCGGGTACGCCGGGTGGGCTCCCGGGCAGCTCGAGGGCGAACTCGAGGAGGGCTCATGGATCGTGCTCGAGGCGCGAGCCTCGGATGTCTTCACCGATACGCCCGAGCTGCTCTGGGCGGAGGTGCTGCGCCGCGAAGGGCCGGCGCATGCGATTCTCGCCCTCCTGCCCGACGACCCGCGTGTCAACTGAGGCCGGTCCACGGCGAATCGGGGGATATAGCAAGCCAAACGTAAACAATTCGTTCGGAAACGGCCTCTGGGAATGACAGCGGCCGCCCGACCGTTCACACTCTCAGGAGAACGCCGCGCCGCAAGGTGCAAGCAGTGCTGCGCCCGGCGTCCCACCTCAGACACACACCACACCGTGCGGCCCGTCTGCGCCGCGCGCACGAAAGCGAAGCGAGGACACTTGGAGACCAGCATCATCGAGATTCCCGCATTGGACGCGTTCGCCGCCGAGGCGGAGGAGCGCGGCAAGGTCGAGGCCGCCGACCTCGACGCGCTCGTCCTCGAGCACGAGCTGGACGAGGAGGCCGTCACGGCGTTCAAGACGCTCCTTTCGGAGCGTGGCGTCGAGCTGCCCGCGGCGGAGGAGGAAGAGGACTTCGAGCTCGACCTCTCCCCCGGCAGCGGCCCCGTGACGACCGACTCTCTCGGCATGTTCCTGTCGGAGATCGGCCGCTACCAGCTGCTCACCGCCGCGGACGAGATCGCGCTCGCCAAGCGCGTCGAGCGCGGCGACCGGGCCGCGAAGGAGCGGATGATCAACTCGAATCTCCGGCTCGTCGTCTCGATCGCGAAGCGCTATCGCGGGCACGGCGTGCCGTTCCTCGATCTCATCCAGGACGGCGTGATCGGCCTGAACCGCGCGGTCGAGAAGTTCGACTACCGCAAGGGGTTCAAGTTCTCCACATATGCCACGTGGTGGATTCGCCAGGCGTGTCAGCGCTCGGTCGCGAACCAGTCGGCCACGATCCGCGTCCCGGTGCACGTCCAGGAGCGCCAGCAGAAGCTGAACCGCGCGCGGCAGCGGCTCGAGGTCAGCCTCGGCCGCCAGCCGACCACCGAGGAGCTCGCCAAGGCAACCGGCCTGAAGCTGCACCACGTCGAGGAGGCGCTCGACGCCGTCGAGGCGTCGGTGTCGCTCAACCAGGCGGTCGGCTCGGACGGCGACGGCGAGCTCGGCGACCTGTTCGCCGACCGCACGGCCGCCGACCCGGTCGAGGAGGCCGACGAGTCGTTCCAGCGCGAGCGTGTCCGCTCCGCCCTCTCGGGCCTGCCCGAGCGCGAGCGGCGCGTGCTCGAGCTGCGGTTCGGCTTCGACGGCCAGGAGAGCCTGACCCTCGAGGAGATCGGCCGCGTGCTCGAGCTGACGCGCGAGCGCGTCCGACAGCTCGAGAAGTCGGCGCTCACACGCCTGCAGCACGCGCTCGACCACGACTCGCGGCCGCTCAAGAGCCGCCGCGACCTCGCGGAGTCCGCATAACCCGATCGGACTGAGCCGTGGCATCCGCGCCCTGCGCGGATGCCACGGCTGCTACTTTCCCGTCGTTCAACCAGAGCGTGGTCCGGTCGTGCTGTTCTCGCACCTTCCTGCCCGTTCGTGAGTCAAGGCAAGGAGGTGTTTTAGACAATGGCAACCGGAACCGTGAAGTGGTTCGACGACGCCAAGGGGTACGGCTTCATCACCCCTGACGACGGCGGCAAGGACCTCTTCGTCCATTTCAGCGGCATCTCGGGCGAGGGCTTCAAGACCCTTCCCGAAGGCGCGAAGGTCGAGTTCGTAGCCGAGCAGGGCCAGAAGGGCCCGCAGGCGACGAACGTCGTCGTCGCCGGCTGATGCGCGGTCTGGCGCGCCTCCGGGCGCGCCAGGCTACAACTCCCCCTGATGAGCACGGCGCCGCCGATCCTCTGGCATCCCGACGCCGAGCGGACCGAGCGGTCGACGCTCACCCGGTACGCCCGCTGGCTCGCCGCGTCGCGGGGGCTCGAGACCGGCAGCTACGACGAGTTGTGGCGGTGGTCGACGAGCGACCTCGAGGGCTTCTGGGGCTCGATCTGGGAGTTCTTCGAGCTCCAGGTGTCGGCGCCGTACGAACGTGTGCTCGGCTCACGCACCATGCCTGGAGCCGAGTGGTTCGCCGGAGCGCGGCTCAACTACGCCGAGCACGTGTTCCGCAACCGCGACGACGATGAGGTTGCCCTGCGACACGCCTCGGAGCTCCGGCCGCTCGAAGAGACGACCTGGGGTGAGCTCCACGACCTGACGCGGCGCCTCGCAGCCGGCCTGCGCTCGACGGGGATCCGGCCGGGCGACCGGGTGGTCGCGTACCTCCCGAACGTCCTCGAAGCGGTCGCCGCGTTCCATGCGTGCGCGAGCCTCGGGGCCGTCTGGTCGAGCTGCTCACCCGACTTCGGTGTACGGAGCGTCGTCGATCGGTTCGCACAGATCGAGCCACGCGTCCTGCTCGCCGTCGACGGCTACCGATACAGCGGCCGCGACCACGATCGGCTGGACGTCGCGCAGGCACTCCAGGAGGCGATTCCCTCGCTCGAGCGCACCGTCGTTCTCGGCTACCTCGACGACGCTCCCTCACTCGACCGGCTGAGACACGCGACCCGCTGGGACGACTTCGTCCGCGAGGGAGACGACGCTCCCCTGACGTTCGCGCAGGTGCCGTTCGACCACCCGCTCTGGGTGCTCTACAGCTCCGGCACGACGGGGCTTCCGAAGGCGATCGTCCACGGCCATGGCGGCATCCTGCTCGAGCTCTCGAAGGAGGTCGGCCTCCACGTCGACCTGCAGCGTGATGACCGGCTGTTCTGGTTCACGACCACGGGCTGGATGATGTGGAATTTCCTGAATGCGGGGTTGCTGAGCGAGGGGTCGATCGTGCTCTACGACGGCAACCCTGGCCATCCGGACCTCGGGACGCTGTGGGACCTCGCCGCGCAGGCAGGCGTCACCTGCTTCGGGACGTCGGCGAGCTACATCGCCGCCTGCATGAAGGCCGGCGTCGAGCCGAGAAAGGGCCGCGACCTCTCGCGGCTCCGGTCCGTCGGCTCGACGGGCTCGCCGCTCGCGCCCGAGGGGTTCGACTGGGTCTACGACCGGCTCGGCCCCGACCTCTGGCTCTTCTCCACGTCGGGCGGCACGGACCTCTGCACCGCGTTCGTCGGCGGCGTGCCGACGCTGCCGGTCTACCGCGGCGAGCTCCAGGCGCGGGCGCTGGGCGCCAACGTAGAGGCGTGGAACAGGGACGGGAAGCCGGTTGTCGGCGAGGTCGGCGAGCTCGTGATCACCGAGCCGATGCCGTCGATGCCCCTCTATCTCTGGGGGGACGAGGACGGCTCGCGCTACCGGGCGAGCTACTTCGAGACTTTCCCGGGCGTCTGGCGGCACGGGGACTGGATCGAGATCACCGAGCGCGGGACCGCCGTGATCAGCGGCCGCTCCGACGCGACGATCAATCGCGGCGGCATCCGGATGGGCACGGCCGAGATCTACCGTGCCGTGCTGTCCCTACCCGAGGTCGTCGACGCCCTCGTCGTCGACCTGCCCCGTGAAGGGACACAGGGATACATGCCGCTTTTCGTCGTTCTCAAGCCGGGCCGCAGCCTGGACGGGGAGCTCGTCGCGAACATCCGCGCGCGGATTCGCGACGACTGCTCCCCGCGGCACGTGCCCGACGAGATCCGGGCCGTCCCCGCGGTGCCTCGGACGCTGTCGGGCAAGGTGCTCGAAGTCCCCGTCAAACGAATCCTCTCCGGGGAGGCGACCGAGCGGGCGGTGAGCCGCGACTCGCTCGTCGACCCGGAGGCCCTGCGACCGTTCGAGGAGCTTGCCGCCTCGGCAGATTGGAGGACGGAATGAGCCATGCAGCCGACGCCGAGCGCTACGAGCGCATGCCCTACCGCCGGACGGGCCGCAGCGGCCTCCTGCTCCCGGCCGTCTCGCTCGGCCTGTGGAACAACTTCGGCGCCGACCGGCCGCTCGAGACGAGCCGCGCGATCGTGGGCCGTGCCTTCGACCTCGGCATCACACACTTCGACCTGGCGAACAACTACGGCCCTCCGTACGGCTCCGCCGAGGAGACGTTCGGGACGCTCCTGGCGACCGATCTGCGGCCGTATCGCGACGAGCTCGTCGTCTCGACCAAGGCCGGCTACGACATGTGGCCCGGGCCGTACGGCGAGTGGGGCTCGCGCAAGTACCTCCTCTCGAGCCTCGACCAGAGCCTCCGCCGGATGGGGCTCGAGTACGTCGACATCTTCTACTCCCACCGGTTCGACCCGGAGACGCCTCTCGAGGAGACGATGGGGGCGCTCGATTCGGCCGTCCGGCAGGGGAAGGCGCTCTACGCGGGCATCTCCTCGTACTCGCCCGAACGCACGCGCGAGGCATCCGAGATCCTCGAGCGGCTCGGCACGCCGCTCCTCATCCACCAGCCCTCGTACTCGATGCTGAACCGCTGGATCGAGGATGGCCTGCTCGACGTCCTCGGCGAGCTCGGCGTCGGGTGCATCGGCTTCTCCCCACTCGCGCAGGGACTGCTCACCGATCGCTACGTGGACGGGATCCCGGAGGGCTCGCGGATCGACCGCGATCTCTCCCTGGCGGCCGACGCGCTGACCGAGCAGACCCAGGCGAAGGTCCTGGCGCTCCGCGGCATCGCGGAGCAGCGCGGCCAGACGCTGGCCGCGATGGCGCTCGCGTGGACGCTCCGCGACCCCCGCATGACGTCGACGCTGGTCGGCGCGTCGAGCGTCGAGCAGCTCGAGGCGAACCTTCGGGCGCTCGATCGCCTCGACTTCTCGGACGAGGAGCTCGCCGAGATCGACCGCTACGCGACGGAGAGCGACATCAACCTCTGGGCCGAGTCGAGCGACGCGTAGACGGTCAGCTCCACCCCAACTCGCGCCCGAGCAAAGCCTCGAGCCGGCGGTTCGGCTCGGCGAACGTCGCGGCGAGCGCGGCGCGCGTCTCCGCGCTCATCGGCTCGTAGTCGCGGTCGAAGACGCGCGGGTAGTCGGGCAGCTCGTGTGGCTCCGCGCCGAGGAACGCCAGGATCGAGGCATACGTCTCCGCCGGCCTCTCCCCCAGTTCCTCGGTGCGGACGACGAGCAGCTGCTCGCTCGGAAAGGCCTCGAGCCAGCGCTCGAGTTGCTCCGCGTAGCGGCCGCGGGCGGTGTAGGTGTGGTCCCACCACGCACGACTGAATGCCCGGGGGTCCGCGATCAGGCGCTCGACCTCACCGACGAGCCGCTCGTCTTCCGCCGCCAGCGCGTCCTCGAACGACAACGGCTCGCGCCCGAGCGCTACCTCGTGCTGGTACTGCGAGTAGGCGCGGTCGACCGGATCGCGTAGCAGCGCGACGAGCTTCGCCCCGGGGACGAGCGACCGCGCCCGCTCGGGAGCGAGCGGGTGGAACAGGTAGCTCGGGCTCGCCTCGCCGACGAGCCGCTCCCCCGCTCGAAGCGGGAACTGGCCTCGGTACCACGCCTCGCCGCGCCACCAGTGCCTGTCGAAGAAGCTGACCTCCTTCCACGACGGGCCGGCGATCCCGGGATGCCAGCGGAGATACGCGTAGAGCGCCGTCGTCCCGGCCTTCTGCGCTCCGATCACGAGGAAGTCGGGCAGCGGCCGCCGGCGGGCGGTCAGTCGGCCGAACGTCCAGACCGCATTCCGCGCGACCTTGCGGACGGGCTCCGGCACCCGGGGAATGACCTCGGCGGGCAGACGGCGCATCGCGCAACCCTACGGGTCTCCACTGATGCCCCGGGCGCCGCCGATCTGAGACGATCCCGGCACGAGACCAGGAAGGGGACGACCGTGGCCGAGGACACGCTGACAGTCACCGACAACCGCACGGGGCACGAGTACACGCTCCCGATCACCGACGGGACGATCCACGCGACCGACCTGCGCCAGATCAGCGCCGAGGAGGGTGACGGCGGCCTGATGTCGTACGACCCGGCGTACCTCAACACCGCCTCGTGTCGCAGCGCGATCACGTTCATCGACGGCGACCGGGGCATCCTCCGCTACCGCGGCTACCCGATCGAGCAGCTCGCAGAGGACGCGACGTTCCTCGAGACCGCCTACCTCCTGCTCGAGGGGGAGCTCCCCACAGCCGACGAGCTGCACCGGTTCGAGGACGACATCCGCTACCACACCTACGTCCACGTCAATGTCCAGAAGTTCCTCGAGGGCTTCCGCTACGACGCCCACCCGATGGGCATGCTGCTCGGCGCAATCGGTGCGCTCTCGACCTTCTATCCCGACGCAAAGAACATCTCCGACCCCGAGGGCCGCTACCTGCAGCGGCTTCGGCTGCTGGCGAAGATGCCGACCATCGCGGCGTTCGTGTTCCGTCACTCGCGCGGCCTGCCGTACGTGCTCCCTCGGAACGAGCTCGACTACATCGGCAACTTCGTCAACATGACGTTCGAGATCGGCGGCCGGCACGAGCCGAACCCCGTCCTCCAGCGGTCGCTCGAGATCCTCCTGATCCTGCACGCCGACCACGAGCAGAACTGCTCGACGAGCGCCGTCCGCAGCGTGGGATCGTCCCACGTCGATCCGTTCTCCGCGGTGTCGGCGGGGATTGCCGCCCTGTACGGGCCGCTCCACGGGGGCGCAAACGAGGCAGTCCTGCGCATGCTCGACGAGATCGGGGACACGAAGAACATCCCGGCCTTCATCGAGGAGGTGAAGGCCGGCCACGGACGGCTGATGGGCTTCGGACACCGCGTCTACAAGAGCTATGACCCGCGGGCGAAGCTGATCAAGCGCGTCGCCGACGACGTCTTCGAGCAGACCGGGCTCAACCCGAAGCTCGAGATCGCGCTCGAGCTCGAGCGGATCGCGCTGGAGGACGAGTACTTCGTCTCCCGGAAGCTCTATCCGAACGTCGACTTCTACTCGGGGCTGATCTACCAGGCGATGGGCTACCCGACCGATTACTTCACGGTGCTCTTCGCCCTCGGCCGCCTGCCCGGGTGGATCGCACAATGGGAGGAGCACCTCTCCGACCCCGAGCAGAAGATCTCGCGGCCGCGTCAGGTCTACACCGGCGAGGGCGAACGGCCCTACGTGCCGCGCGCGCGTCGCGGCTGAGCCTGCCGGGGCCGTAGTTCACCACACCCGCGGATCGGGGGACGCGCCGATGGCGCACCGGCCGGCGAGGCGGAGCCTGGGCTAGAGAACCGGCCCTGGAGGAGTTGCCATGAGCATCAGCCCGCCAATCGTCGACGCCCGGTCGATCGTGAAGACCTACGACACCGGGGTCGTGCAGGTCGCGGCCCTCCGCGGTGTCGACCTGACGCTCGCACGCGGCGAGATGGTGGCGATCATGGGCCCGAGCGGCTGCGGCAAGACGACGCTGCTGAACTGCCTCTCCGGGCTCGACTCCATCGACGAGGGCGAGATTCTGATCGAGGGGACGTCCCTGTCGGAGATGTCCGACCGCGAGCGCACGGACTACCGCGCGCGGCACATGGGGTTCGTCTTCCAGTTCTACAACCTGATGCCGGTGCTGAGCGCGGTCGAGAACGTGGAGCTTCCCCTCCTCATCGCGCGGGAGAGCGCGCGCAGCGCCAGAAGCCGCGCGCTGGACGCGCTCGAGCTCGTCGGGCTCCGCCACCGGGCCGAACACGTCCCCGACGAGCTCTCGGGCGGGGAGCGCCAACGCGTCACGATCGCGCGCTCGCTCGTCAACGACCCGGCGATCGTCTGGGCGGACGAGCCGACGGGCGACCTCGATTCGGAGAACGCGCAGGACATCGTCGCCCTGATGCGTCAGCTGAACATCGAGCGAGGGCTCAGCTTCCTCATCGTCACCCATGACATCTCCGTGGGCCGCAAGACCGACCGCATCGTGCGGATGCTCGACGGCATGGTCGTCGAGGAGCAACAGCTGTTGGAGGTGGAACATGTTCTCACGGGTCACGCTGCTTGACATCGACACGCTTCGCACCGACGTCGACGACGTTCTCGAGCAGTTCAAGGCCGACGTCATGTCGAGGGTCCGGGAGGCACCGGGCTACGAGGGCGTCGCGGTGATGCTCACCCCGGAGGGGAAGGGCATGGTCCTGACGTTCTGGGAGAGCGAGGAGGCAGCCAAGGCGAGCGCCGGCCTCGCCGCCTCGGTCACCGAGGAGTTCGTGACGATCTACCGCTCGCCGGCCGGCCGTGAGCACTACCGGGTCGCGTACGTCGAGCCGCCGAAGGTACCTGTCGAGGCGTGAACGAGCTCTTCGGCATCCCGCTCGACACCCTGCTCCTGATCCTCGCGATCGGGCTGGGGGTGGCGTTCGGGATCCTGGCCGTGCTCGCCATCCGGAACCCCGTGCTCGTCCGACTCGGGGTGCGCAACTTCGGCCGTCGGCGCTCGCGGACGAGCCTCATCGTGCTCGGGCTGATGCTCGGGACGACGATCGTCGCGGCCGCGCTCGTCACCGGCGACACGATGAGCCACACGATCCGCACCACCGCGACCGCGGCGCTGGGTGAGTCGGACGAGGTCGTCTCGGCGAAGGGAGCCGTGGACGACATCCCGGGCGATCTCGGCGACGCGAGCGGCGTCGGCTGGTTCCCCGAGTCGGTCGCCGGGGAGATCCGCTCCACGCTCGGCCCCAACCTCGCGGACGGTGTCGTCAACGTGGTGGTCGACCACATGGCGGTGCAGGCGCCGCGGACGAAGCAGAGCGAGCCCACGGTCACTCTCTTCGGAGCCGACCCGGCCGGGATGAAGGGCTTCTCGCCCATCGTCGGCTCCGACGGCAGCCACGTGTCGCTCGCCGATCTGAGCCCCGGCCAGGCCTACCTGAACACCGACGCCGCCGACGAGCTCGGCGTTCGGCCGGGCGACACCGTGATCGCGTATCCCGCAGGCAGCCGGGCCGTCCTGCGGGTGCGGGACGTGGTCGAGTTCAACGGAGCCGCGACCGCGGACGCGGCGTTGCTGCTCCCACTCGAAGAAGCGCAGCTCTTCTACGCGCGGTACGGGCAGGTGCTCGGCGTGATGATCTCCAACCGCGGCTCCGGCGGGAGCGCCGTCGCGCTCTCCGACGCCGTCGAGCGGACGCTCACCCCGACCCTCCAGGCGCACGACCTCGAGCTGCAGACCATCAAACAGGACGCGATCGAGTCTGCGGACGAGGCCGGGAGCGCCTTCATGGCCTTCTTCACCACGTTCGGCTCGTTCTCGATCGCGGCCGGGATCCTCCTGATCTTCCTGATCTTCGTGATGCTCGCCGCGGAGCGTCGCGGCGAGCTCGGAATCGCCCGTGCCGTCGGCACGCGACGTGGCCATCTGACCCAGATGTTCACGTTCGAGGGGGCGGCATACGACGTCGTGGCCGCGATCGTCGGGGCGATACTCGGCGCGATCGTCGCCTTCGGGATGGTCTTCCTGATGGCCAAGGCGTTCGGCGCCGAGAACGAGGACGCCGGCCTGCAGGTCGAGTTCGCGTTCACCTGGCAGAGCCTGCTCATAGCCTTTGCCCTCGGTGTGCTGCTGACCCTGGTGGTCGTCGCGTTCTCCGCCTGGCGCGTGAGCACGATGACGATCGCCACTGCGATCAGGAACCTGCCCGAGCCGCCCGTCGTACGCCCGCGCCGCAGGATCGTCCTCGGCGGTCTGGGCGGACTGCTCGGCGTCCTGCTCGTCCTCACCGCGGGGAATGCCGCGACGCCGCTCATGCTGGGCGTGTCGCTCTTCATCGTCAGCCTCGTCCCGCTCGCGCGCCTCGTCGGCATTCCGGACCGGATCGCGTACACGGTCGCGGGGCTCACGATGGTCGTCCTGCTGCTCCTCCCGTGGAGCATGTGGGAGTCCGTCTTCGGCCCCCTGGCGATGGACTTCTCGACGTGGATCGTCTCCGGGCTGATGATCGTCGTCGGCGCCGTCTGGGTGATCGTCTACAACGCCGACCTGCTGCTCGGCGCGATGATGGCGGCCCTCGGCCGGATCAAGGCGCTGACGCCGCTCCTGCGGATGTCGATGGCGTACCCGCTCAAGAGCCGGTTCCGGACCGGCACGACGCTCGCGATGTTCACCCTCGTCGTCTTCACACTCGTCACCGGCTCGACGTCGACCGGCTCGTTCCAGGCCGCCTTCAACGATGTCGACACCTTCGGCGGTGGATTCGACATCCGCGCGGGTACCGGGGCACGTGCCGCGATTCCGGACATGGGCGCCGCGCTCCGCGAGCGCCTCGGCGCCCGGGCGTCCGACTATCCGGTGGTGGGCAGCCAATCCGTTCTCGCGGTCGACGCGCGTCAGCTCGGCACGGGCCGGCCGTTCGAGAACTACCACGTGCGCGGGCTCGACAGCTCGTTCCTCTCCCACACGACGTTCCAGCTCGGCTCCATCGCGCGCGGCTACACGAGCTCACGGGACGTGTGGATGGCCCTGCAGGAGCACGTCGGCCTCGCCGTCGTCGACAGCCTCGTCGTGCAGCGGCGCGACAACTTCGGCTTCAACGTCATGCCGTCGGACTTCAAGGTCACGGGCTTCTACGCCGACGAGGGCAAGCCCTTCGACCCGGTCCCCGTCGAAGTGCTCGACAAGCAGACGGGCGAGAAGACGCGCCTGACGATCATCGGCGTCCTCTCCGACTCCGCGCCCTTCGAGATGAGCGGCATCTCGAGCTCACAGTCGACCCTCGCCGCGGCGTTTCCCGGCCGGTCCGAGCCGACGATTCACTACTTCACGGTCGCTCCCGGCATCGACCCGGGCGCGGCCGCGCAGCGGCTCGAGTCGGCCTTCATCACCAACGGCCTCGAGGCGGAGTCGATCCAGAAGGTCGTCCAGGACTCCGTCGCCGCGAACAAGACGTTCAACCGGCTGATCCAGGGCTTCATGGCGCTCGGCCTCGTCGTCGGGGTTGCGGCGCTGGGCGTGATCAGCGCCAGGGCCGTGGTCGAGCGGCGCCAGCAGATCGGCGTCATGCGCGCGATCGGCTTCCGGCGGACGATGATCCAGACGGTCTTCCTGCTCGAGTCCTCGTTCGTCGCGCTCACCGCGATCGTCGTCGGGACGGGCCTTGGGCTGCTCCTCGGGTGGAACATCATCGAGGACTCGCGGAAGACCCCGAGTTGGGCGAACCTCGAGATGGTGGTGCCGTGGGGCGACCTCGTGCTGATCTTCGTCCTCGTGTACGCGGTCGCGCTGCTCGCGACGCTCGCGCCCGCCATCCGCGCGTCGCGCATCGCGCCTGCGGAGGCGCTGCGCTACGAGTGAGCCGGGACTGCGCCGGCCGCGCGTCGGCCCAGCTCTTTCCGCACGGCCGGGGCTACCTGCGTACCGAAGAGCTCGATCGCCCTCATCAGGCGGTCGTGCGGGATCGTCCCGACCGAGAGCTGCAGGAGAAAGCGCTGGTGGCCGAAGATCTCGTGCTGGAAGAGAATCTTCTCGACGACCTCGTCGGGTGTCCCCACGAAGTTCGCGCCGCGGAGCGACCGCGCGGCCTCGAACGTCTGCGGCGTCATCGGCGGCCAGCCTCGCTCGCGGCCGATGCGGTCCATCATGGTGGCGAAGGGCCCGTAGGAGACGTCGACCGCCTCACGCGCCGTCTCGGCGACGAAGCCGTGGGAGTTGATGCTGAGCGCGGGCGGCTCGTGGCCGGCCTCGGCCGCTGCGCGTCGGTGTAGCTCGGCGAACGGCGCAAACCGCTCCGGTAGGCCACCGATGATCCCGAGCGCGAGCGGCAACCCCAGTGTGCCCGCCCGGACTGCGGACTCCGGCGTGCCGCCCACCGCGACCCAGACAGGCAGCGGATCCTGGAGCGGCCTCGGATAGACGCCGCGGTCGTCGAGCGCCGCGCGATGGTGCCCTGACCACGTGACGCGCTCCGCCTCCCGGACCGCGAGCAGAAGGTCGAGCTTCTCGGCGAACAGCGCGTCGTAGTCGCGCAGGTCGTGGCCGAACAGCGGGAACGATTCGACGAACGACCCGCGTCCCGCCATGATCTCGGCGCGACCGGCGGAGAGCAGGTCGAGCGTCGCGAAGTCCTGGAAGACACGGATCGGATCGTCGGAACCGAGCACGGACACGGCGCTCGTGAGCCGGATCTGCTTCGTCCGCGGAGCGGCGGCGGCCAGCACGACAGCAGGCGCCGACACGGCGAAGTCGGGCCGGTGGTGCTCACCTACACCGAAGACGTCGAGACCGACCTGGTCCGCGAGCTCGATCTCCTCGAGCAGATCACGCAGGCGCGCTGCGGGGCTGACG